>Ga0209487_1001977_pt1 | contig 16949 bp, 12 predicted proteins | sample Poulit2012_FD_187524 | JGI IMG/M metagenome (GOLD analysis project Ga0209487, IMG submission 187524) | Agricultural soil microbial communities from Georgia to study Nitrogen management - Poultry litter 2012 (SPAdes) (version 2) | ecosystem: Environmental > Terrestrial > Soil > Agricultural land...
AATCCAACTGAAACATATTGACTAACTTTGTAGCTTAAAGAACATAAAAATTCGCTATCTTGCGAGTTACAAATTTAACGTGTATAATAAAGGATTTGAAAATGGATTTTAAAGAGAAAATATCTTTAGAAACGTTTGGAAACAAGCAATTTAGAATAAAACTTATTGAACCCGAGAACAACCAAGAGGCTGTTCTAACTCATTATTTACACAACTCAAAAAATGGAGTTTCAAAGTTTTATAAGGAAGATGCAATTGCATTTACCAAAGAAATTTTAGAACATAAATATCCTGAACACGAAATATCAAACGAAGCTGCGGAAGAAGCTTTGCAATATGGGATTTTTGACACTTTTGATGTTCCATTTCTTCCAATTGACAAACCAAAATTTAAATTTATAGACCTATTCGCTGGAATCGGAGGGTTTCGCTTGGCATTACAAAATTTAGGTGGAAAATGTGTGTTTACAAGTGAATGGGACAAAGATGCAAAACGAACTTATAAAGCAAATTTTGGAGAAACTCCATTCGGAGATATTACGAAAGAAGAAACAAAACAATATATTCCTGATAATTTTGACGTTTTGTGTGCAGGTTTTCCTTGCCAAGCATTTTCGATTGCAGGAAAGCGAGGAGGATTTGAAGACACAAGAGGAACGCTGTTTTTTGACGTTGCTGAAATCATCAAAAGAAAACAACCAAAGGCTATTTTTCTTGAAAACGTAAAAGGTTTGAGAAACCACAACGGAGGAAAAACTTTGGCTACAATTCTTAATGTTTTAAGAAACGATTTAGGTTATTTTGTTCCAGAACCCGAAATTGTGAATGCTAAAGATTTTGGAGTTCCTCAAAATAGAGAAAGAATTTATATAGTTGGCTTTCATTCAAGTACGGGTGTAAATGAGTTTAATTACCCAAAGCCTTTGAATAAGAAAGTAACTTTTGCAGACATCAAAGAAAAAGAGGTTCCTGCAACAAAATACTATCTATCAACCCAATATCTACAAACATTAGAAAACCACAAAGCAAGACATGAAAGCAAAGGAAACGGCTTTGGTTACGCCATAATTCCAGATGATGGAATTAGTAATGCTATTGTTGTTGGAGGAATGGGGCGAGAAAGAAATTTGGTTATAGACCATAGAATTACGGATTTTACACCAACAACACACATAAAAGGCGAAGTAAACCGTCAAGGAATTAGAAAAATGACACCAAGAGAATGGGCAAGATTACAAGGTTTTCCAGATAATTTTGTAATTCCCGTTGCTGACTCATCGGCTTACAAACAATTTGGCAACTCCGTTGCCGTTCCTGCAATCCAAGCAACTGCAAACGAAATATTAAAATTAATCGGCATTAAAAACTAATGATAACAGGAAATAAAGGAGAATGGAGTGAAATTTATACACTTCTAAAAGTAATTGCAGACAAGCAACTTTATGCTGGAGACAGTAATTTAAACAAGATAGAAAATCTTATTTTCCCAATTATCAAAGTGCTTCGTGATGAATCAAATGGGACATTTGAATTTAGTTATGACAACGATTTGGTAATTGTAAAAAACAATAACGAAGAAATTAGAATTTCGATCAATGAGTTCAAAAAACAAGCATATTTTTTACTTTCAAAGCTCAAAGAAAAAACAAGTGCAACTTTTTCAATTCCTGAAATCGAACAATTTATAAATTCATTCAACAGTCATTCATTAAAGGCAAAATCAACTGTAAAAAGTGACATCAAAATTGTTATTCACGACCAAAGAACAGGAACAAATCCTGAACTTGGTTTTAGTATAAAATCTCAGCTTGGAGGAGCTTCTACTCTATTAAATGCGGGTAAAACAACAAATTTCATTTACAAAGTAAATAATTTAAACCTGTCAGCAGAGGAAATTGAAGAAATCAACGCTATTGATACAAGAAGTAAAATCAAAGATAGAATTGAAGAATTGAAAAAACTCAAAGGGAAATTTCAATTTAAAAATCCAGAAAGTTCCGTTTTTGAAAACAATCTTGTTTTAATTGATAGTGCTTTACCAAGAATCATTTCGGAGATTTTACTTTTGTTTTTTACTTCAAATTTTTCAAAAACTTCTGACTTGGTTTCTGAAATTTCAAAAGTAAATCCGCTTGGCTACAACTTGGAAAATAATCATCCTTTTTACACCTACAAAATCAAGCGATTTTTGACAGACATCGCATTAGGAATGATGCCGTCAAAAGTTTGGACAGGTGAACTTGATGCAACAGGTGGTTATTTAGTTGTGAAAAATGATGGAGAAATTTTGTGTTACCACATTTACAATCGAAATGAATTTGAAGACTACTTGTTTACAAATACAAAATTGGAAACAGCAAGTAGTAAGCGACACGAATTTGGAACAGTATACGAACAAAACGGACAGCTTTATTTCAAACTGAACTTACAAATAAGGTTTTTATAAATTACGCCAGCCTGTAACAGGCGGTTTGAACGCAAGGCGAGATAACTGCTTCGATTGAACATTTTCGGTAAGGAAAAAGTATTATCTTCGTATCAACATTTGTCGGTAAAATTCGCCCTGCGTCAAGCCGCCAAACCGTTAGCCACAAGCTAAAAACCGAAACTGTTAATGATAAAAAGCATTAAGATTAGAAACATTGCAACTTTTGATGAAACAGGGATTGAGATTCCTGAATTCAAGAAAGTGAACTTTTTCTATGGTGCAAACGGCAGTGGAAAAACCACAGTTTCTAATTTTATCTATGACCCAAAAAATGAGAGATTTCCTGATTGCCAAATAGAATGGCAAAATGGCATTGAATTAAAATCTCTCGTTTACAACAAAGAGTTCAGAGATAGAAATTTTGGTAAAGGCACAATTGCAGGTGTATTTACTTTGGGACAAGCAACAAAAGAAGAAGCTGAACTAATTGAAGAAAAGCGAAAAGAGTTAAAAGAATTAGAACAAAAAGGAATCCAACAAAAGAAAGTCCTTGAAGTACAGATTGAAAAAAGAGACGATTTAGAAAGTGACTTCAGAGAAGAAGCTTGGACTACTATATATAAAAAGCACGAGAGTTATTTCAAAGAAGCCTTTAAAGGTGTAATGCAAAAGAAACCTTTTCTTACAAGGCTACTAGATGAATTTGAGAACAATGATGCTGATTTAAAAACAATTGAAGATTTAAAGGAAAGAGCAAAGACAATTCTTGGCGAACAACCGAAAAGCCTAGATACAATTCCATCAATAATCTTTTCCAGAATTGACGAGATTGAACAACACGGGATTTGGTCAAAGAAGATTATAGGGAAATCCGATGTTGAAATCGCCAAAATGATTCAACGCCTCAATATTAATGATTGGGTAAATGAAGGAAAAAAGTACTTACAAGAAGATGAGACTTGCCCATTTTGTCAACAAGACACGATAACCGAAGAATTCCGAAATCAATTAGAAGGATATTTTGATGAGTCATTTACAAATGACACTAATAAGGTTAAAGAACTGAACGAAGAATATCTTAGAACTTTTGAAAATCTAATTAATGAACTTCAGCTAATTGAAACGACCGAGAAAACAAATAAGGAATCAAAACTTGAAGTAGAAAAATTCAGCTCTCTTTTAAAAACCTTATCAAGCCAATTTACGGGTAATAAAGAACTCTTGAATAGTAAACTGAAAGAACCTAGTCGAAGTATTGAGTTAGTGTCAACAAAAGAACAGTTCAATGAAATCGGAGAACTCATAAAAACAGCAAATGAAGCCATCAAAAAACATAATGATATTGTTGACAATTATGCTACTGAAAGACAAAAGTTAGTTGACGAGATTTGGAAATTCATTATCGAAGACAATAGGACTCGAATAGAATATTTTATCAAGCACAAAACAGGATTGCAAAAAGGAATTGACAACCTAACGCAAAAAGTCAAAAAATTACGAGAAGAGTATTCAGCTTTAGACAAAGAAATAAAGGAACTCACCAAAAATGTTACGAGTATACAACCCTCTGTTGATGAAATAAATCAAACCCTCAAATCATTCGGATTTCAAAATTTTGAAATTGTTCCTTCAAAGACAGGAGTTAACCAATACCAAATTCAAAGAGAAAATGGAGAGTTGGCCGAAGAAACACTTAGTGAAGGAGAAATCACATTTATTACATTTCTTTATTTTCTTCAATTGGCAAAGGGGAGTACGACTGAAACTGAAATAACCGATGATAGAATCCTTGTAATTGATGACCCAATTTCAAGTTTAGATAGCAATGTCCTTTTTGTGGTAAGCTCACTTCTGAAAGAAATTTCAAAATCCATAAGAAACAACGAAGGAAATATTAAACAAATAATCCTTTTGACACATAATGTCTATTTTCATAAAGAAGTGTCATTTATAAATGGAAGAACCAAGGAGTGTAGCGATACTAACTATTGGATTCTAAGAAAGATTGATAACATTTCATACTTACAGGATTTTGAGTTGACCAACCCTATTCAAAACTCTTACGAGTTACTTTGGAGAGAGCTTAAAACCAAAAACAACAATTCAGGGATAACAATTCAAAACACAATGAGAAGGATAATTGAAAACTATTTCAAAATTCTCGGTGGTTATGTAGATGATGATATAATAAACAAGTTCAATAATCCACAAGAAAAAGAAATTTGCAGGTCGCTAATTTGTTGGATTAATGAAGGTTCTCATACAATTCCAGATGACTTATTTGTGGAGTTGCAAGACAATACAATTGAAAACTACTTTAAAGTATTTAAGTTAATTTTTAAAGAGACGGGACACATAGCTCATTATGAAATGATGATGAACTAAAAAGCCAGTGGCTAACATTGGTAACCGTTGCACAACTCCCCGTTTTAAAGCAAAAACGTAAATTATTATAAAAAACAACCTCGTTTAAGCCTTTTTAAGCGAGGTTTATTTTTCAGCTCCAGCACAAATTCCTGAAATTTAGGTGGCTTAAAATTGAGGTTTCAAGGTCGTTAAAAAGCATTTTTATAAAAGAGCAGTCCTTCCCTTGTTTTAAAGATAGAACTTGTGCTAAAACACTCGGTTTTTTCACAATAAAACGCAGGTATTTCTTCAGATTATAAGTGAGTGCTGCCATCATTATGTGTTTGTTTGCCTGAGGCATTCCTCGGGAGTTGATTCGTCTCATATTGTGGTGGTTGATGAGTGTGCCCAGAACGGGTTCTACCGTGCTGCTCCGCCTTTTGACCAACCTGCGGTGGTAGGCTTTGTTTTGGGTAAGTTTTTCGTGCATTTTATCATAAAGGGGCTTGTGGATACTGTCTTCAATCTTTTTGAACTTGGTTACCTTGCCGCAACATGCCGCCCTGAGTGGACACTTTCCGCAATCCTTTTCACTGCTGCGATAGCTCTTCTTTTGATAGCCTTTACTGTCGGTTAAAATTCGCTTGAAAGACAAATAAGCTTTATTGCCACCCTCTTTGATACATTCATAACGATTCTCTTTTTCGTTGAAAACAAAACCTTCCCGCTCGGGTTTGTATTGTCCGAAATTGGGTATCCAAGCATCTAAGTTTTTATCCTCACAATATTGCAAACTCTCACCACTGCTGTAACCTGCATCGGCAAGCACCTCTTCTGTCTCTATGTCGTTTTTTGCTAAGTTTTCAAGGGTTTGGTCCATAATCTCCGAAAAAATCGCACTGTCCTTACTGCCTGCCGTAGAGGCACAAGCGCCTGTTATGACGTGATTTTTGTCGTCAACCGCCAATTGACCTGCGTAATTTAATTGGCGTGGTTTACCGGGTTTCGTGGAAATTTTGGCATCCGGGTCGGTTGGAGAATAGTGCGTGTGGTTACTCAGGTATTTGGGTCGAATTTCCTCCCCATCTTCATCCAAACGAATACTTTTAACATTCCCAGGCATCTTTTTGTATGCTTCTTTTTTCCAATTGTGATGACGTTCTACGAGTTTCTTTCTGGTTGATGTTACCTTAAACTCGCTGTTTTCTTCCAGTTCGTTTACATAAGCAGAAGCATCTTCCAAAACTTCTTTCTCCACCAAAGAATCCATACTCGCATTGGCTTTGATAAACGCACTGTCCACGCATTGACGCTTGCCTCTGACCATTCCTTTTTGGACGCACATAGACAAAACTTTTTGAAATAAACTCAAAAATACTTCTTCGCCAAAAAGTTGTCGAGTTCTGGAAATGGTGGAGTGCCAAGGCAACTGTTCATCCAAATCATAGCCCAAAAACAAGCGGACGCTCAAACTATCCGAACAATAGCGGAGCAAAGCCCTGTCACTGTTGATGTTGTTCAAATAACCAACCAACAATATCTTGAAAAAAACAACCGGGTCAATGCTCTGCTGCCCTTCTTTGCCGTAATACTTCTCAGTGGATGCATATAGAAAATGTAAATCTAGATATTGGTTTACTTTTCGATAGAAATCGTCCTTAGGAACCAAGCCATCCAGGCTCAGTTCATAAAATAGTTTGGGGGTAAAATCTTTTCGTCCTTGCATAAAGCAAAATACGATTTACATTGCTGAAAATCAAGTTTTTGAGGAATTATTTTAGTATAAAAACTTAGATTTGGTGGAGTTGTGCAACAGGCACATTGGCTATACGTAATGCGGGCTAAAGTGCTAATATGAAAGTAATTACATTAAATAAACTAACTGCAAAACGGAAAGTGAAGTGCCTTGAAATCCCGCACTACGCATAGCCGAGACCGTTACCACACATTTAAAATACGATAACATGAAAGAAAAAGTAACAGGAATAATTAGTTTTTTAGGAGGTATAGGATGGGGATTATTTGGAGTTTTTATAATCTTTGACGAAGGCATTGATGATGACTTTTTTTTTCTACTATTTGCTCTTCTCCTTCCAGCAATCTCAATCATTATGTACGTAATCTGGACAAAATTCGGTAAAAAAGAATTTTCTGAGCTTGAGAAAATGGATTATGAAAATCAACTTTTAAAACGGCAAATTGAACAAAAGGAATTGAAGAAAAAATTAGAAGAATAAAAATGGAATAACATGAAAGCAAGTACACAATACAATGATTTTATCGGAACAGCAGCTGCTGATATTAGCGACCATTCTAACTTGAAGGATTTTTTAAGTTCAAGAGAGGTTGATACTGATAGGTATGAGCCAATCGGAGCGAGTTTTTATCATGGTTATGCTGATTTTTTTAATGGCTCAATAATATGTGTTGACCGACAAAAAACTACTGGCACAAAACCGTTTATTGTTCAGCTACACTTTGAAGCTGAATTTACTCATGAAGAGTTCTTTGACCTCTTTAAAAGATTTAATGTTATAGTGTCAAATAAATACAACGTACACCAAGACAGGGAGATAGACGAAGAAATTACGATTGATGATAGAACCCAAGAAGATGATTAAAAACGTGTGGTAACACTGGTAACCGTTGCACAACCCCCTTTTTTGAAAAATAGTTTTAAATAAGCCCTCGTTTATACTTCGATTTCACTCAGCAACCGGATTTAAGCGATGTTTATTTTTCAGTTCCGATGCAAAATCCAGAAATTCGGATGGCTTAAAAACGAGCTTTTGAGGTCGTAGAGAAGTGTTTTTAGTAAAGTGTGTATGTTCCCTTGTTGTAGGGAAACAACTTGGGCTAAAATACTCGGTTTTTTCACGATAAAACGCAGGTATTTCTTCAAATTATACGTGAGTGCTGCCATCAATACGTGTTTATTTGCTTGAGGCATACCCCGAGAATTGATCCGTTTCATATTATGGTGGTTGATGAGTGTGCCCAGAACGGGCTCCACCGTACTGCTCCGCCTTTTGACCAACCTGCGGTGGTAGGCTTTGTTTTGGGTGAGTTTTTCGTGCATTTTATCGTAAAGGGGCTTGTGAATGCTGTCTTCAATCTTTTTAAACTTGGTTACTTTACCACAACATTCCGCTCTGAGTGGGCACTTTCCGCAATCCTTTTCGCTGCTGCGATAGCTCTTCTTTTGATAGCCTTTACTGTCGGTTAAAATCCGTTTAAAAGGTAGAAAAGCCTTGTTACCACCCTCTTGGATACATTCGTAGCGGTTTTCTTTTTCGTTAAAAACAAAACCTTCCCGCTCAGGTTTGTACTGACCAAAATTTGGAATATAAGCATCAATGTTTTTATCTTCACAATATTGCAAACTCTCGCCACTACTATAACCCGCATCAGCAAGCACTTCTTCTGTCTCTATGTCGTTTTGTGTTAAATTTTCTATGGTTTGGTCCATAATCTCCGAGAAAATCGCACTGTCTTTACTGCCTGCCGTGCTGGCACAAGCACCCGTAATCACGTGATGGGCATCGTCAACTGCCAATTGACCTGCGTAATTTAATTGGCGTGGTTTACCGGGTTTGGTAGAAATTTTGGCATCCGGGTCGGTTGGAGAATAATGCGTGTGATTGCTCAGGTATTTGGGTCGAATTTCCTCCCCATCTTCATCCAAGCGAGTGCTTTTAACATTCCCGGGCATCTTTTTGTATGCTTCTTTTTTCCAATTGTGATGCCGTTCTACGAGCTTCTTTCTGGTTGATGTTACCTTAAACTCGCTGTTTTCATCCAGTTCGTTTACATAAGCAGAAGCATCTTCCAAAACCTCCTTTTCCACCAAAGAATCCATACTCGCATTGGCTTTAATAAACGCACTGTCCACGCATTGACGCTTGCCTCTGACCATTCCTTTTTGGACGCACATAGATAAGATTTTTTGAAATAAATTTAAAAAAAACTTCTTCGCCAAAAAGCTGTCGGGTTCTGGAAATAGTAGAGTGCCAAGGCAAGTCCTCATCCAAATCGTAACCCAAAAACAAGCGGACGCTCAAACTATCCGAACAATAGCGGAGCAAAGCCCTGTCACTGTTGATGTTGTTCAAATAACCAACCAACAAAATCTTTAAAAAAACAACCGGATCAATGCTCTGCTGACCTTCTTTGCCGTAATACTGCTCTGTGGATGCATATAGAAAATGTAAATCTAAATATTGGTTTACTTTTCGATAGAAATCGTCCTTAGGAACCAAGCCATCCAGGCTCAGTTCATAAAATAGTTTTGGGGTAAAATCTTTTCGTCCTTGCATAGTGTAAAATACATATTATTCTATTGAAAATCAATCTCTTATGCGGTTAATTTGTTGTAAAAAGTTAAATATTTGATTTTTATTCATAGATTTGGTGGAGTTGTGCAACAGGCACATCGCATTGGCAAAATGGCGGAGGAAACGGCTAAGTTGAAAGTTTCTATACATTTTTTGCCGCCGAATGTGTTTCACATTCAGCTTATTTTGGTAATTTAGCCACTAACAAAAAAGCATCGGCTACGTTCTCGCTAAATTGAACTTTCCGTCCAATTTATCCGCCACTTCGCCAATACTTTTTCCGTTATATGCAATGCTGTCAGCGCGGTTACAAAAATCAAAATTTCAGAAAATAAAGAACTGAATTAAAATTAAACCGTAAAAAGTAAAACTTTCCCCAACCCAAAATTTACTCTTTTTTCCAGCCGCTTTTTTCCAACGCTCATTAGCACATTTGCAAAATGCCAACGCTAAACCAATCGCTTATTTTGCAAAAGAGCTGATGTATGATGATTTATTTACTTTAAAATTCACTACTTTTGTATATAAAATGCTTAAATATAAATGAAATTAATAACAACTCTTTTTATCATAATTTCCTTTTTAATTTCAACGAGGTCAATTTCGCAAACTACGCTCGAAATTGATTCTTTACTCCTAAAAACACATCAACAAAATCACGAAGAAGGTAATACGAAAGGCGCCTTGGAGACAGCTTTTGAGGCTGTGAAATTAGCGGAAAAAATAAATTATGAAAGAGGAATTGTGGATGGTTATTATGTTATAGCTGTATCTTTAGCAGATAGCGAAAATTATGAAAAAAGTATAGAATACGTAGAAAAAGCAAAAAAATTCGGTACGTTTTTGAATCTTAACAAAGGTTCTGAGTTTAACTTGTTATTATTACAAGCCTCCAATCTTTACGAATTGGGTTTTTCGTCTTTAGCTGCTGAATTTTATCAAAAAGCAAAAACAGCGGTTTCTAAAGAAAAAAATCATCAAAAAAAACAACGAAATCTAATGATTTTATACATGAAATCTTATTTGGCTTATCCAGATATAGATTCTCAGTATAAATTCTATCTAAAAGCCAAAACAATTAACGCGAAAATAGTATCACTTCCTGAAAACCTTCCCAAATCAGAACATTTGATAAAAAGCGCAGAGATAAATGAGAGAATTGGTGCTTATCATCTAGAAAAGAATCAATTAGATTCGGCTAGGTATTATTACAATACTGTTTTAGAAACAGGAAAAGAACTTAATAGCACTCTTGCGCAAGGATTAGCTTTTGCGAGTTTGGGAATGGTGTCTGAGAAAGAAGGTAATTATGAAGAAGCATTGATATTATTAAATAGATCTGAAGAATTATTGAAATCAAATGCCATATTTAGTAATCTTGTTATCATTTATGAAATGAAACAAAAAATTTATAGGCATTTAGGAAATGTGGAAAAAGAAAAAGAATATCTGAATTTGCACAAAGAATTGATGTCCAAACTTCAAAAACAAAAGGATAAAGGACGGAACAAAACAATTCTTAATATAGTAGATGAAAAAGAAAGAGAAATACAACAGTCCGAAACGAAATTTATTATCATAATTACTTTCGTGATTCTTGGTTCAATAGTTACATTGGTTTTGGGGATTGTATTTTTTCGGAGCTACAGAAAGAGAAAGCAAAAACTATTGGTTGAAAAGGAACAAGTTATTATTGAAAAGCAACAAGAAACACAAAGTCTGCAAAAAAGATTGAATGAATCATTTGGCGAAATTTTGGAAATGGCAAAAGAAAACCATCCTCAATTTTATAATCGATTTCAAGAAATCTATCCAAATTTTAATCGCTCGTTATTATCAATAAATGATAAGCTAACTGTCTCGGAACTTACTATTGCTGCATATGTTTATTTAGGATTTACCACCAAAGAAATTGCTAATAACACATACAGATCTCTAAAAACAGTAGAGGCAACAAGGTATAATCTTCGCAAAAAACTAAACCTTTCATCCGAAATCAACCTTCAGAAATGGTTATCCAACATTTTACAGTAATAATGTTATTTTATTGATTATCAGATTGAGTATTGTTTTTAAGGGTTTTTTAAGGGTGCTTAAAACGCTCAATTACGATACATTTTTATTCTATTTACAATTTAATTTCGGTAACGGAATTTTTTGTTAAATAATGGATTTCAAGAATACAAATACTAACTTAAACTACATACCTCAGTTTGTCAATCATTTTGGTAAGAAGGTATGTGTATTTGTTTTCGTTGTTTTTTTTCAAACCGTTTTTGCGCAAGTATATATTGAAACGAATACGAAAGTTACTATTAAGGGGGAAGCCTTTATTTACAATATTGATATTCCTGAAAACAATTTTTCCAATGATTCTGTCACAGTATACATCTCCGAAAACACAATAATAACCAATAAAGAACAAATTTATTGGAAGTGGAAAAATATAGAAAAGTCTCCCGAAAGTGAAGTTATCGTTAAAATTAAGCCCAAAAAGAAGTCCGAAAGGAATGATTTTGAAAAGAAAACTAAAAAAGAGAGCATTGTAACTGAAACTAAAAGGCCAATTCTAAAACCATATACTGATAATGAAGCTTTTTATTTTACAAATATTCATAATGGTAGTATTGTTCCGGTTAACAATTACCAGCTTAAATTACATACTGTAGCAGCGAATAATCCGAATTTATCACTCCTCTTTGTCACAGAAAAGAGTATAAAGCTTCTATACAAGTATAAACAGATACATAATACATCTGTCCTTAATCAATATTTTACAAGACCTCCTCCTTTTTAATCTTTCTTATATAGAAATAGTCCTCCTTGAAAGGACTTTTTAATTGAAAAATTAAATGAGAAGAGATTCTATTGCTTGAATCTTTTTGAGTCAATTAAAATAATTATTAATCAAAATTTTAAAATGAAAAACATAACTACAAAAATATTTAGCTTGAAAATATGTACCCTAATGGCGTTATTGCTGTTGGGATATGCGGGCTTTGCACAGAATACCAAATACACTCTCGATGTAGCAGCTACATTGGCAAACAACACCATAGCTTCCAACGGGGGTACGCTGACTCTTACATTCAGCAGAAGCAGCGGACCTGCTATTCCCGGAATGGCAGATACATTTACGATACCCGTAACCTATTCCGGTATGAACAATACTACGGGGACAGGAGCAGTAAATCAGTGGGAAAAATTTGGTAATATTGACGCTCCTGAAGGTGATATTTTGACGATTGTACCTCAAACAACCAGAACATCCGGAGGGATTTATCATAACTTGCCGGCTAACAATCAAGTATCGCTTGACTTTAATTCCACCGTGGATCTTAATGTAGATAGATTGTTTAATTATTATTTAGGTATAGGTACAATACAAAAAATTGGGAATTTTAATATTGAGTTTGGTGAATTTCCTAATTCATTTCCCAGTGGTGTAACTGTAATAGAGCAGTTTATGTCAATAAGACAAATTGGTAATACCAGTGATGGGGCTAATTATTTCAAAAATGGCTATTTTCTAAAACCAGATTTACAAAACACACTAAATGAAGCATTTAATTCAAGTTCAACCGATATGTTCATTATAGAACCGGGACAAACATATACCTATTGGTATTCTGCTTTTGATAATAAAGAAAATCCTGATGAACAGCCAGCACACAATGCTGGAATAAGAGGTGCAGGTATAACCGGTAGTCTTACGCTGGGCTATAACTCTGCTCCATCACCCTTCTGTTCAGAATTTGATGAAACATTTTTCTTGCATCTCTATAAATATCAAAATGAGATACAGTTATATAAGCAATATGATTTAGGTTACGATACTTACGTTTGCCCTGATACGCAATGTGAAATGAATCCACAGGGTCAACTATATAAAGCTACCAACCTAACGGGTAGTATTGATAACTTTGCCTATGGTGACGGAAAATATTTTAAAATTGATGATAGTGGTAACTTGTTGTTCACAGATAATATTATAGCGGGCCAATTTATAAACTTAGGAAATGCTCAAATTGGTAACGGCTACAAAAATCTGGCTTACGACAATGGTGTGTTTTATCACTATAAATTAGAGGGCAGTTCAGGTAATACAGTGGTTTTATATAGTTCAACAGATCCAGTTGCAAACGGTTGGCAAAAGTATGGAAATGTCAGCGGAGCTGCAGGAACCAGAACTAAAAGTGGCAGACATTATACACTAAAAGATATTGCTGTTAACGACGGAGTATTCTATTTCTTGTATTATATAACACAGGAACCGGGACAAAATCCAACTTATAATAATATCAGGACTTTTGTTTTATCCAGCAGTGCTCCTACTTCATCCTCACCGGGATGGACAGATCTAGGATCCGGATATTTTGGAATGGGTGTTTACAACCTGGCTATGGGGCCGGAGGACTTAAGAGCAATTGCTCCACCTGTTCAGGATCTGGAAATTCCTTGCGGTTCTTCTACAATTAATCTTAATCAGGCACACATCGGACAAACTCCAAGTGATGCTCAATTGAGATGGTCAACTACAAATACAGCTGAGGGGCCATGGATGACAAATACAGAAATTCAGTCGGTTACCGAAGGAACTTACTATGCCTATTATTATTATTATAATTCTACTCAATGTTACAGTCCGGCCGCAGAGGTGAATGTTACTATTTTACCTCCTTGTGATGATTGTGGTGATCAAATTTTCATAGAAGATTTCGGGACAAGCGACAAAGATGTAAACAAAGGACGTACAACTTCTCCTTATATGCCTGCATCCAACTCATTTACATTTGCCACACCATATCCGGATTCAAACATAAGTGACCAAACCGCTATCGATAATAACCATTATGCCGTAGTGGCTCCGGGGTATATTAAATCCGGTTGGAAGCCGGAAGATTTAGGTTGGTATTTCTGGACACCTGCTTATGATGAGCCAAATACCGTTACCGATATGTCAGGAACAGAAGAAGGAGCCGTAATGGCTGTAAATGCAGGAGAAACCCTTGCTCCATTCTACCGCAGAGAAGTTACCCTGGAGTATGATACGTATTATCACGCTGCATTCTCCATTTTCGTGAAAAATGCAACCTCAAGGGTGGGTATTAAAGTAGGAAATTCTTCCTCTAATCAGGTGTATGGTATGATGTTCTCTCAGGAATTTACATCAGTTGATGCCGGCAGATGGATAGATGTCGAACTTACTTTCAAAGTCCCTGCAAATAGCGATGTGGACTGTGATATGGAAAATGTTTATCTGGAGTTCTTTAATGCAAAAGCGGCAACACAAGGAAACGATTATTACATCGACAATATTTTCTTGGAGAAATTAGACGTAGCAGGAGCATGTCCTACACCAGAAGATTTCATCACGCTTGTATGTCCTGCTGATGGAGGCTCAGACTGTACCAAAGAACCGGCAACAGGTACTCCGGACGGCTTTACCAAGGTAGGTATTTCTACGATGGAAAAACAAACACAAGGTTGGCCTGAGAACATTGCAAACGGTTTCATTGCTTTAGATTCTAAAGAAAAAGGATTTGTTATCACGCGAGTAGAAAGCGAAAGTTCGATAACCGACCCGAAAGAAGGGATGTTGATTTATGACATTGAAGATCAATGTGTGAAACTCCATAACGGAGAAGAATGGAGTTGTCTTAATCAGGAATGTAGTGCCAATGCCGGATTTACTCTTCTTTGCAACTCATTCATCGTAATTTCTGGAGAACTTCACGCCGGACAATGGCAGAGTTTATCAGGAATTCTTCCTTTTGCTAATGGAGACGGAAGTGCATTCACACCTCTGTATAATATTCCTTCCGAGGGAATCACAGGACTTACAGTTAATATAACACATCCAGAAGGCAGTACCATTACTACAGGAACAGGAGGTTTCTTCAACGTGAGCATCTCCGGAAGTGCTGCAGCAGCCGGAATCGCTACATTCCCGATTGAGATTAATGGTTCATCTTGTAGTATCCAAGTAGAAGTTCTGCCTTAATTATGTTTAACAATTAATAATATAAAAAATGAAAAAATACATCCTAACAAGTCTTGTTCTGTTTGCTGCAATTGCAGCAAACGGACAAGTTGCCATCGGCAAAGAAGACATCAACGGAAGTTCAACGATATTGGACTTTTATGATGGAGCGGATAATTTCCGCGGAATCATATTACCCGCAGTAGAATCAGCTCCGACAGATCTGACGGCAGCCAATAACGGAACTTTTTTGTTTGACACATCGGACAATAAAGTCAAGATGTTTGAAAATGAAATTTGGATTGATTTATCAGAAGAAGGTGATGATACGAATCTGCAAATCAATTCTTCTGACGAAAACAATCAGGAACAAGGTGTGATCATCGGTTCGGAGACCAGTGAAGCCAAAGGCGTTTTGGTGCTGGAATCAACAGACAAAGCGATGATTTTACCCAAAATTGAGAATCCGCATATCACAGTGAAATCACCTTATCCCGGGATGATGTGCTACGATACGGCAAGTAAGTCATTAGCGGTATTTGACGGAAAAGTCTGGAATTACTGGAAGTAGATATTACTGAAATACAGAGTTATAGTTTTAAACGCATAAATCAGTTTAACTAATTAAATAAAAAAAATAATGAAAATTAAAGCATTTCTTTTGAGCTCTTTATTCTGCTCAACATTTGTTTTCTCTCAAGTAGGAATTAATACAGAAGCACCCAGTGCTACGTTGGATGTACAAGCTGATCCCGAGGATCTAACCAAGGTTGATGGAATCATAGCGCCAAGATTAAAAGGTTCAGAGTTAAAAGCAAAGGACACCGCTTACGGCACCATGCAAACAGGCGCTATTGTGTATGTAACCCAAGCATTGGCTGCCGCAAATACAACACCCAAAACCATCAATGTGACTTCTGTCGGATATTATTATTTCAACGGTTCGGTCTGGCTGAAGATTAACCCGGCAGCGAAGGGTGCCTGGTATAAAATGTCTCCTCAGACAGAACTGGCAGATGCCAACGGACAGAACATACATACTACCGGAAACGTAAGCATTGGAGGGGTAAATTCTACAGGGAAATTAACCATCCTGAATGCCAATGGTGTAACTAATACTGTCGATCTTTCTATGATTGCAAACAGAAGTTCAGGTAATCCTGCCACCCTTAATTTCATCAGTAATTTAGCGAGCGGATCGTTTAGTTCTTTATCCAGAGTGGGAGATAAAGGGCTGTTTTTCTCCACAGACGGAATTGGTAACGAATACAGCAGAAACGGCTTTATAATCGCACCACATACTGCAAGCGGAGGATCAAGTCCTTTTGGATTTAAGATTACCGAACAAGGCCTGAGCACCATCAATGCAGCTGTTCCTACCGAAACATTTGATGTGAACGGAACATTTCGTGTGCGTCAATTGCCGTTAAACGGACGGGAAAATGCGATATTCACCCTTCCCAACGGAAATTCTTCTCTTCCTGAAACTGGATCAATTGGAGACCTTGCCCGAACCCAAACCTTTACAGCAACACGCACGGTAGTGGCCAATTCGAATGGCGTGCTGGGATATGTAGCAGGCCTTCCGGTTACAAAAACCGATTCGGGGATTGTAGTGATTGAAAATCTACCGGTTTACGAGAATAATGCCGCTGCTTCTTCTCTTGCAACCGGAACAATCTACAGAACTTCAACTGGAGTATTGATGGTGAAATATTAAAGTTTTAAATTTGAATATAAATAACGTGCTACAACACCGTGTATAGCTCATTGCAGCTGAATTCCTAATCGGAATTCATTGCAATTTGCTATCTTTCGGTTACGGCGGAAAATCATCGCTGATTTTCCGCAACGAGCC
>Ga0209487_1001978_pt1 | contig 16944 bp, 18 predicted proteins | sample Poulit2012_FD_187524 | JGI IMG/M metagenome (GOLD analysis project Ga0209487, IMG submission 187524) | Agricultural soil microbial communities from Georgia to study Nitrogen management - Poultry litter 2012 (SPAdes) (version 2) | ecosystem: Environmental > Terrestrial > Soil > Agricultural land...
AGAACAGAATCGACTTCTTATAAAGATTTAGATCGATTTATTTCAGCTTACGATGTTTTAGATAAACCTCAATTGGTAGATTATGGTAGCGGAAAGGGAAGAATCATATTTTTCTTTAATCATGAACTGGATATTCCTGCCACTGCAATTGAAGTAAACCAGGCTGCTTTCTCTCATTTGCAGCAGAATCTCAGAACTTATCAAGAAAAGTTTCCTAAAAAAGCAGAGAGAATTACAATACTCGAACAAAAAGCAGAAAGATATCATGTAAAAGAGGAGGATAATACTTTTTATTTTTTCAATCCATTTACAGTGAAAATCTTCAAAAAAGTAATTGAAAGAATAGAAGACTCTTTAAAAGAAAATCCTCGGATAGCGGATATTATTTTGTATTATCCAGGCTTTGATTACACGCTTTTTTTAGAAAAATACTCTCAATTTGATCTGATTCAAACGATTAAAACGCCAATGTATTACATTAATAACCGAGAATGTTTTAAAGTATTTCGATATTTTCCGGATAAATAGTTATTGAGACAAAGAAAATAAAGGTCGTACATTGTGAGATGTATGACCTTTATTTAATAATGAGATATTTTCATTTGTTATTGATTAAATTGTGACCAAAATTTCTTCTCGGCATATCTATTGATACCTAAGAAACCGCCTAGTAAAAGAATAGCAACGACTAATGAGATGATTAATCGAGTCATATCATTAATAATAAAGACGAACCAGAAAATCAAGCCGAAGATGGCGAGAACTCCAACAAAAATAACAAATAACTGAATGAAAATTCTTATTGCTTGGCTTACACCACGTTGCATAAGTTCATTAAAGTTATTCCAAGAAAGATTCAATAATCGATAGTCTCGCATATAGTAATAAAGCGAAGCAACATAAGTGCCTACTGTGTAACCGATCAAAAGAATAGCTAGGGGGAGAATAGGAACTCTCAAATATAAAGCTATACCAATAATAACAATCGCACTAATCATCCATTCAATAACGAAAGCAAAATAAAATTTAAATTTTAAGTAATTTCGAAAAGAAATAGGTAAGGACTGAATATAATAATAATTGTCCTTATCAAAAGAAATAATCACTCCACTAATAGAAGTTTCACTAATCATTATGACCGCTAATCCAATTCCTATAATTAAATATGCACCCCATAGATAAGGAACTTGGTCTAAAATAGATAAATCTAATGAAGCACCATTAAATAATGTGGGAGCAATCATAATAATAGGTAAATAAAATTTTGAAAAAAGCATTTGTAAAATTAAAGTGGTGTCTTGTAATTGTCGCAATTGATACTTTACAAAAACTTTCCATTTAGAATTTGAAGCAATGCTTGAAATAGTTTGTGTTTTCTTTCTTTTTCTTTTCTGGCTAGTAACAGTGCCTTCATTTTCGGAATAAAGTTGTGGGACTACCCATTTATACATTATAAACACTAAAGCGATCCCAATAATGAACCATAGGCCAATTTTGATCCAACCTTTTAATTGCATACCGGGAATAAATACTTCATGAAAACCAACAAATAATGGATTAATTTCTTGATCAAGAATACCCATTCCAGGCGTAGATTCGACTATATCATTTCCATAAAGGTTATAGAATATAAAACCAAATAAAACAACATAAATAATAATTGTAAATACTTTTTTATTTTTTCTGAAAAATGACCATCGATTCAAGAGGTCTAGCAAAATAAAAACACCTAGTATTGTAACAAGCATAATTAAGACTGTACTAATTAACCCAATCGGTATTGAAACAGCAAAGGATGTACCTGTTTGCTGACCAAGTATCACCATAAAAATTAATGGTGAAATAAAATATGCAAAAGACGTAATAATAATTGTTGCAATTTTAGATGTAAATAGTTCACTCACAGTAAATGGTAAAGATAAATATGTACTCAAATCTGTTTCATCGTAAAATAAATTATAAATTAATTGAAAAATTTGCAATAGAGAAAAGAGGATCATAAAGCCAATGGTTTGTGAAAAAATTCCAGGGAATTCAACGAGCGGGACATTAGAAAGCATTGTCCCAAAAAGTAGAACAAAAATAAATATAACAGCCACATTTTGAAGTAGCATACGCCAGTAAATATTCTTTTTTTGAAGTTTTTCAGCACGGTTATTATTGGCCAATTGTCGATTAGACTGTAACAAATCAACTTCGATTAGTGCTTTTATATGATTCAATCTCATTATAAATCACCATCTTCTGAAGCATGAATACTTTCTTCATATTGTTGTTGAGCTTCACGTCCTGCAATACGTAAATAAATAGTTTCTAGAGATTCATTTTCATTTTGAGCTTGTAAATCTTCGATAGTACCGTTATATAAAATCTCACCTTTTCGTAAAATAACAATCTCATCACACAGCTCTTGAGCATGCTCTAAATTGTGAGTAGAGAATAATACAATATTTCCTTTCCTTGCATGCTCACGCATAAGTTGTTTTAAATCAAACGAAGCTTGAGGATCAAGACCAGTCATTGGTTCATCTAAAACCCAGATTTTTGGGTGAGCAAGTAAAGCGCCCACTAGAAAAGTTTTCTGGCGCATACCGTGAGAAAAGGATTCAATTAACTCATCACTATGAGCTTCAATTTCAAATAAATCTGTATAATATGTAAGTCGTTTCTCAAATTGATCATCTGAAACTTCATAAGCAGTACCCATTAATTCCCAATATTCACTGGCTTTTAGGCGTAAAAAAACATTCGGTGTATCTGCAACATATCCGATTTGTGGTTTGATTTCATTGCGATGATCTTCTAATGCCAATCCATCAATAAAAACCTCACCTTCTGTTTGGTTTATAATACTTACTAATATTTTTATTGCAGTGGATTTTCCAGCGCCATTATGACCAATTAAACCAAAAATCTGGCCATCATTTATTGTAAATTCGACATTCTTTAAAGCTCTTGTTTCTCCATAGTTTTTTGTAATATTTTTGAATTCAATCATCTAATACCTCCATTTAATCTTTATATTCATATTTTAACGAAATTTTTTATTAGCTACCAACTAATCTTAACGATAATCTTATTTTCTTCCAAATTTATTTCAATATCATGATCTAGCTGTTCGATAAGCTCCTCCATAATATGTCTCTTTAATATTTTCTAAAACTTCTTCATCACTCATTCCGAGTAACATTAAATCCAACAAAATTAAATCAAATGAATTATGATTAAGATGCATTAAGGCTTCGGTTCCAGAATAGGCGGAAGTAAATTGATAAGAAGTTTCTGATTCTAATATATCGATTAATAATTGATGAATGGCAATGTCGTCTTCGACAATTAAGAGATTAACCATTGTATTTCCTCTTTGTGAACAATAATGCTTTATAATTAATATTAGTATACAGAAATATTATTTGAAATGAAATTCCCGTAGTATATTCCAAATGAGAATTATATAATTAAAGTGAAATTTATTTTGAAAGATTAAAAAGGGGGAGTGGATTTTGTTCATAGTGCGGAAATATAGTACTCTATTGACACTATTAGTTTTAGCTTCTATGGGAATATCGATCACAATCAAAGTAGCTATTGGTTTAGCTCCATTTGATGCATTTAATCAAACGTTCAGTTATGTTTTGAATATTCGAGTAGGGGACATTGTAACTATTGCTCAAGTTATTTTTGTCATGATTCAACTTCTTATTTTAAGAAAAAAGGCAACTTATCATATTTTGCTGCAGATTCCACTAGCTGCTATTGTTGGACAATTAATTAATTTTTGGTTATATAGAGTGTATAGTGCATTTGAAGTTGAGAACTATATTATAAGGTTAATATTGTTGCTAGTAGGTATTTCTTGGGTCGCTTTCTTTTTAGCTGGTGTCATGGTTTTGGACTTAATAACAATGCCTTTAGAAAGTATAGCGATGGTTATCGCAAGAGAGATTAATCGACCGTTTGGAAGAGTCCGTCAATGGTTAGACATTTTCTTCATTATTGTGTCCTTAGGTTTAACTTTTGTATATTCGTTACCATTCACTATCCGTGAAGGTACCGTTATTGCAGCTGTATTATTCGGCCCATTATTAACTATATTTATGCCCATAATTGAAGAAAAATTTAAAAGTTGGAAGTTAATCGAAACGATCTAATCGTATAATTTAGATACTAAAACCTATAATTGAAATATTGTAGGTTTTTTCCTGTTTCAGGAGAACTTATTTGCTTAAGCAAACGTGTAATTGCCTACGAAAGTTAGAGTAATTAGCAATACGGTTATTTTTCAAGTAAGATATTTGTAGTAAGAAATTCGTAGTAGGGAGAGTTGAATAATGGATAGAAAATTACTGTGGAAATTATTTATTTCGACCCTTTATTTAAGTGCCTTCACATTTGGTGGTGGCTATGTCATCGTGACTTTGATGAAGAAAAAATTTGTGGATGATTATAAATGGATTTCTGAGAAAGAAATGCTAAATTTTGTCGCCATTGCACAATCCGCTCCAGGAGCCATTGCCGTAAATGGCGCAATCGTAGTCGGTTTTAAATTGGCTGGTTTGGTTGGCGCTCTGGTGGCGGTCATCGGAACGGTTATCCCGCCCTTTGTGATTATTTCATTGATTTCATTTGCTTATGATGCTTTTAGAGCAAATATTTGGATCAGTTTAATGTTAGAAGGGATGCAAGCAGGTGTCGGAGCCGTAGTAACGGCTGTTTCTTATGAGATGGCGGCTGGTGTAGTGAAAGAAAAAGATACAATGCTCATTCTCATGATGCTTGTTGCTTTTATTGCAAATACCATATTCAACGTAAATGTCATTATTATTATCCTTGTGAGTATAGTCATTGGACTTGTCCAAAGTTTCTTTATTAGCCGAAAGGAGAATGCCCAATGATTTATTTACAATTATTTTGGAGTTTCCTGCAAGTCGGTGCTTTTAGTTTTGGTGGGGGCTATGCTGCTTTACCTTTAATTGAAAGTATTGTTGTCGATCAAAATGGTTGGTTGAGTATTGCTGAGTTTACGGATTTGATCACCATTTCGCAGATGACACCAGGACCCATTGCGATTAATTCAGCCACCTTTGTTGGTTTAAGTATTGGTGGTTTTGGGGGAGCCATTGCAGCGACTTTAGGAAATATTGCGCCTTCGATTATTTTAGTGACCCTCATTGCTTGGCTTTATATGAAATACAATACATTAGATACTTTACAAAACGTCTTAAAAGCTTTAAGACCTGCTGTGATCGCGATGATTGCGACAGCGGGTGTTTCTCTAGTGATCACAGCTATTTGGGGCGAAGGAGCCATTTTATTCTCCAATATGAATATTGTAGCGGTTGTGTTATTTGGGTTTAGTCTCTTCTTATTATTAAAATATAAATTAAGTCCGATACTCGTTATGGTTTTAGCGGGTGTTTTAAATGTCGTATGGGCGTTGGTTAGTGGAGCGGTATAAATCAATTATTAAAAAGTATAAGCCTTAAAAATTGGAGTCTATTAATCTTCTGGTATACTGAATATATAAATAGATAAACAAAATATAGGAGGATATATGATGAAAGCAACGTTTCATGGACACGCAGTTGTAACACTAGAAACAAAAGACGGAAAAAAACTCCTTTTTGATCCATTTATTAGCGGAAATGAGATGTGCGATTTAGATGTGGACACTGTAGAAGCGGATTATATCTTAGTTACTCATGCTCATAATGATCACTTGGGTGACACGATTGAAATTTCAAAGCGAACCGGTGCACCAGTTATTACGACCGTTGAAATCGCAGATTATTTAGATTCTTTTGATGTAGAAGCTCACGGAATGCAACCAGGTGGTTCTTACTCATTTGACTTTGGAAAAGTTAAACTCACACCTGCCATCCATGGCTCTTCACTAGATATTGATGGTAAGCCACATACTTTAGGTTTAGCCACTGGAATTTTAGTTACAGCAGACAATCAAACTGTTTATCATATGGGCGATACCGCTTTATATTCTGATATGAAGTTAATTGGTGACTTAAATGATATTGATTTAGCATTTATTCCCATTGGAGATAACTTTACAATGGGACCTGAGGATGCTTCATTAGCTGCTAAATGGATAAAAGCAAAGAAAGTTGTTCCAATTCACTATAATACTTTTCCGCTGATTGAACAAAATCCAGAAAATTACATTAAAATGCTAGATGATGATGCGGGATTTGTACCAGAGATTGGACAACCATTTGATGTATAAAAAAATATAAACAATAATTAATGAAAGAAACTAGGGGTTCTACAGTCTCTAGTTTCTTTTGATTATATTTATTGAATTTCCTTCCTTGCTTATAAAAATACATTGGCTTAAAATAGACCATGTTATAAAAATACAGAATAGAGAGGGTAAGGAAATGATTAAAAAATTCTTTTCATATTATAAACCATATAAGAAATTATTTATTATTGATTTTTCTTGTGCAGTGATTGCTGCAGTATTAGAATTAATCTTTCCGATAGCAGTAAATGAAGTTATCGACCAAATATTACCAGATGGTTCTTTGAAAACAATATTAACTGTTTCTGTTATTTTATTTTCATTATACATATTGTCAATGACATTGAATTATATTGTTGTTACATTAGGTCACCGTTTAGGAATAAACATTGAAACGGATATGCGTCGTGAATTGTATGAACATTATCAGAAACAATCTTATGCTTATTTTGATAATACAAAAACTGGAGAGTTAATGAGTCGAATTACGACAGAATTATTTGAAGTGAGTGAGTTGGCTCACCATGGACCGGAAGACATTTTCATCACTTTAATGACACTGATCGGAGCTTTTATACTTATGTATAATACTCATGCTCAATTGGCCATTATTACAATTTTATTAATTCCAGTTCTAGCTGTTTTATTATCTGTATTTAATAAACGTATGATCAAAGTAAACCAACGCATTTACTCTACATTAAGTGTCTTTAATGCGGGTATTCAAAATGCATTAAGTGGTATTCGAGTAGTAAAGGCATTCGCAAATGAAGATTATGAAAAAAGAAATTTTGAAGATTTAATTCAAGGTTATCGTGATACAAAGATTGATTTTTATCAAACAATGGGATTAAGTTCGTCATTTAACTATATATTAATGCGGTTAATTAATTTATTTGCATTTCTTGCAGGTGCATATTTTACACTTCAGGGCGAACTATCTATGGGAGACTTTGTAGGTTTTATTTTGTTATCGAATGTGTTTGTTCGACCAATAGAAAAAATAAATACGATGTTAGAATTGTATCCAAAAGGTTATGCAGGTTTTAAAAGATTCCAAGAAGAATTAATGGTAAAACCGGATATTGAAGATTCACCGAGCGCTATTGAAGCTCCAGAATTTAAAGGATATATTGAATATAACGACGTATCCTTTGGTTATGAAGAGGGTAAAGAAGTATTAGATGGGATTAATTTATCTATAAACCCAGGTGAAACAGTCGCTTTTGTTGGACCAAGTGGAGTAGGAAAAACAACTATTGTTAATTTACTTCCACGTTTTTATGAAATAACTGGTGGGGCTATTTCAATAGACGGAGTTGATATCCGTGATGTTACAATGGAGTCCTTACGCAAACAAATTGGTGTCGTTCAACAAGATGTATTTTTATTTGGCGGAACAGTTCGTGATAACGTCATGTACGGAAAATTAGATGCAACAGATGAAGAAGTAGAAGCTGCTATTGATGCTTCACAATTGAGAGAAGTTGTTTCTGATTTGCCAAAAGGCTTAGACACTCAGATAGGAGAAAGAGGCGTCCGCTTATCAGGTGGACAAAAACAACGCCTATCTATTGCGCGTATTTTTCTGAAAAATCCTTCTATTTTAATTTTAGATGAAGCAACGAGTGCTTTAGATACGGAAACAGAATATTATATCCAACAAGGTTTAAATAAGTTATCTGAAGGACGTACGACTTTAATTATTGCACATAGATTAGCGACAATTAAAGATGCTGATCGTATTCTTGTAGTAGGAGAAGAAGGTATAAAAGAAGACGGTAGCCACGAAGAATTATTAGCGTTAAATGGTCATTATGCTGAACTATACTATGCACAATTTGGAGATTAAATAATAAATAGCATTGGACTTCACAAAAAATGAAGTACCAATGCTATTTTGTACTTTATTTAAACTTATATGGACAACCATGATTCTTTCGCTGTTTAAGGACCGGCTAGTTATATAACTCTCCTTAGTTTCTCTTTAAAATAATAAAAACTAATCAAATTACTTCAAAAACCTGGGTCTATGAAAATATTACATCAAAAAAGGAATAACACTATTTTTGTAACATTTCTTGTAATATATATTACAAATTGTAGTTTTTGCTAATAAATTGTAATGCGATATTAATGTGTCTCTTTTTCAAAAAAATATTTGCGACGGTTCTCTAATATTTTACTCATGTAAATCCTATGAGCTTCAATGTTGCAGGTACAACTTTTTGAATATTATTTTATAAATGAAATTATAATTATATATATAAATATTAAATGTGGGATTAAAGAAGGGACATCTGATTTGAACCATCTTCGCATGTATGGTAGTTTGTTTAAGTGGAGGTACATTGTTACAAAATTATTTCAAAATGGAAAGAGGACATTAAGTGATTGAATATAGAGGAGTTACTAAAGTCTATGATAGTGATGTAGTAGCCGTAGACAATGCAAATTTAACGATTGGCGATGGTGAGTTCGTCTGTTTCATAGGAACATCCGGAAGTGGAAAAACTACTGCCTTACGTTTAATTAATCGCATGCACGATCCTACTGAGGGGGATATTTTGATTGATGGAGAAGATATCCAAGAGTATGGACCGGTTAATTTACGCCGGAAAATCGGATATGCTATTCAACAAACGGGTCTATTCCCCCATATGACAGTGTATGAGAACGTAGTAACTGTCCCACGCTTGCTTGAATGGGACGAAGAAAAATGTAGAAATACCGCTGAAAGACTAATGGAAAGAGTAGACTTACCTGTAGAATTATTAGACCGTTATCCAAGCGAGTTATCAGGAGGGCAACAACAACGTATCGGGGTTATTCGTGCGCTAGCAGCGAACCCAGGTGTTGTACTAATGGATGAGCCATTTGGTGCACTGGATCCAATTACTCGTGATGCACTACATGAATTAGTTATTGAGCTTCAAGAAGAATATAATAACACCTTTGTTTTTGTGACGCATGACATGGACGAAGCATTAAAGTTAGCTGACCGTATTGCGATTTGGCATGAAGGTAAAGTTATTCAGTACGATACCCCTGAGAATATTTTATCAAATCCGGCAGATGATTATGTGCGTAGTTTTATTGGACAAGATCGATTATTTGATGCAAAAACAAATAATATAAGAGTAAAAGAAGTGATGAATGAAAATGTATTGACAGTCACTCCTGGAAAAACAGTGTCTGATGCATTGTCTATTATGCATTCAAAAAGGGTCGATACTTTATTTGTAGTTGATGACTACAATAAATTGTTAGGTCGAATAACGATTGAACAAGTTGCAGATGAAGATGATAAAAATAGAAATGTAATGGATATTATCGATCGAGAAGTACGTCCGTTACATGCGAATGATTTAATTCAAAATAAATTAAGACAGGTCTTAAGACGAGGACGTTCAAATATTCCGGTCGTTGATCGGGATGAAACATTGATAGGTATTATCACAAAAACAACTCTAGTAAATCTTGTATACAATCTTATTTGGGATCAAGATATCGCTCAAGAGGAGATACTAGAGGAAGGATTGAGTGAATAATTATGATGGAATTTCTTGCAGACAATGGTAGCGAGTTACTTACTGCAATCGGAGAACACATCTTTTTATCTTTAATTGCATTAGGTTTAGGGATTTTGGTCGCTGTTCCTTTAGGGATATTACTCTCACAGTTTCCAAAAACTGCTAATATTGTAATTGGAATTGCTAGTGTTTTACAAACAGTGCCTACACTTGCTTTATTAGCTTTAATGGTTCCGATTCTTGGTGTAGGACAAATCCCTTCAATTGTTGCATTGTTTATTTATTCATTGTTGCCAATCCTTCGAAATGCGTATCTAGGTATGGCAGGAGTAGATCCTACTTTAATCGATGCAGCAAAAGGAATGGGGATGTCAACTGGACAAGTTATTAAAAAAGTTCAATTACCTCTAGCAATACCTGTAATTATGGCAGGTATTCGTTTATCAGCTGTTTACGTTATTGCTTGGACAACGATTGCAGCTTATATTGGTGGTGGAGGGCTCGGTGAATTCATCTTTAATGGCCTGCAAACTTATCGACAAGATTTAATATTTGGCGGAACTATTCCCGTTATTATCATTGCGATTTTAATGGACTTAATCGCTGGCTATTTAGAGAAGAGACTTAGTCCACAAACATCATCAGGGACGGAGGCCGACTATGCGTAAAATTATGAAAAAGTTATTTGCAACAGTAGGAACATTATTATTGCTTTCGGGTTGCGCCTTGCCAGGATTAGGTGGCTCTGTAACAGGAGAAGGTATATCCATTACTGGTGGAACTTCAACAGAAATGGACATGATGGGATATATTGTTGAAGGAATGGTTGAACATTATATCGACATTGATGCGAATGTTGTCACAAACTTATCTTCGGGTATGAACCATCAAGCATTCCTAACAGGAGATGCTAATGTATCAGGTGTTCGTTATACGGGAACAAGTTTAACAGGTGAATTAGGAAGAGATCCTGTAACTGATCCTGAAGAGGCAGAACAAATTGTAATTGAAGCTTTTGAAGAAGAATTTAATCATCTATGGTATCCGAGTTATGGTTTTTCAAATACCTATGCTTTCATGGTTCGAGCGGAGACAGCAGAAGAATATGGTCTGGAAACGGTCAGCCAATTAGAAGAATATAAAGACGAATTTTCAGTAGGTGTAGATACAAGCTGGATGACTCGTGAAGGAGATGGTTATGACGCATTTGTTGAGACTTATGGTTATGAGTTTAATGATATTTTTCCAATGAGTCTTGGATTATTATATACTGCTCTTTCAAGTGAAGAAATTGATGTGGGATTAGGCTATTCAACAGACGGACAAATTCCTGCAGAAAATCTTGTATTACTTGAAGATGATATGAATTTATTCCCACCGTATGACGCAAGTCCTCTTGCTACTGCAGAAATTGTTGAGGCGTATCCAGAATTAGATGCTATATTCTTAAAGTTAGCAGGACAAATTGATGAAGAACAAATGCAACATATGAATTTCTTAAGCGAAAATTATTTATTGGAACCAAGAACAGTTGCTTTTGATTGGTTAGAAGAAAATAATTTCTTTGAGGATACAGAACCATATATAGAACCAGTTGAAGGAGGTCTGTTATCTAATGACTGATATTACTCAATTACCTTTATGGGAACAATTAATCTATTATTATGAAGTAAATGGCGCTTATGTTTTTGACCAGTTCTTTCGACATTTTTTAATGGCGATATATGGTGTGTTATTTGCGGCGATTATTGCGATTCCTATAGGCTTTTATTTGGCAAGGAATGCTAAAATTGCGGATTGGATTTTAGGAATTGCTAACGTGATTCAAACGGTCCCTTCTTTAGCGATGCTTTCAATTATAATGTTAGCTGTAGGCTTAGGTCCAAACCTTGTTGTGATTACTGTATTTATCTATTCAGTACTCCCAATATTAAGAAACACTTATGCTGGAGTGCGTAGCGTAGATAATAACATTTTAGATGTTGGAAAAGGTATGGGAATGACAAAATGGCAGATAATATATAAAATTGAACTACCGTTATCCATGTCTGTTATTATGGGAGGCGTTAGAAATGCCTTCATTATGGGAGTAGGAGTGGCCACATTAGGAACATTCGTCGGTGCATCAGGTTTAGGAGATATCTTACAATTAGGTGTAAATGCTTCGGATGGAACGAGTGTAATTCTTGCAGGAGTTATTCCAATTTCTGTAATGGCAATCGTCGGTGATTTATTCTTAACGTGGGTTGAAAATAAATTAGATCCTTCTTCAAAATAAAATGAGAAAAAATCGTTGATAATGACATTTGAATGGAGATAGAAGGGTAGACCTTTTATTAGATTAAGAGGCTATTTATATCATTCTATATTAGTAAAAAAACTAAAAGACACCGGAAATTCAACTATTGCGAATTTCCAGTGTCTTATTTTTATAGAAATTAAAAAGCTAAACGGTTATGGTGTACCGTCCGATAACTAAATTTATCAGGACGTGCTTTACTTTCTGTATATTCTATCACTTCATTTTTAATATTAATCGTTGTTCGGTATATTTTTAATACAGCTGAATGTTCTTTAATTTCTAATTGTTTTGCTTCTTCTTGAGAAGCGATCCCCGCTGAAAATTCTTCCTGTGCTAACTTAACGACTTCATTATAATCTTCTAAAAAAATATCATATAAAGAGCGTTTATCAATATCTTCTTCAGTAATCTGATTAAATTTGCTATACGGAATATAACTCTCTTCATAAAGCATTGGTATATTATCACTTGAACGTAATCGAACGAGCTTAATGAATTTAGTTTCATTATTTTTAAAAATATCATTTAATAATTCTGTAGAATTTACAATAGAGTAACTAATTAATTTAGTATTAGGTGTTTGTCCAATAGCTTTCATTTGTTCTGTAAAACTGTACATATCACTTAAGTTAATTAATGTTTTATGGTAGTCAACAACAAAACTTCCCTTGCCATGTTGTCTAGAGATATAACCTCTCGTTTCTAGGTTATCTAAAGCAAGTCTTACGGTTGTCCGACTAACATCGTATATTTCCGTTAACTTTCTTTCAGAAGGGAGCAAATCTCCGACTTCCATTTCATTATTGATTTTATCGATTAATTTTTCACTTAATTGTATATATAATGTCTGTCCCATCAAATCCGCCTCTTTATTGGTGTTTATTATATTTTACATGATATCTATTTAAATTCTACCTGAAAAATCAAATGTCCCTTTAAACTTATTATGAGCACTATTAATAATGTATGAATAATTAGTCGATTAAATAATCATCACTTAACACTGAAGGAGTTTTTGAATTCATTCTTAGTGTACTTGATTCGAAGATAGTTATATTTGTAGAGAGCAAAGTGTTATGGGGCGGGAGGAACTAACTTCTCTTAGACGCTTTGTTTTGAATGATAAGTTGCAATTGATGATTAAACATGAAATAATAAATAATCCAGAGTTTTTTTAGGTAGAATAAGCCTATTGAAAAGGACTCTGGATTTTATATTGGTTAAAAACATAAGCATATCTTATCTTATTTACCAATTTAGTGATAAAATATAAAATAAACGAATTAAAATTTTTATTCAAAGATAGGCGGAGAACAGCAATGATTCATTTTGATAATGATTATACAGAAGGTGCTCACGAAAAAATTCTTGAACGCTTTATTGAAACAAATCGAGTACAAACACCTGGTTATGGCTTTGATGAGTACAGTGAACGTGCAAGAACTTATATAAAAAAAGCTATAAAAACAGAAGATATTGATATTCATTTTTTATCGGGTGGAACACAAACGAACTTAATTGTTATTTCTGCTTCATTACGCCCGTATGAAGGAGTTATAACAGCTGATTCTGGTCATATTAATAATCTTGAAGCAGGCGCCATTGAAGCAGTTGGACACAAACTCATTCTCCTTCCAAATGAGGATGGTAAAATAACGGCTGCTCAAGTTCGAGAATTATGCGAATCTTATTGGAACAACGAAGCAAGAATGCATCAAATTCAACCGGGTATGGTATATATATCGAATCCAACAGAAACGGGGACATTGTATTCAAAAGCGGAACTTACTGCACTAAGTGAGGTATGTAAGGAATACGAGATGAAGTTGTTTATAGATGGAGCACGACTTGGTTATGGTTTAGTCGCAGAAACAAATGATCTTACCCTTCAAGATATTACAGAGCTAACGGATGTTTATTATATTGGTGGGACAAAAATCGGCGCTTTATTTGGTGAAGCAGTTGTTATTCGCAATAATGAAATTAAAAAAGGTTTCCGCGCAATGATGAAACAAAAAGGTGGCTTACTTGCAAAAGGGCGTGCTTTAGGTATTCAATTTGAAGTACTATTTGAAAAGAATTTATATTTTGAATTGTCTAAGCAGGCAGTGAACTTAGCTATGCATTTAAAAGATGCATTTGATGATTTGAATATTAGGCTCAAATATGAAGCTTATACGAATCAATTGTTTCCGATCTTACCCAATAAAGTATTGGAACAATTAGAAGAAAAATATGTGTTTTTGAAGATGGAGCAAGAAGATGAAGAACATAGCATTGTACGTCTATGTATAACTTGGGCGACGAAATCTGAAAATGTGGATGCACTAATTGATGATATAAATAAACTAATGAGAGTATGATGGGTATTTTTGACATAACAGATACTAATCTTTCTACAGAAGAGGTTGCAAAATATTTATTAGGTACAAAATTAATATCTGAAACCCCAGAAGGGCTCACTACAGGGTGGATTGTGGAAACGGAAGCTTATCTTGGAGCAATTGATATGGCAGCACATACGTACCAAAATCGAAAAACACCGCGAGTAGAAGCGATGTATGGTACAGCTGGTACCATTTATTTATACAACATGATGGGAAATGTGTTATTAAATATAGCCACAAAAGAAATAGGAAATCCAGAAGCGGTATTAATACGTGCCGTACAACCAGAAGTAGGTTTAAGTTTAATGGAAGAACGCCGGGGTAAGAGTCGTTATGAATTGACAAATGGACCGGGAAAAATGACACAAGCTATGGGGATTACGATGGCAGAATATGGAAGCAAAATAACGGATCCTCCTTTATATATTGATTTTTCAGAACAGAAAAAAACAAAACAAATATTAGAAACACCACGAATAGGTATTCCAAATAAAGAAGAATGGACAGAGGCTCCTTTACGATATATTGTAAAAGAAAACCCATATGTATCAAGAAGAAGAGGAAAGATAGATACAACGAACTACGGGTGGAAATTATAAACTTTAAATGACACTTCAAACATTAAATATGAAGATTATAGAAATAAATATTATTTAATGATTTTTTGTATTTTATTTTTCAATAAAAATATGTTATGATTTTGAACATTATTTGGAAGGAGATAAAATGCCATGGAATATTTACCATTAATCGGTATATTAATTATAGTTATTGGTTTTATTTTAAAAGTTGATACCATTGCTGTTGTTATTATTGCCGGTTTAATCACTGGGTTGGTTAGTGGCTTATCGTTAACAGAAGTATTAATTCTTCTAGGACAAGGCTTTACGGATAACCGTTTAGTGACATTATTTGTATTAACTTTAACGATGATTGGTTTATCAGAAAGATATGGATTGAAAGATCAAGCTGTCTATTTAATTAATAAGATAAAGGGTTTAACAGTTGGTCGATTTTTATCTTTATATTTATTAATCAGAGAAGTATCGGGATTGTTTTCTTTAAGACTTGGAGGACATCCTCAGTTTATTCGCCCTCTTATAGAACCGATGGCGCAGGCTTCAGCTATTGCAAACTATGAAGACATTGATGAAGAAACTCAAGAAAGAATTAAAGCGCAAGCAGCTGCCATGGAAAACATGGGGAATTTTTATGCTCAAAACACTTTTGTGGGAGCTTCCGGAACGCTTTTAATTGCAGGAACCCTTGAATCTTTAGGTTATAATGCTCCGGCTGCTAAAATAGCTGTTGCATCCTTAATTATTGCAGGAATCGCTTTATTGATGGGGATTATTTATAACTTATGGTTTGATCGTCAATTAAGTAAGAACCATAAGAAAGTAGGGGGTGGCCAGTAATGGAAACATTTTTCGATTATTTACTCGAGTTTTTCTTTATTGTTGCAGGGGTTCAGTTTTCTTATGCTGGTTATCGATCACTAAAAGATAAAACAAATAATAAAAGTATTGGAACAGCTATTTTTTGGTTCATACTGGGTATATTATTTATTTTCGGACGATGGATTTCACCGATCATTTCTGGATTACTAGTTGTTAGTTTAGGTCTCATTACTTTATTTAATCAATTTGGGGGAAGCACTGAATATGAAGAAGATGCAGAGATAGCTGCAGAGTCAGCCCGTAAAAATAGAAATGCTGTCTTCATTCCTGTTATTGTAATGGCAGTTTCGGCAATTGCTATTGCAATGTTAATTCCCGAATCAAGTGCTTCAGTTATTGGTATTGGGGCTTTTATCGCTTTATTTGTTGCACTATTTATATTTAGACCAACTACTCAAGAATTATTGAATGAATCTAATCGAATGGTGCAACAAGTAGGAACTACGAGTATCTTACCTCAATTACTTACTGCTTTAGGTCTTATCTTTGTCGAGGCTGGTGTCGGTGAAATTGTTGCAGATATGATTAGTGGGATTGTTCCTCAAGGTAATATCTTTTTAGGTGTAACAGCCTATGTAATAGGAATGATGCTTTTTACTATGGTTATGGGGAATGCTTTTGCAGCTTTTACCGTTATTACAGCAGGAATTGGAGTTCCATTTGTATTAGCACAAGGTGGAGATCCAGTGATTGCAGGAGCTTTAGCGATGACTGCTGGTTACTGTGGCACCCTGATCACTCCAATGGCCGGAAACTTCAATGTTTTACCCGTCGCATTGTTAGAGATGAAAGAAGAATATGGTGTTATTAAAGCACAACTTCCAATGGCAGTAGCTATGGCTATTGTGCATATATTTTTGATGTATTTCTTAGCATTTTAGGAGGAATGAGTTTATGAAAATTTTAGTTACAGGATTTGATCCATTCGGCGATGACGTTATTAATCCAGCGATCGAAGCAGTGAAAAGATTACCAGACACAATTGATGGAGCAGAAATTATTAAGT
>Ga0209487_1001979_pt1 | contig 16942 bp, 13 predicted proteins | sample Poulit2012_FD_187524 | JGI IMG/M metagenome (GOLD analysis project Ga0209487, IMG submission 187524) | Agricultural soil microbial communities from Georgia to study Nitrogen management - Poultry litter 2012 (SPAdes) (version 2) | ecosystem: Environmental > Terrestrial > Soil > Agricultural land...
CTTTTTCATTTAAATAGCCCATAAAACTACCGCGCTTCGCTTGCTGGCCCCCTTCTTGATGTTAAAATCTTACGATTTCAACATCAAGAAGGGGGTATATGTTCTCCCATAAACATTTTACTCTAACTTTGACAAAAATATCAATGATTGAGTCGATGGTTTTTGTTGCTGCGATTTTTCCTTGGTTTGTCCAAGCGTCAGCCTCATCGATGATGTGAACGTTGTCGTTTTCTACTGCTGGTACCTTCGCCCATACGTTGCTTGATTCTAAGTTTGTGATGCCTTCTTCGTTATCTGAGGCCAGTAAGATGATATGGTCGGCATCAAGTTCGGATAACTTTTCAAGTGAAAGGGGCTCCCATTGTGGGGCTGCCTCTCCTAAATCTTCAATGAATGATGGAATGGTAACGCCGAGTTCATTATATAACATTTCGGCACTATGTCGATCTTTTTCAAGCACGAAATATTTTCCACCAGTAACCCAAATGGCTGCAATACTGTCGTCACCAATTGCTTCGTCAATCATATTTTTTGCTTCGTCGACTGTATTTTCGTAGTCGCCTATTGCTTGGTCCGCTTCTTCTTCCTTATTGAGGAGTTCACCAAATACGTCTATTTGTTTTCGCCAATCCGTGACGGTTTCTTCTGACATGACGTAGGTCGGTGCGATTTTTTGATAGTCTTCGTAAGTTCCTTCATAGCTGTCGAGTGAGTTTTCCAGGATGATTAAATCTGGGTCAAAACTCAAGACTTGTTCTAATGGAAGGGTCCACTCGACGGTTGGTACATCTTCCAGTTGGTCTTCCAAATGCCCTTGTATGGTAGTGTCAATTGCCCATTTCGCAACTGGTGTGACACCTAATGAGAGCAGGGTATCTTCATGAAAAGGGGCTAAAATATTTTTTGGGTTGGAGGGAATAGTTACTTCTCCCATTTCTGAATCTACGGTTATGTCTTCATTACTTTCCTCTTTATTTGTATTGTCTTGATTGTTTTCTGCTTGATTTGTATTTGTGTTACATCCTGTTACGATGAACGCTATAAAAATAATTAATGATAAAAAAATGATATTATATTTTGAAAATGATTTCATTTTTTCCACTTCCTTATGGTATAATTTACGATAATGATAATCATTTTCAATTAGAAAGTCAATCAATTATAGAAAAGGTGTAGGGGCTTGTATGCGCTTATTTATTCATCATTCAAATGGAATTAAAATTTTTATCAATGGATTGATTATGGTTGCTATTGTGCTGAGCATGGCAATTGGGATTTCCTATGGAGCTACAGATATTGATTTGGCTACGGTTTGGGAGGCGACATTTTATTTTAATCCTGATTTGGCAGAGCATCAAGTGATCCAAGAACTTCGTTTACCGCGTGTATTGGCGGCAGCGCTAGTGGGTGCCTGTTTGGCAGTTTCCGGGACAATCATGCAAGGGATGACCCGTAATCCATTGGCATCCCCCTCAATTATGGGGGTGACAGATGGCGCTGCATTCGGTCTGATGGTCATGATGGCTTTGTTCCCATCGGTATCTGGGGTAGGTGTGATGGTGAGTTCATTCATTGGGGCTGGCTTAGCTGTGACAGCAATTTTTATGATCAGTTCCTCTTCAGGTGGTGTGATGTCGCCCGTGAAACTGGCACTGGCTGGTGTTGCGATTGGGACAATGTTGCGGGCTGTGACGACAATTTTAGCTTTACATTTTCAATTGGAAAAAGAAATGGGGTTTTGGTTAGCAGGTGGGCTAGATCAAGTTACTTGGAGTTCGGTTAAAATATTATGTGTCTTGACAGTTATCGGAATATTATTGGCAATCAGCATATCTAAATCGATGACGGTTCTTAGTTTAGGGGAAGATGTCTCGGTTGGACTGGGACAAAATAATCTATTTGTTAAAATACTGGGAATTATCACTGTTTTTGTATTAACCGGTGCCGCTGTTTCTATAGCAGGGGCGATTGGCTTTGTCGGACTTATTGTGCCGCATATAACACGATTTGTCATAGGGTCTGATTTTCGCTGGATTATTCCTTCGTCAGCCATTTTCGGAGCGCTTTTATTAGTGTTGTCGGACGTGGTGGCACGAATGGTGAATGCACCTTATGAAACGCCAGTTGGTGCGATTACATCTTTGATTGGTGTTCCTTTCTTTCTTTATCTAGCACGTAGTAAAGGAGGAGAGGCATAATGACGGATAAACAGAACAAACAGCATCGATTTTGGAAAATAGTGCTGTTTTTAATTGTGTTAATGATAACTATGATTTTTGTCAGTTTAAGCATTGGTGTCATTTCAATTTCTCCCAAAGAAGTGCTGCAAACTCTTTTCAACGCTGGAACGGATCAGCAAAAATTAATCCTGTTTGATTTTCGTTTACCTGAAATTATTTTATGTTTATTGATCGGAGCATGCTTAGCGGTATCGGGTACTATTTTGCAGGGAATCACTCAAAATGAACTTGCTGATCCTGGTATTATTGGAATTAATACTGGCGCAGGCTTGGCGATTGTTTTATTTATTTATGCATTTCGGGACATATTGCCGGCATCTCATTCATTGGCTATATTCATCATGCCGTTTGCCGCACTGTTTGGCGCTTTGATTGCTGCGGTTTTGATATATGTGTTGGCTTGGAAAAAAGGAGTTCTCCCCACGCGCCTTGTGTTGGTCGGAATTGGGATCAATGCGGGATTCAGTGCACTGTTGACGATTTTGCAATTGCGTATGGACCCGCAAGACTACAGGCAAGTGACCGTCTGGCTTACCGGGGATATATGGAACGCCAATTGGACGTTTGTCTTAGCGCTGCTTCCATGGGTTTTCATTCTTATTCCGATAGTGTTACATAAAGCTCGTACGTTGAATGTTTTTCATCTCGGAGATGACGTTGCAGCGGGACTCGGCACATCAGTAGAACGGGAGCGGCGGGTGCTATTGTTATTGGCTGTAGCGCTAGCAGGCGCCGGGGTGGCTGCAGGCGGTGCGATTGCGTTTATTGGTTTGGTCGTGCCTCATATTGCAAGGAAGTTAATTGGCCCGTTGCATCAATATATTATTCCGTTAGCGACCTTGATTGGTGCTGTGTTGTTACTATCCGCAAATTTGATCGGAAAAAATCTGTTAGCACCGACGTCGATTCCAGCGGGAATTGTCGTATCTTTGGTCAGTGCTCCATACTTTATTTATTTGTTAGTCAAAGTAAAATGACGGGAAAACACTGGGTGACATGTTGCAACTATAGGGATTGGAAATATTTATGTACTAGGGGAGGCGTTTGTAAATGGAGAAAGAATGTATTTATGATGTAACGATTGTGGGCGGAGGACCTGTTGGCTTGTTTGCTGCTTTTTATAGTGGTATGCGTGAGTTGAAGACAAAAATCATTGAGAGTCTACCCCATTTAGGGGGCAAGGTGGCATACTTCTACCCTGAAAAAATGATTCGAGATATTGGCGGCATTCAAAGCTTATCTGGAGATGAGCTGACAGCTAATTTAATTGCTCAAGCAGAAACGTTTGATCCTGAGATTGTCTTAGGTGAACGAATTACGCAGTTTGAAAAACATCAAGACGGCTATTATATTCTTAAGAGTGATGATGGAACTAAACATATGACAAAAACCATTATTTTGGCAACTGGCTTTGGTTCTTTGCAACCTGTCGAGTTAGAACATCCGAAGGCAAATGAGTTTCTTGAAACGAGTTTGCATTATTCGATTCATGATTTAGCTCAATTCAAAGATAAGCATGTCGTAATTTCAGGTGGTGGTGATGCTGCGGTAGACTGGGCGAATGAATTGCAATCTTTAGCCAAGCAAGTAACATTAATTTATCGTCAAGAAAATTTCAAAGGAATTGAAAGTAATGTTACAAAGATGAAAAATGCAGGTGTACATATCCTTACTTCGAGTGAAATTGTAGATTTACATGGTGAGGTCGGCCAATTATCAAGTGTGTCGGTGAAAAATAAACATAGTGGTGAAGAACAGAGTTTTGACCTGGATGATCTACTTGTTAACCATGGTTTTCATATTGACCTCGGGCCCATTCAAGAATGGGGTATGGCAATGACGGAGAAGGGAATCAGTGTGGATGCTTCAATGGCAACGTCCATCCCAGGAATTTACGCTATCGGTGATATTGCTGACTACAATCATAAATTGCCACTTATTGCAGGAGGTTTTAACGAAGGTCCGATTGCTGTTAATAGTGCGAAACTTCATATTCGGCCGGGTGAATCATTATCCGCTATCTTTTCAACGAATTATGAACCATTGCTGGGAAAAGATAAAAAATGAGCAACTTTTTATAACATAATGAAGCACCGTGATCCAAATCCATACTATAAAGGAGAGAAACAATTTTGGTTAAAAGATTATTAAATTGTTATGCAAGTGATTTTAACGAGATGACGGCTCAGGAATTGAAACAATCGATTTTAGCTAGTGAAGGTCGTACAATTCTTTCTGAAAATATATGTTCACGCGATCCCCAAGCTATGGATGTGACAAACAGTGAAGTAGCCCGAGCATTCGGAGCGGATTTAATTTTATTAAATGTTTTGGATTTAAATAATCCATATATCGGTGGATTGCCGGAAACGGATGAACCTATTAAAACGTTAAAGAAACTGGTGGGCAGACCTGTTGGCGTTAATTTAGAACCGGTGGATAACGATGCTGAGATGACCGAAGAATTAATGGACATCCCGGAAGGAAGAAAGTCTAGTGAAGAAACCTTTAAAAAGGCTAATGACATGGGATTTGATTTTATTTGTTTAACTGGAAATCCAGGTACTGGTGTGACAAATAAGGCGATTGCAGATACGATTGCACTAGCGAAAAATACATTTAACGGTTTGATCATCGCTGGTAAAATGCATGGTGCCGGAGTTAGTGAGTCCGTTTTAAACATGGATGCGATTGATCAGTTCATTGAGGCAGGAGCCGACGTCATTTTGTTACCAGCTGTAGGGACTATTCCAGGAATTACACAAGATGAGATGGTCGACGTTGTTCGGGCCATTAAAGCAAAAGGTTCTCTAGTCATGTCGGCCATCGGGACAAGTCAAGAAAGTGCAAGTGTGGAAACGATTCGTGACATAGCATTAAAGAATAAAATAGCGGGAGTCGATATTCAGCACATTGGTGACTCGGGGTATGGTGGATTAGCGCCATATGAAAATATATTTGAAATGTCAAAGACAATACGAGGTGCGAGACATACTGTTCGAATGATTTCCGGTTCTATTAATCGCTGATGGTTAGTAAATTTAATTGGGGTATTCGGAAAATAGTGGGGGAAATTTAATGTTAAAAAAACGTCCCTCATGGAATATACTCGCTTTCCATGGGCAGCTGATGAGCCTCAGCTCCCATGGAAATCTCGCATATTACATTTGCCAGTATAAAGCTCCTTTTACAAATTCCATATTAAAATCAGAATACCCTTAAATATAAAATACGTAAGTCATGTTTGTTAGATGTCGTTTAGAACAATAAACAAACTAATAAAGGAGTTACGCAGTGGTCATTTATTTATATTAACAATACATCAACAGAACCCACCTGGTTTAACACGTATGCCATGGTGGGACTTTTTTATACATGAGGAATCATGAGAACCACTAGTGTCACTTTTGGCTAGCATCCAGGCAGGTTTCGACCCTGCAAGCTAGTATCTAAAATTATGATACTAATGAGGATTCTTTCATAGCTAAAGTTTGATTATATTCTTGTGCCAACATAGTAGTGAAAAATTCCACAGTAGGATCTATTTCCTCAACTCGCTCTTTTAAGTCTTCTACCGTTGTATAGAAAAACTCTTTTCGATAATTCACTTTGTTTACTCTTTGCTCATTTAATAATTTATGAAGTTTATTCTCTAAACCAACAGCATCATCACTAAATATCATAGCATGAACATCAAATTTAAACGGAACAGAGGCACTGCCCAACTCATCTACTCTATCTTGCGGATTTACTCTTCTAGTCATACCGATTTTAAACATTTGTTCTCCGAATGATCCTTTATTTGAAATAATGTAAACATATCCAGCTTTACCAAGTGTAAGGCTAGCAATTTCTTCTTTTTTATCATCAATGTTTTTAACTTGAAGTTGGAGTTCTGCTAATCTTTCTTGAAGTTGTTTAATTTTTTGAGTATCATTTTCTTGCTCTAATAACTTTTTGTGTCGCTTCATCTCTATATTGAATTTTTGTTCCTCGGCGTCTAGTTTTTTCTTCTCCTCAGCAAGTCTTTTTTTCTCTTCGGCTTCTTGTCTCATTTGCTCTTTAATCATTTTTTGTTCTTCTTTTTCCCTTTCACGATAAACATAGTACTTATATTCAATTTGAATGAGTTCTTTGTAAAGGGGCTCTATTTCTGTTAAAAACTTAGTGATTGTAGGTAAAATAGCCTTATTACCGCTTGCACATATAGATAAATATTTGGTGATTATATTATTAACTGCTTCTTCGGATTCCTCTAACTTGTTATACTTTAATTGTAGTAATAGAATTTGTACCTCTGCTTGTAGACCTATTATCATCAAGTTATAGATGGTCTTGTTTGCCTTGGTTGTATATCGATTTTCATATTTGCTCAGAAGATTCTTAATTTCTCTTTTCGTTGAATTTGAAAGTTTTCTTAATTCTTTTGAATGGTCGGAGTGCAAATGGAGACGAACTATTGTACCCAGTAAAGTGTCTTCATTTAATTCTTTTTTAAGTTCTTCAAGTTGATTGTTTACATCTTCAAAATTAATGGTGTGAGGGAATCTATTGTTGAAATTTTTCAGACCTATTATCTCAGCCTTAAATTTTCTGGCCTGATTTGTATAGCGATTAACTTCTTTGCTCAATTTAGAATGTTTTTCGGAAAGGTCCTCAATTTCAGCTTGATAATCTGTTGTTTTTGTTAAAACTTCAGTTAAATTTTGATTGGCTTCTTCCGTAATATTTTCCGCTTCTAGTTTTGCTTTATCAAGGAGTTCTGCTCGTTCCTTTTTAACTTCATTATCAAATTCCATTCGTAAGTCTGCGATAAACATTTCTTGGTCATCAATAATTTTCTTGTTTTCTTCGATTTGAACCGTCAGTTGCTGATTATCCTCCTTATGTTTTTGCAGTTCTTGTTCTTTTTCACGAATTGACTTATTGTATAGTTCATCTTGGTGTAGTGTTTCATAGAAAGATTTACGTTTTGTCATTTGGAAGACAAGTAGAATAATAGCAATGATACCAGGTATAATAAAGATGCTAAATATACTTAAAACTAAAATGATTGGTGTAGAATACCACCACTTATCGCGATACTTTTTCATGTCAAGTTCCTCCTTTTTAATACTAAATAATTAGTCCTTTATTCCTAATTACACCAAACATATTATATAAATAGTACTGGTTCCAGAAAAGATTAATTTTATAGAAAGTATGGGATTTGTAGATGTTGAGTTGTATGTAAAGAATCGATAACATTCGCAAATATTAATGCCCAACAGAACCATCTGGTTCGCTCATGTCTAAATAGTGTTCTATTTGTGGTAAGTTAACTAGTTATAAAATTTCCAATGAGTAAACTTTTTTCAAATAAATGATAGGAGTGAACATAGTAAGCATTCTTCTATGCTTCTATGTTTTAGCGAAAATAGGCCATTGCGCTGTAACTTTTATGCAGGTACGTCGTCTAATAGTTAGAAACTGAAAGATGGTTTTTATGGAAAAATGTGAGGGGGAGGAGGCACTCGCATGGATGAGGAATTAATTAGCGATTGGTTCGATGCTTATGCAGATGATATTTATAGATTTTTAGTGTACTATACGGCGACGTCGGATGTTGAAGACCTATTGCAAGTGGTATTTATTCGAGCGATTGAACGATATGATTCGTTTAAGGCTGAATCAAGTCCGAAAACATGGCTCATTTCTATAGCACGAAATTTAGCAATAGATGAAGCGCGGAAAAGAAAACGAAAAGATTGGCGAAAACTCATCCCTTTATATGAAACGAGGGTGGAGAGGACGTCAGAGGATCGGCAAATAGCGAAAGAGGAGAAAATGCTTTTGCACCAGGTCATTGCTGAGCTTAAACAGAATTACCAAGATGTGGTCATTCTTCGCGGAATTGAAGAATTGTCTATTGCAGAGACGGCGTCTGTCTTGAATTGGTCTGAGTCAAAGGTAAAGGTGACGTTTCACAGGGCACTTAAGGCCCTTAAGCCTAAAGTAAAGGAGGCATACCATGAAGCCGAATGATGATGAATTGATGGAAAAACTTAAAGAATTGAAGGTCAATCGGACACTAGACCCCAAGAAAAAGGAGTCGATTAAAATGACGATTCAAAAGCATGCTAAAAAGAAAAAACGGCCATCTAAACCAAAGTCGATGTTTATTTGGCTTGCTGCATCAGCCATTATTCTGATTAGTGGTGTGCTACTCTATCCGACTATTACCGATGATGCTGTGTTACCAGGAGATGAAAACCAACCTAGCGAAGAAACTCCGACTGGAACGGATGATCCAGGAAATCAAGGTGGAGCCGACGACTCGGGCGGTGCTGGTGATGACGGTGAGTCAGATGATCCTTCAGATTCGCCTGGTGAAAATAAGGAAGGCAACGAGGATGACGCTATTCAAGTAGAGGAGCTTGGCGAGGAGACGCACGAGATTATGATTGAAGGCATGGAAGAAACCTCAACACTCCATCTATTCCGTCTTGCCCCTTATGAAATTGACTATGAAATAGATGACATCCTATCTGACTACGTGATAGTGGATGATTCGGTGAAGCATCATGCGGAAGATGAAGATGCAGCATCTTTCCGGCTATCAGTTAAAGAAGATGCCCCAATCGAGGAGGTAGCACAGGATTTTGAAAAGCAATACAACGAAGATTATGAAGACGTGACAGAAATGGAGCAGCCCTCAGACGTGGATAGTCCTTATTCGGGATTGAGCCAATCGGCGGTTGACACGTCAGGCGACACGTTCGATTCATTTGTCGGATACTACGTTCTACAGGTTGAAGAAGATGTGATTGTTGTTGAATATAATTATATGGTTGAGGCAGCGGATGGGATAGCACCGAGGTTGCAGGAAATGGTTGAGTCTTTGAGGAAGAGAGAGTGATTGGTTTAATAGGTGAATTTGCGAGTGATTAAAGAGTGGGGTGCCTAGATTTAGCATGACTCTGCTCTTTTTCACGTGTGAGCAATAATAGTAGGATTTTGAATATAAAGTAAGGATATAGGTTATATTTACCTGGAAGTTATAGCCTGTTATGATTTATTTCTGTTATGATAAAGATAATTTATCGCAGGTTAACTGGCTGTAAGACCCCCACATCAATGATTCGAGGTGAATCAAGAATTATAAGCGGGGGATCAACACCCAGTAAAAGCCCGATTCGTTCAACTAACAATCAGTGGGGGAAGTATGAAAACCCCCACTGATTGAAGTTTCACTTTATTAACAGATTACTGGAGGAATTAACATGGCGAAAGAAAGACTTATTATGGATGTGGATCCGGGAATTGATGATTCATTAGCAATTTTATTTGCGTTAAAGTCACCTGAAATCATCGTTGAAGGGATTACTGTCGTTAGCGGTAATGTCGAGGTTCATCAAGCTACCAAAAACGCCTTGAAAGCTGTTGACATGGCAGGGAGTCGAGAGACGAAGGTGTATAAAGGGATGGCGTTACCTTTAGTAAAAGAGTATATTGACGCGACGGATACCCACGGAACAGATGGTATTGGGGAAAATTTCTTCCCTGAGCCAAGTCGAGCACATGAAGAGGAACATGCAGTTGATTTTATTTTAAATACAGTTAGGAATAATCCAGGTAAGATTATTCTGTTAGCTTTAGGGCCTTTGACCAATATTGCGGCCGCGATAGAGAAAGATGTCGAGACAATGAGGAAAGTTAAAAAGCTTGTCCTGATGGGAGGCACAGCAAGGCATCAAGGGAATTGCAGTGCGGTGGCAGAGTATAATTTCTGGGTTGATCCCCATGCAGCGGAGATATTATTTTCTTCAAGCATCGAGATTACCATGGTTGGTCTGGATGTGACACATAAAATCGTACTAACCCCAAACTTACGCGAATTAATCAATCAATTTAATAATGAATTATCTCACTATATATTTAATATCACTCAATTTTATGTTGATTTCCATTGGCAACAGGAACGTACTCTCGGCTGTGTTATCAATGATCCACTAGCCGTGGCGCTTTTGGTTGACCCGAGCCTCGTTCATACAAAAGATGCCTTTGTTGATATCGTCACGGAAGGTAAAGCAGAGGGCCAATCATTAGTCGACTTTGGCGGTGTCTGGACAGATGAGAAAACGAATGCGAAAGTATGCATGGATGTCGATGCTAAGAAGTTTTTTGAGTTGTTTTTAGGGCGGCTTTTCCCGGAATATGAGGATGATATTGAGTTGGTGTTGGAGAAGCAGCGGTTTACGTAGGATAGTCGAGTGTTAGTTAGGTAAGTTGTTATCGATTATAATTCTTTATAAGTGCAGTTTATCACGCATAGATCGTAATGACGGCGCATAGATCATAATGATGACGCATAGATCGAAATATCACGGCACTTAGAATGACGAGAAAGCAATCAGTCGGGCAGATGAATGTAGAACAAAAGTCACTTAAATTGATTTGATGATAATTATCTATAATGATTTTTCAAAGTGTTTGATGTGTTATTTTTGTAAAAAAATCTACTGTTCTTGGAAATGCGGAAGTTTATGATAGAAGAAGATTTAGAATGTGTGGGAAAACCGGGACAGAGAGCCAGCCTGTCCCCTCGTCCCACCTTAAACTCCTACTGTTTCTTTTTTATGACGATAGAAGTCTACATATTCAGGCTCTAATGGTTTACGCCCCAAAATTAGATCAGCTGCTTTTTCTGCGAGCATTAATACGGGTGCGTGGATGTTTCCGTTCGTGATATAAGGCATGACGGACGCATCGGCAACACGTACGTTTTCCAGACCATGTACTTTCATCGTATGTGGGTCGACGACAGCCATTGGATCGGATTTAGGACCCATCTTTGCTGTACATGAAGGGTGGAGTGCTGTTTCTGCGTCTCTCGCAACCCAATCAAGAATTTCTTCATCTGTCTGTATATTAGGGCCAGGTGAAATCTCCCCTGAATTGTACGGTTCCATCGATAGTTGCTTCATAATTTCTCGAGTATGTCGTACGGCTTCAACCCATTCGCGGCGATCTTGCTCTGTAGATAAATAGTTAAATAGAATACTAGGATGTTCGTTTGGATCTTTTGATTTTATTCTTAATCTACCTCTTGCATCAGAGTACATTGGTCCGACATGGACTTGGAAACCATGCTTTGTATCTGCTTTTTGCCCATCGTAACGTACGGCGAGTGGTAAGAAATGGTACATCAGGTTTGGATAATCAACGTCGTCATTCGAACGGATGAAGCCTCCCCCTTCGAAGTGGCTACTTGCTACTGGACCTGTCTTGTTAAGAATCCATTGTAGTCCAATGAACGGCATTTTCGCTTTATTTAAACTAGGCATTTCAGAAACTGGTTTTGGACAAGAATACTGAATGTACACTTCAAGATGATCTTGAAGATTTTCTCCGACACCCGGCAGATCTACGACTGGGTCAATGCCAAGAGAACGTAGGTGTTCAGCTTCTCCGACACCTGATAATTGAAGCAGCTGAGGTGTGTTGAAAGCACCGCCTGCTAGAATTATTTCTTCAGCTTCTACAATGTATTCTTTTTTGCCTTTTCTAAAGATAAGTCCTTTAGCTCGAGTTCCTTCAAAGTTAATCTTCGTAACGAATGCACGTGTTTCAACGTCTAGATTGTCTCGATGCATGGCAGGACGTAGATATGCATGTGACGTTGATAGTCTTTGCCCATTATAAATATGTCTATCAAATGGTCCGAATCCTTCTTGTTGATAGCTATTTACGTCAGGCGTACGCATGTGTCCAGCTTCGGAAGCTGCATTGAAAAACGCTTCAAATAACGGATTTGTCGCTGGTCCGCGTGTTAGTTTGATAGGACCGTCATGACCTCTCATGTCATCATTAGGTGAATCCAGTGCATTCTCCATGCGTTTAAAATACGGGAGACAGTGGGCGAAATCCCAGGTATCCATACCTGGATCTGCTCCCCAACGTTCATAGTCGAGTGGGTTTCCGCGCTGATAGATCATCCCATTGATTGAGCTTGATCCCCCAAGAACTTTTCCTCGAGCATGTGTAATACGTCGTCCATGCATATAAGGTTCAGGGTCTGATTTATATCTCCAATCATATAAAGGATTTCCTGCTGGATACATGAGAGCGGCAGGCATTTGAATGAATAAATCCCATGGATAATCACTTCTTCCCGCCTCTAAAACAAGGACGCTATGTTTACCATCTGCGCTTAGTCGATCGCCGAGGATTGCTCCAGCACTTCCACCGCCGACAATAATATAATCATACTTCCGTTTCATAAATTGTACCTCCAAATTAGTTAGATGGTGAGAATAGGACATAATAAGTTTATCGTTTTTAGATACCGATATTTCTATAAACCATCGCTGCGGAAAAACATTTCGCTTTCCGCAGGGACGAAGAATTGTGATTCATTCTTCTTTGCTGTTGAGCCTCCGACGTACAGGACGTACTAGTGTCGGAACCGTCACAGGACGTGATGGTTGTGACGACCTCGAGCTGTCGCTCTGTGGGGTCTCACCTAGGCTTCTTCTCCTGCTGGAGTCTCCATGTTTTTCCTTCGCTTAAAACAATGAAATACGTATGATGAGTATTAATATCAACTTATGTCCCAGCTTCACCTCATTATATTTCTCTTGATGTCAAATTGCTCTAAAGTTTTTATTTCATCCACTCATCTGTAAGGTCGCGGTTTTCTTCTACCCATTCTTTCGCACCTTCGTGTGGGTCGTCAGAATCGTTGACGAAATTAATGAGTTCACCCATTGTTTTATCATCATCGATCGACCAATTGCTTAACCATTCATTAACTTCTGGATAATCTTCTGCAAAATCATCACGCGTCGCTAGATAAATTTCTTCCACTTCGCCATAGGTTTTTTGAGGATCATCTAGGAATTTTAAGTCTAAATCAGAAAAAATTCCATGTGGTTGCCAAAGTGGTACAACGATGGGTTCCTCCTTTTTAACTGCTTCTCTTAGTGCTCCTAACATCGCTGCCTCCGAACTAGGTACGAGTTCAAGTTCTAGATCATAATCTTTGATTAACTGTTCCGTTACTTCCATTGTCCCTGCACCGGGCTCGAAGCCGATAATTTCTTCTTCAAATAGATCTTTATTAGCATTTAAATCTTCTACACTATTGATTTCGTCCATATATTCTGGGACAACTAGGCCTACTTTTCCGTTTTCAAACCACGGTGTCTCATTAAAATCAACCGTGTCTTTATATTGTTCATAATAACTAATGTCTTGGACCGGTAACCAAACCTCAATGCCTACATCTAAATCTCCTGTAGATAATGCTTCCATGATGGTTCCCATTTCAAGTTGTTTTACATCTACTTCATAACCTTCTTCTTCTAAAAGTACTTTCCATACATGGTTTACTGCAATATTTTCAGGCCAGTTGATTAAACCGAAGACAATCTCTTTATCGTTTTTCGAATCATCATCACCTGAATCTGTATCTTCATTGGCAGAATCACCACATGCTGCTAAAGTTAGTACTGTCATTAATACAATAATAAATGTTGTAAAACGTTTCACTGTCATTAAATCCCCTTTGTTATCTGTGTTATATTCATGTTGAAATATTAATTATCACTTTGTTCCTCTTTAGGCAAAAACGAGAATATTTCCCCCGTTTTAACACTGTCTGTTAACCTTTCGAGCCATCTATAATAGACTTTTGAGTTATCTATTAAGTCAAATTGCTCTTTAGCTTGCTTTCTTACTTCACTGGATACTTGTTCATTTTTGATAACTTCTTGCAAATCTATTTCAGCTTGTCTTATTGCTTCCATATTCATATCTACTTCGCGTTGCCACATCCCGCAATAATAGGACATAAAAGATTTAAAGAAATCTTTTTCAGCAGTATAAATATGCTTTCGTGTTCCCTTTTGGTGGACTCGTTTTACCATGCCATTGTCGTACAGCTTACGAATCCCAGTGCTCATGCTTGGTTTACTCATATTGAGTTCGTCACGCATTTCATCAAGATTCATTTCATCACTTAAGTACAGTGTGGCATATAGAGTCCCAGCTGAGGACGTGACGCCGTACAAATCCATTGTCTCGGCAATTGCTGAGATAACCTCATTTTCAGCCAACTCGATTTTCTCCTGTGCTTGTTCATCAAGCGATTTTGACATATTCATCACCCCCTTTATTAAGTTTGTTAAATTTATTCTTAATGAACTTAATATAACTATATTTTCAGTGTGTGTCAACACCACACTGAGTTAATCCTAATTATCTTGACAGCATATTAGCCACATGCTAATCTGAAAAAGGCATAAATGTTAAGTTTATATTTAACAAAGTTAATCTTTATTTTTATATAAAGGAGAGGCTGAAAGTGGAAGTTTTGAAGCAATTCATCGATGGAAAATGGATTTTATCGACAACAAATAAAACACGAAAAATTATTAATCCTTTTAATCAAGAAATCATCGCAGAAGTAACGGAAGGTGATGAGTCAGATGCAAAAAAGGCAATTCAAGCTGCACGTAAAGCATTTAATGAAGGAGAATGGTCAAATACATCTGCAAAGGAACGTGGTAATTTAGTTCGTAACATCGCTACATTAATAGAAAGAGATAAAGAAGAGTTGGCACGTCTAGAATCATTAGACACTGGTAAAACGGTTGATGAAAGTCGTGATGATATGGATGGTATTGCCGATGTGTTTCATTATTATGCGGATCTCGCTGGCAAAAATGCTGGAGAACTGATTGACTCTCCCATTCCAAACACAATTAGTAAAGTAGTCCGTGAGCCTGTTGGGGTTTGTGCACAGATTACACCATGGAATTATCCGCTCCTACAAGCTTCTTGGAAATTAGCACCGGCTCTTGCAGCTGGAAATACACTTGTGATGAAGCCAAGTGAAATCACACCACTCACGACGATTAAAGTGTTTGAATTAATGGAAGAAGCGGGGATTCCTGCGGGTGTCGCTAACTTAGTCCTTGGTTCTGGAAGTTCTGTAGGAGCAGAATTATCCGAAAGTAGAGAGGTTGACCTGATTTCCTTTACCGGCGGGCTAGAAACAGGTCGAAAAATTATGCAATCAGCAAGTATTAATATGAAGAAAATTGCTCTGGAACTTGGCGGTAAAAATCCGAATATTATTTTTGCTGATGCTGATTTTGATACAGCTGTAGATCAAGCATTAAATGGTGTATATTTCCATGCAGGTCAAATTTGTTCTGCTGGTACGAGACTCATTGTTGAAGAAAGTATGCATGATGCATTTGTTGAAGCACTAGTAAAACGTGTAAAAAATATCAAACTCGGCAACGGATTTGATAAAGAGACAGAAATGGGGCCATTGATTTCAGCGGAACATCTTGAAAAAGTAACGCAATATGTAGAAAATGGTTTGCAAGAAGGTGCGACGTTAGCAGTGGGTGGAGGAAAGCCAAAGGATCCGGAACTTCAAAATGGATTTTTCTACTTACCAACCGTCTTAACAGATTGCTCGACAGATATGGATGTCGTGCAAAATGAGGGGTTTGGACCCGTCATCACAGTCGAGAAATTTTCAACAGAAGAGGAAGCCATCCGCTTGGCGAATGACTCCATTTATGGATTATCCGGTGGTATCTGGAGTAAGGACATTGCCAAAGCAGAACGTGTTGCGGCGAAAATGCGTATGGGAACTGTGTGGATCAATGACTTTAACATCTTCTTCGCGCAAGCTCCGTGGGGCGGCTATAAGCAATCAGGTATTGGCCACGAATTAGGAGCACAAGGTTTAGAGGAATATACAGAAATCAAACATGTATACCACAATATCGATCCAAAACCAATTCATTGGTTCGGGATGAAGTAATGAATTTTGAATAAGAGAATTTTAATTTAACCTATTTATAAAGAAAAATTTATTACAACTATTAGCACATCATCTTATATTTAAAGAGGATGTGCTTTTCATTGCTTAGGAAACTATAACATTAAAACTTCTGTGGATCACTTTATACTGAAATTGGCCACGTCCAGCTGGGAGCGCCCAGCAACTAGCGAGACTTCCTTCACCTCCGTACGATAAGTCAACATCGGCTCACTACGTTCGCCGTGTTTCCTTTATCTCCTACGGCTCAGTCCAGTCCGTACGTTGCTAGACGGGCGCCCCACGCTTTTGTTCTGTTCATCTTTCGTCAATCATTCAAATTTGGTGATATACTGAGTGGGAAGTTTTACTTAATAACCTTGATTTGGTTCGATATGGAAAGTAGACACTCAAAGATTCCAATCAAGCTGATGAAAATAATACATAGTTATGAATGAAGCGCAAAAATCGAACAGAAAACTGGAGGCAGACAAATGAAGACTGAAAAAGAAAAAATGTTAGCTGGAGAAATGTATAATCCTGCTGATCCTTTACTAGCAAAAGACCGAGAAGATGTCAGAAGAAAGGTTAGAATCTATAATCAAACGTTAGAAACCGAGACTGAGAAAAGAACCGCCTTATTAAAAGATATACTCGGATCAACTGGCGAAAACATAATTATGGAGCCAAATATCAGATTCGATTACGGTTATAACACACATGTAGGTGAGAACTTTTATGCTAATTTCGATTGTACCATTTTAGACGTATGTGAAGTACATATTGGGGAGAACTGTATGCTGGCACCTGGAGTCCAAATCTATACAGCGACACATCCACTTCATCCTGTTGAAAGAAATTCGGGTAAAGAATATGGCAA
>Ga0209487_1001980_pt1 | contig 16939 bp, 20 predicted proteins | sample Poulit2012_FD_187524 | JGI IMG/M metagenome (GOLD analysis project Ga0209487, IMG submission 187524) | Agricultural soil microbial communities from Georgia to study Nitrogen management - Poultry litter 2012 (SPAdes) (version 2) | ecosystem: Environmental > Terrestrial > Soil > Agricultural land...
ATTCGCGTGCTCGGCAGCACTGACGACGACCGCCTGAAGGTTGTCAAAGACGACGCCAGCCATACTCCAAAGCGGGATTCGTGATATCTGTTTTTGAAACTCTCTTGAGGTAACTCTCTATGTCCACATTGCAAGATCAGCTGCTAAAAGCCGGCCTGATCGACGCCAAACAAGCCAAACAGGTGAGCAAGGAAAAGCGTAAGAAAAACAAACAAGCGCGCCGTACTGGCGAGTCAGGCCAGGATGAGGTGAAACAATCAGCCCAGTTGGCGAGGGCGCAAAAAGCCGAGCGCGACCGGGCCCTCAACCGCGAGCGCCAGGAGGAGCTGGAGCGTCGAGCCGTGGCGGCGCAAATCAAACAGTTGATTATTAATCACCGTCAGCCCAAAACCGCCGGTGGTGCGGAGGTTGAATACAATTTCACCGACGGAAAACTTATTAAGAAATTACATGTCTCTCCAGCTGTCCAACAACAATTGATGCGTGGTCAGTTGGCCATCGTAAAGCTGGATGAGGGTTACGAGTTGGTACCACGGATTGTCGCCGAGAAAATCGCCCTTCGGGATGAGTCGTGCGTGGTACTGGCCAACACCAAAACACAAGATTCCGCTGAGATGGAAGACGACCCGTATAAGGATTACGTGATTCCCGATGACCTAATGTGGTAGAGCTGGCTGACGATGCCAGGTTTGCTGCGCCGCTCATTGGAGGGAACGGCGAGAATGAGGGCGGTCCGTTAAAGTGAATTGGGGTGACGTGATTTGAAGTCAGCGTTTGGAGAGGGAGTGTATTTCCATGACCAAAAATCTTTACATGCTGCCACCGGATTTGCCGGTACCTCAGGACGACGGTGCCTGTGATCATTTGGCTGGCCAGCGATTGCCTGCAATCGCACTGCCCGGCACGGGCGCGAGAGCCGTTACGCTGAGCACTGAGCCGGGCTGGGTAGTAATTTATTTTTATCCCATGACCGGCCAGCCCGATCAGCCGCCCATGTTGGGCTGGGATAAAATTCCCGGCGCGCGGGGTTGCACGCCCGAGTGTTGCGCTTTTCGGGATCGCTACCCCGATTTACGCCGCTTAGGCGCCAAGGTGTTCGGCGTGAGCTCCCAGCCCCTGGAAGAGCAGCGCGAGGCGGCACAGCGCCTGCGCTTACCTTTTGATCTTTTGAACGATAGCAATCTGGCGCTGGCAGGCGCCTTGAGATTGCCCACATTCGAGCACGACTTTGCGCGTCTGATTATGCGCATAACTCTGGTGGTCAAAGATGGGGTTATCCGAAAAGTGTATTACCCTGTGTTTCCGCCGCATCTGAATCCCACCGATGTAATCGCCTGGCTCGAACAACAACATTCAGGCGAGGCAGTCGGGTTCAGCGTCTAGGTTGCAAAGCGAACGCTGATATCCAGGTCCTCTTCCAAGGCTGGCCAGCGGCGTAGTGCTTCTGACCAGCCCCGGTCGTTACGTGATGCCATGTTGGCTTGCAACTGCGGGTCCTGAAAATTGTATTCGTTCAGCAGCAGCTCAGCAGAAAACAACACCGCTTGATCCAACTCGTTGGCGAACGGCTCGCCGATGAGTTCATGGGCGATAACATTCGCGCGGGTGGTGTCCATGGGTGCGAGCGGCACACCACAATAACCAATAAACCGATCATTAATCTCTTCTAAAAGCCGGTGGGCCAGGTAGGCCTCATCGAGCAGCGCCGCAAACGGGAGGCGGCCTTTAATGAGCTCAGGTGGCGATAGGAAATAATCGCAGGCGATATTCAGCAGCGGTGCGATCGGGCCGCTGATGCCCGCTTCCCGGCCGATATGATCAATGGCCTCGATGAACATCGGTACTCGCTCAATGTAGCGCAGCACAAATTCACGCAGAGCTTGTACCGCGTGTTCCTCGGGCAGCTTAATGGCACGATGTAGGTGCGTGACGCGCGCTTCCAGCATGTGGGTTAGCTGGTTGTTTTCGACATCAAGAGCTTTGGCTTTTTTCACAAGAGCCTCAATGTCGGCTAGTTGGGGAAGGCTCATGTTAGGCATGTCCTCGAGAGCATCCATTGTTAACGCATGCCCTTGCCGGGTATTCCTCGGTTGCATCGAATGCATATTCTCCCAATCCGTTCACATACGATCTGTACGGTTCGGGCCGCGGTGATCGACCGCAAGGGATCAGTATTCGGTTTAAGCCTTTCGGCGGTAAGGTGAACTGTGGGCGAACGAGTGCGGCCGGTTCTATAAAAGTAATTCAAAAACTCATAATTTCAAGGCGACGTTAAGACTGATTTCGCATAGTTGTAATGCTGGGCGTGCTAAAGGCGCACGGCTCGGTTAGGTACGAAGGGAGTTCGGCTCTTGATCAGCTCTTAAAATTACCCTGAGCGGGTGAACCATTCAGCCACCGACGCTGCTTGGTGTAATAAGCAAATGCCCCACCCATGAGCAGCCCACGTGCGCCGTTAAAGGCGGTAAACGCCAGCCAGAGGCCATGGTTTCCAAGCCCTTGAGTCAGGGCCCATAAAGGCAAAAAGATCAAGGCGGTGGCTGCGAGCATGGCGTATTGCATGGTGGCGGTTTTACCGCTGCCTAAAAACAAGCCGTCCAGCTGATAACCCCAGACGGAAACCAGTGGCAGCAAGCAAATCCACGCGTAATAGCGTTCCGCCAGAGCCAACACCGAGGGCAGCGCCGTAAACAGGGGCAGCAGCCACGGTTTGCCTAAAGTGAACACCAGGGTCACCAACAAAGCCATGGCTAAGGCCCAGGCGGTGCTCGCCCGACACACTCGGTAAAACTCCGCTTGCTTCCGTGCGCCTATGGCGCGGCCACTTAACGCTTCGGCGGCGTGGGCAAAACCATCTAAAGCATGGGAGGTAAGCAGCACAAACTGCAGCAAAATCGCATTGGCCGCCAGTACCTGATCCCCCAGCCGGGCGCCTTGCGCGGAAAAGAAAACAAATACTCCGAGTAGGCACAGCGTGCGTACAAATAAATGGCGGTTTACCTGTAGCAGCGGCCGGTAATCGTTCCAGCGGGTCAAATGTGCGCGAATTAAGCGTCCGCCCAGCCGCTTCAGCCGCGCGCGCAACAGCCAGATGCCTAAAGCCAGCCCGGCGTACTCGGCCAGCACGCTGGCCAGCGCCGCGCCGTCGCTGGTCAGGCCTAGGCCCACGATAAACACCAAGTCAAGGATGATGTTGAGAAAATTCGTGGTAACCAGGATAACCAACGGTCGGCGCGAGTCCTGCTGGCCGATAAACCAGCCCACGAGAACGTAGGTGAGTAAGACCGCCGGCGCGCCCCAAAGTCGGATGCTGGCGTAACTGTGTGCCAGTGCGGAGACGTCGGAACTGGCGCCGACCCAACTCAGCGCCAGAGGCAGGACCAGTTTGCCCGCTAGCGCCACGACCAGTCCTAGCGTCAGCGCTAAAAGCGCGCTTTGGGCCAGAATTAGCCGGGTTTGGTTGACATCGTGCCGCCCCGCAGCGCGAGCTACCAAACTTGTGGTACCCATCCGTAAAAAACCAAATGACCAAAGCATCAGGGTCACCAAGCTCGCGCCGAGGGTGGCGGCGGCCAGGTATTCGGCTCTCGATAGGTGCCCGAGAATCGCGGTATCCACGGCCCCTAACAGCGGCACGGACATATTGGAAAGCATCAGGGGCCACGCCAATTGCCATAGGCGGCGGTGGGTCGTTGGAAGGGTTAAGGCCATGGTAAAAGATCCGCTGAGGCACGGCCGGCGCGTCCGCGCGCCGCAATGACACAGTGTAACGATTCAGGACGATTTCCTATAGTATAAAACCGTTGACTTTTAAATGCCTCTGTGGCCTCCTACGCGGTTATGTGTGCGACGATTTGTCACATCCGAACTGACTGTACCCCGCCGAAATTCGTAGGTACCACTGTTCAAAACATCTGCGCGTACTTACGCGGTCGAGGTGTGAGCGATGATAAAGGTCGGACGGTAGTGATTATTTGGAGTAAGCGCTGAAGTTATCTTTGCTGTAAAAAAATAGTTATCGATTCCTTGCAAGTAGTGCGGTGATCCACAACAAAGTGATCGCCGAGCATGAAGAAGTATAAAACTGGCTACATGGAGAAAGGGCGATGTTAAAACGAGCGCGTGGGCTTTGGGCCTGGCTGCTTGCCCCTGCAGTTCTGATCATCAGCAATCAGACCATGGCAGAAGAGGTGGAGCGGTGGAAGCTTAATATGGTCGAGGGCGTGACCCCGATCAGCCGCGAAGTTTACGGTCTGCACATGTTGATGTTCTGGTGGTGCGTGGTCATCGCCGTCGTGGTGTTTACGATCATGTTTTACAGCATGATCATGCACCGCAAATCCCGCGGGGTTAAAGCGTCCAATTTTCATGAGAGCACCGTTCTCGAAATCGTCTGGACCGCCATCCCTCTGATTATTCTCATCGCAATGGCATTTCCTGCCACTACGTCGCTGATCAAACTATACGATACCTCTGAAGCCGAGCTGGACGTGGTGATCACGGGCTATCAATGGCGCTGGCGGTACGAGTACCTCGATGAGGATGTCTACTTTTTCAGCAACATGAGTACGCCCCGTGAGCAAATCGAAGGCCTTGAGGCACGGGGGGCGAATTACCTTCTCGAGGTGGATGAGCCACTGGTTATTCCAGTGGACACCAAAGTCCGATTTTTGATTACCGCCGCTGACGTGATCCACTCGTGGTGGGTGCCCGCGTTCGGTATTAAAACCGATTCCATTCCCGGCTTTATCAATGAGGCTTGGGCCATTGTCGACACGCCCGGCACATACCGGGGACAGTGCGCCGAGCTGTGTGGGCGCGACCACGGTTTTATGCCCATCGTGGTGGAGGCGTTGCCAAAAGATGAATATCAGCAATGGTTGGACCAAAAGCGGACCGACCTTGCGGAGATACGTCAACTGACCGAACAAACCTTCGAGTTTGAAGAGTTATACCAGCGAGGACAGCAAGTGTATACCCAGTGGTGTGTGGCTTGTCATCGGGCTGACGGTGCGGGAGTGTCTGGTATTTTCCCGGCTTTGATTGGCGGAGTGTCTGTGGGCCCGGTTGAGGGCCACATGGACGTTGTTGTCAATGGTGTGCCTGGCACGGCCATGCAAGCTTTCGGCGAGCAGTTGAGCGAGGTCGATATAGCGGCTGTTATTACCTACGAGCGTAATGCTTGGGGCAATAACATGGGCGATATGGTCCAGCCGATCGATATCTTTAACTTCAAGCAGAACGACTAGGAGGCTCACTCGCTATGGCACACGGTCCCGCTAAAGGTCTACGCCGATGGTTGTTCACCACCAACCACAAAGACATCGGCAGCATGTATCTCTGGTTCAGCTTCGCGATGTTTATCGTGGGGGGCATCTTTGCCCTGATCGTCCGCGCTGAATTGTTCGAGCCCGGTTTACAAATCGTCGACCCCAACTTCTTCAACCAAATGACCACCATGCACGGTTTGGTCATGGTGTTTGGGGCGATCATGCCCGCGTTTGTGGGGTTGGCCAACTGGATGATACCGCTGATGATCGGCGCTCCAGATATGGCGCTGCCGCGGATGAATAACTGGAGCTTCTGGATTCTTCCCTTCGCGTTTCTGATGCTTCTGTCCACATTGTTTATGCCCGGCGGCGGGCCGAACTTTGGCTGGACCTTCTACGCGCCTCTATCGACAAAATACGCACCGGAAAGTGTGATTTTCTTTATTTTCGCTGTGCACATCATGGGCGCCAGTTCCATTATGGGCGCGATCAATATTATCGCCACCGTGTTGAATATGCGCGCCCCAGGCATGACGCTGATGAAAATGCCGCTGTTCGTGTGGACGTGGTTGATCACCGCTTATTTGTTGATTGTGGTGATGCCTGTTCTGGCCGGTGCGGTCACTATGGTCCTGATGGATACACGTTTCGGTACCAGCTTTTTTGATGGTGCTGGCGGCGGTGACCCTGTGATGTTCCAGCACATCTTTTGGTTCTTCGGCCACCCCGAGGTGTACATCATGATTCTGCCGGCGTTCGGCATTATCAGCGCGATTATTCCCACCTTTGCGCGTAAGCCGCTATTCGGCTACTCGTCCATGGTGTACGCCACGGCGTCGATTGCCTTTCTTAGCTTTACCGTGTGGGCGCACCACATGTTCACCGTGGGTATGCCCATCGCCGGTGAGTTGTTTTTCATGTACGCCACCATGCTGATTGCCGTACCCACTGGCGTTAAGGTGTTTAACTGGGCGGCGACTATGTTCAAAGGCGCCATGACGTTTGAAACGCCGATGTTGTTTGCTATCGCTTTTGTCATGCTGTTTACCATCGGTGGCTTGTCGGGGCTTATGCTGGCTATCGCACCCGCTGACTTCCAATACCACGATACCTACTTTGTGGTTGCACACTTCCACTATGTGTTGGTACCGGGCGCGCTCTTCTCCATCATCGCGGCCGCTTATTATTGGCTGCCCAAGTGGTCGGGCCGCATGTATAACGAGGTCTTGGGAAAAACCCATTTCTGGGTGGCGTTTATCGGTTTAAATCTGACGTTCTTCCCCATGCACTTTGCCGGTTTGGCGGGCATGCCACGTCGGATTCCCGACTACCACATGATGTTCGCCGATTGGAATATGATCTCCAGTATCGGTGCACTCATCTTTGGTGCCTCGCAGATTTTGTTTCTGTACATCGTGCTGGATGCGATCTTCAGAGGTAAGAAAGCCACTGGACAAGTTTGGGAAGGCGCGGAAGGACTGGAGTGGACTCTTCCATCTCCTGCGCCCTACCATACATTTAGCAAGCCGCCTGAGATCAAGTAACCTGCCTTGGGAGGTTGACGATGAAAGTGCCGATGCCAAGCAATCCAGTGACCGCGTTGTGCTTGAAGTTGAGCGCGCTGGTTATAGGGATGTTTGTCTTTGCAATCTGGATTCTGCCGCCCATGTACGATGTCTTCTGTGACATCACAGGATTAAATGGTAAAACCGGCGGTCGTTACCAGGCGGTTGACGTGCCGGCGGTGGATACCAGTCGAACCATACGGGTGCAATTTGTATCCACCAATAATGACGGCATGACCTGGGAGTTCGGTCCCGAGGTGAGAAGCATAACGGTTCATCCGGGAGAACAAACACGCATCGACTACGCCGCCTTCAATCCCACTGGCCGCGATATGGTGGCTCAGGCGATTCCCAGCCTCACGCCGGCCAGAGCCGCCAACTACTTTCACAAGACCGAGTGCTTTTGTTTTGAACAGCAGCCTCTGGGAGCCGGGGAGCGCACGCAAATGCCTATGTTGTTTATTGTCGACCACGATATCCCCGAATCGGTGCATACCATCACCCTTTCTTACACACTGTTTGACGTCACCGACCGTTTTCCCGAATTGGTGGCGGCTATGGCCGATTAGGGTTTGATTTGTTTGGGTTGAGATAGTTAGTTGGGGTGGAACAGATAGATCAGGTTGAAACAGATAGGATTGAGCTAAACATTTTTTAGAAAAACAGCGTCGAGAAACAAACCGGAACAGCTACCTTTGCCAAATCGTTCAATCGCAAGTAGCGCCAATTGACGTAGCGCGGAGATTAAAAAATGACAACAGCAACAAGTGAAGGAACTTACTACGTACCGGAAATGAGCAAGCTGCCGCTGCTGGCGAGCGCCGGTTTGTTTCTCAGCGTATTCGGCGCATCGACCTGGTTGAGCGGAATGCCGACCAACCCGCTGTTTGTGGCCCTGGCGCTGTTCATCGTGGCGGCGTCCGTATTCGACTGGGGGCGACGCCTCACCATCGTTGCGGGGATCATCGTATTCATCCTGGTTAACGCGGCTTCGGAGAAAATCGCCAGCGTGCTGACAGGGCCGATGATACTCGCCATGGGCGTGGCGGTGTTCATCACCGTTTTGTGGAGTTGGTTTACCACAGTCATCCGGGAAAATATCGCTGGTTTAAACAGCCCCCAAGTCAAACGTTCCTATGTTTGGGGTATGAGCTGGTTTATTTTCAGTGAAACGATGCTTTTTTCAGTATTTTTCGGTGCGTTGTTTTATGTCCGCACGCTGGCGGTGCCCTGGTTGAGTGGTGAAGGTCACGGTGCGTCCAACGTGCTGCTATGGCCTGGTTTTGAGGCGACATGGCCCCTGATGGTAACGCCGGATATGGCAGCGCATGGGGATTCTGCAAACGTCCTGGGACCGGGCGAGAGCATGAGCTTCAGTGAGGCGCCATCACTGTGGACGTGGTTGCCTTTTTGGAACACTGTTTTGCTGGTTACCTCCAGTGTGACCTGTCATTTGGCACACAGTGCCATTAAAAGGGACGCACGCAAGGCGTTTAATACGTGGCTCGGTATTACGATTGTGCTGGCGGTGACGTTCTTGACTCTGCAGGCAGAAGAGTATGTGGTGGCCTATCAGGACATGGGGCTCACCCTGCAGTCGGGCATCTACGGCGCCACCTTTTTTATGCTGACGGGATTCCATGGTGTGCACGTTTTGCTTGGCACAATCATGCTCTCGGTTATGTGGTTGCGCTCGGTGCTCAAAGGGCATTTTTCATCAAAGGACAGCTTCGGTTTTGATGCGGCAAGCTGGTACTGGCACTTTGTTGATGTGGTGTGGGTCGGGTTGTTCTTTGCGGTTTATATCTTCGGTTAATTCCTCGTGGGCAGGCGGCGTACAGTCAGCCTGGCCTGCCTATATGATTGCCCCCTTATCGGGGGCCAGCGTCCCAAGGCGCTTGGCTGGTAAGAATGCCACTGTGAAAGCCGTAGAAAATAAGCCCCAGCATGACCACCGCCAAACACACTCTTATGCCCAAGGCATACAGCGTACGTTTGGATTCCGGTACCCCCATGTCTTTAAACAGAAAGTGCAGGCCGCTGGTCAGGCTCAGCACAACGCCGATAAACAATATCACGATCAATATCTTGAGCCACATAGGCGTTCCTTTGTGTGTAGGGACTATTGTGTTAGTTCGCCGGCCATGGGACAGCGCACAAGAGCGGCGTTGTGCATTCAGTGTAAAGGGTTTTAAGCCGTGAATGTTGTTTCACAGTCCGACTCACCCATCCGCTTAAGGTTTAACCTCAACTGGAAAATCACCCTCTTTGCGACCCTGGCTCTACCGTTGTTGTTGAGCCTGGGCTTTTGGCAGTTAGAGCGGGCCTCACACAAACGCGCCATTGAAGCCAATTTTGCGCTGCGTCAGAGCGCACCACCGCTAGAGCTTGATGGGGCCACTTTAGCAAACGGCGAGCCGTTCCAGCGGGTGATTGCCCGCGGGCAATTCGACAACGAACATACATGGTTGCTGGACAATAAACAACGGCACGGCCAAGTGGGTTACGAAGTGATTTCGCCGCTGCACCTGCACGATGGAACCTGGATTTTGGTGAACCGTGGTTGGTTGAAAAGTACTGGCGATCGCCAACAGTTGCCGGCGGTTGCTGCCGTTACCGGCGAGCAGAGCGTATTTGGCGAGTTGGCCCACGTTTCTCATCATCCGATGCTTGACGCATCGAGTTTAACCGACGACTGGCCAAGAGTTGTTATGGCGATCGATACCGATGCGATGGCGGAACAGCTGGGGCGACCTTTGGCGAGCTCGTACCTGCGCATCGCCGAGATCAGCCCTGGCGCCTTTGAAACCCAATGGCAGCCGGTTAACATGAGTGCCCACACCCATACGGGCTACGCCTTTCAGTGGTTCGCTATGGCGTTGGCATTGTCCGTGTGGTTTGTATTTTCCAATAGCAATCTGCTCGCTTGGTGGCGCGCCCGGCAATTACAAAAGTGAGAATTATGACCGAGCAATCCGAAACCCATTTTGCGCCTGAAGCTGTCCGACGTGGCCGTTTAATGGCGGCCATTATGATGCTGGTTCTGGCTTTGCCACTGGTGGCCGCCATAGTGGTATATCGCACTGGCATTGGCATGCCAGCCGGTACCGCCAATGAAGGAGTCCTGCTCACGCCCCCGCAGCCAATAGAGCAGCTGGCGCTGGTTGAGCGCGATTCCACTCAGCCGTGGGACATACGCAAGGAGCGTGCGCGCTGGCGTTTGCTGGTGCCTGCGCTGGCTGGATGCGATGACCAATGTAAGCAGAACCTTTACCTGACCCGTCAAGTGCATGTGCGTTTGGCGAAAGACGCTTATAGAATGGAGCGCTTCATCCTGCTGGGACAGAATGAGCCTGTGGACGCTGAGTTTGAGGAGTTCCTTCAGCGCGAGCATCCAGGCTTGCGCACGATGCGAGTCAGCGAAGATCGGTTGACTGAACTGCTGGCCGCAACCAACCTGGCCACCAGTCAGCCGGACGATGAAGGGCATTACTATCTTATGGATCAACGCGGATTTGTAATGATGGCCTACCATCGGGAGCACACGGGCAATCAGCTGTTAGCGGATATCAAACGTATGCTTAAAGTAACCTACGAGGGCTAGACAGCGTGAATGCAACACCAAAATTTCCGAAGATGTACCGATGGGCACTACTGGCCACAGGTTTTTGTGTGCTGGTGGTGGTTCTGGGCGCCTTTACCCGGCTGGTGGACGCCGGCTTGGGCTGCCCGGACTGGCCCGGTTGCTACGGACATTTGACCTGGCCGCAATCTGAGGCGGCCGTTGAGCGAGCGGAGGCGACGTTTCCTGAGTTTCCCGTCGAGCATGACAAAACGTGGCCAGAGATGGTGCATCGTTATGCGGCTGGGCTGTTGGGATTACTGATTTTGGGGCTGACCATCGCCACGTGGCGCCAGGCCGGGCGTGACGCTGACAACCATTACCCGCGCAAACACACCTTGGGCTTGTTGATTCTTGTGGTTGTGCAAGCGCTGTTCGGTATGTGGACCGTGACCTTAAAGTTGTGGCCGCAGGTGGTTATGGCGCATTTGCTGGGTGGCTTTGCCACGCTCTCGCTGCTGTGGCTGCTGAGTCAGCGCTACGCCGGGCGTTCTTGGCGGATGCCTTCCAACAGCGTGCGCCGCTTGCGTGGCACGGCTTCACTGATATGGCTGGTACTGGTCTTGGTTATCGTTCAAATTGCACTCGGCGGTTGGGTCAGTGCCAACTATGCCGCACTGGCCTGTACCGATTTTCCCCTATGTCACGGCCAATGGTGGCCCGAGATGCATTTTCGCCAGGGTTTTAATTTTGCCCAAGATGTAGGGCCTAACTATCTGGGCGGGTTACTTGAAGGCGAGGCGCGTACCGCGATTCACGTAACCCATCGGCTCGGCGCCGTGCTTGTGCTCCTGTTTGGAGGGCTGTTGTGCTGGCGGTTGTGGCAGATTAAACACCGCACGCCTCAGCGTATGGCGCTTGTCATCGCCCTGGTGCTCGCCGTGCAGATTGCGTTAGGTATTACCAATGTCTTGGCATCGCTCCCGCTGGCGGTAGCGGTTGCCCACAATGCTGGGGGTGCGTTACTGTTGCTATGCTTGGTAACCCTCGCCCACCGCACCTACACAGCCCAGCGCCACTAGAGCATTAGTGTTGTCCGCTGGCAGACAAAGGTCCCCATGATGAGCAAAGTCACCGAGAGCACATCGTTAGCCTCAATCAGTACAAACTGGCGGGATTACTACGAGCTGTGTAAACCACAGGTCGTGATGTTGATGATTCTCACCTCCGTCATCGGCATGTTGCTCGCGGTGCCTGGGATGGTGCCGTTGGATGTGCTGATCATCGGCAACCTCGGCATTGCTCTGTGTGCCGGCTCAGCGGCGGCGGTCAATCACTTGGTGGATCGCCAGGTGGACAAACAAATGACTCGCACCATCAACCGCCCTGTGGCCACGGGGCGAGTGGACCCCTGGCATGCGGGTTTGTTTGCGCTGACGCTGGGCCTGATTGGCATGAGTTTGTTGGTACTCTTTATCAACACTCTGACCGCGGTGCTTACGTTAATCTCGCTCTTGGGTTACGCGGTTGTTTATACGTTATTCCTGAAGCGGGCCACGCCACAAAATATCGTCATTGGCGGTATCGCGGGTGCAGCGCCGCCACTGCTGGGTTGGACTGCCGTGACCGGGGGAATTCATGGTCATGCGCTGTTGCTAGTTCTGATTATTTTTGCCTGGACGCCACCGCATTTTTGGGCGTTGGCGGTCCACCGCAAAGACGACTACGCCAAAGCCGATATTCCTATGTTGCCGGTGACCCATGGTGAGCGCTATACCAAAGTCCATATACTTCTGTACACGCTGATACTGATCCTGGTCACGGTGCTGCCCTACGTTACCGGCATGCTCAACTGGCTCTATTTGCTTGGGGCTTTGGTCCTCGGCGCCGGGTTTCTCTACTGGTCGGTGTTGCTGCTGGTAAGCAAGAAGCCATCCGTTGGTATGGATACCTTCAAGTATTCAATCGTCTATTTGATGGCGCTGTTTGTCATCATGCTGCTGGATCATTATTTGTTGCCGGTGCCAGGCGGTTACTTACCCGGCGGTTAACCTTGGTTGGAGTTTACTGTGAGCGCGCAAAATAACGACAAAGACAAGCAGGAGCCTCTGGATGCCAAACGTCAGCGGGGCATTCGTCGAACGGTAGCGCTGACGCTATTGGCGGTGGCATTGGTGATCGGAGTAATGGTATATAACGTTACCCGAACGCCTACCATTGACCGGGAAGCGCTGCGCGAACAAGGCGCCGTGCTTCTTGAGCAGCCAAGACGGTTCACGGAGTTCGAATTGGTGGATCATCGGGGAGAGGTCTTTACTCGCGACAACTTCAAAGATAAATGGACATTTATTTTCTTTGGTTTCACCCACTGTCCCGATATTTGCCCGCTGGCTCTGGCGGATTTGAGCCGGCTGGTCAACGAGTTACCCGCCGAGCTGGCAGAGCAGACACAAGTGCTTATGGTGAGCCTTGACCCAAGCCGCGACACGCCTGACGTTCTGGCGGATTACGTACCTTATTTCCATGAAGATTTTATTGGCGTTACGGGCGAGTTTTTAACCATTCGCCGTTTTGCCAATGAGTTGAATGTCGCGTTCGCTAAAGTGACTCAGGGCGACGACTATACGGTGGATCACAGCGGTCATATCACCTTGATCAATCCCAAAGGGGATTACCACGCAATCTTCAGTTCGCCGTTTCACATCGGGCCGATGCAGACGGCCTATCGGACCATAGTGCGGAGCTTCCCCTTTTAGGCGCTAGCGCTAGGTTAGGGGCTAGCGCTAGGCTATTGGGATAGTCTAGCGCCCGGCCTCTTCAATTCCGTAAGACGTGCATGTAAATGATCTAATGGTCCGGCGGGCGCTGCTGGCCCTTGCGCAATTGACAGTCAGCTTGGCTGGCTTTGGCCATTGATCCAGTCCAACACCGAATGGCGGGTGTCGAGCATATCCTGGTAGACCTTGATAATTTTGGGGTTGGGGGAGCGTTGGCGATTTAGACGTTCAATCCGATCGGTCAAAAACTCGATGTCCTGGTTCAGCTTTTCTGAAACGACGGTCCGATCGAGCAGTTCATCACCAATCATGATACTTTGGCTGGCCATATGCATTTTCCTTTATGCGTGATTCCAAAATGGTAGCGCAATCAAATTGCTGACGCATGGTACCACATGTTCCACAATTTGGCACATTAATTCTTACGTACCTTGAGGAACCAGCAAAGAGAGCGCAAATAAAAGGCCGGCACTGAGGACAATGGAAGGCCCGGCCGGTGTGTCCCAGATAAAAGAGGCGGCCAGGCCACCACACACCGACAAGGCGCCCAATAGGCTGGCGCCTAATGCCATCTGCTCAGGAGTTTGGGTCAGACGCCGACTGGCGGCGGCGGGAATGATAAGTAACGCGGTAATCAACAGCGCGCCCACTACTTTCATGGCGATGGCAATCACCAACGCCATTAATAACATCAGCGCGGTGCGTACGGCTGCCGCTGGCACACCCTCAACCTGGGCCAGCTCTTCATGCACGGTTATCGCCAGCAACGGACGCCACAACCAGATCAGCAACGCTCCCACGGCTAGGCTAATGGCCCAGATAGTGAGCACATCGGTGCGGCTGGCGGACAAGATGTCGCCGAACAGGTAAGCCAGAAGATCGATGCGGTTTTCCGTAAATAGGCTTAAGGTCACCAGCCCAAGGGCAAGAGTGGAATGCGATAGGATTCCCAGCAACGTATCTGTAGCGAGCAGCCGTCCGTGTTGCAGTGCCACCAGCAGTAAGGCCAGTAGCAAACAGCCAACGGCGACGGCAAAGCTCAGATTGATTTGCAACAGCAGACCGAAGGTCACCCCGAGCAGGGCCGAGTGCGCCAGGGTGTCGCCGAAATAGGCCATGCGTCGCCATACCGCAAAGGCGCCAAGTGGGCCAGCGACGACCGCAACCCCCAAGCCGGATAACAATGCATACAGTAAAAAATCAGGCATCGGACCGGGGATCCTCAGGCACAATATTGCCGTGGGCGTCGTGGTGGTGGTCGTGATTGTGTGTGTATAGTGCCACTTGCGGCGCAAGATTATCGCCGAACAACTCCAGATAGGCGGGGTCGATGGTCACTTCTTCGGGGCGGCCCTGGCAGCAAATATGTTGATTTAAACATACCACCGTGTCGGTGTTTGCCATCACTAGATGCAAATCGTGGGAGACCAGTAGCACGCCGCAGCCTTGACGCTGACGGATGGTGTTGATTAGCTCGTACAGCTCTGCCTGACCCCGGACGTCCACGCCCTGTACTGGCTCGTCCAGCACCAGAAGATCGGGATCGCGGAGCAGGGCGCGGGCCAGAAGCACCCGTTGGGTTTCCCCGCCTGACAGCCTTTGCAGCCGGGCATCACATAAATGCGTGATGCCCGCGAGGGCCATTACTTCGTCTAGAGGCAGGCGCGGGGTGCCGCCGAGGGTTAAAAAGCGTTTGACCGACAGGGGCAGGCTGGGGTCAATGTGTAGTTTCTGCGGCATATAGCCAATGCGCAGGCCGGGTCGACGGTACAAGTGGCCGCGATCGGGTTTCATCAAGCCCAAAATGGTACGCACCAACGTCGTTTTACCCGCGCCGTTGGGGCCAATCAGCGTAACAATCTTGCCGGTCTCCAGAAGCAGCTCCGCGTCGACGAGCAGGTCACGCCCCGCCCGCCGAACGCCCAGTCCTTGCCCGTGAATGAGTAACTCAGGCGCGTTCATGGGGCGCATCGTCTTTGGGCCGACAGTTGGGGCACAGACCGGTAACTTCAAGAGAGTTGTTTTCCACCAGAAAGCCGTCCGCTTCCGCCACTATGCGAATCGCTTGGCTGAGCTCTTCACTGTCTATTTCTTTGGCCACGCCACAGTCGCGGCACAAAAGAAATTCGCTTTGATGGTGCTCGCCCGGTGTCGGACATCCTATAAAGGCGTTGAGGCCGTGAATGCGATGAACGAGTCCCTGCTCCAACAAAAAGTCCAGCGCGCGGTAGACCGTTGGCGGTGCTACCCGCCGCGTGGTCAGCTCTGCCAGTTGATCCATAAGGGCGTAAGCGCCTAAGGGTATGTGGCTCTGCCAGATCAGCTCCAGTACCTGCCGTCGCAGCGGGGTCAACCGCGCCCCACGCTCGTTGCACAGCTCTTGAGCCTCGGTCAGCGCGGAGGAGACGCAATGGGTATGGTTGTGCCGATGGAAGGCTAAGAGCTTTTGGGGCATGAAAAATGTAAATCCGATAACGAAAACGAGGGTTATAGTATAACCCATGTGTTACTATATAGCCTCACTATAACCCCTTGAGCTTCCCTTGCCTATGTCGCATTCCAGGCTGCCGCGATCCGTTGTGCGGTTGTTGCCGCTACTGCTGTTTTTGATTCTTTTCGTTGGTGCGCCTGTGCGTGCCGAGCTGACGGTGCTGGCCAGTATTAAACCCCTGGGCTTGATTGTGGAAGAGGTGGTGGGCGAACGGGGCCAGGTAGACACGTTGTTGCAGGGCTCGGCTTCGCCCCACAACTATGCGATGCGGGTATCGGATATGCAGCGGCTGCAGGCGGCGGATGTTGTGGTCTGGGTGGGACCCGAAATGGAAACGTTTCTTGTGCGTTCGCTGAAAAGAGTGCCAGCGGAGCGTTTGATCGAAGCTCAGAAGCTGCCCGGAATCGGCTGGCCCGAGAACGATGCCGCCGCACATGGCGCGCACGAAGGACATTTTCATCAGCGTGATCCGCACATCTGGCTTAATCCGCACAACGGCGCGCGGATTGCCGAAGCCGTGGCTAAGCGTTTGGGAGAGTTGGACCCGGAAGGCCGCGAGTACTACCGCCGCAATGCGGTGGAGTTGAATGAACGTTTGCTGGATCTTGACCGTGAGTTGCGGGAGCGAATGCAGCCTCTGAGTGGACTGGGGTTCGCCGTCTATCACGAGGGCTACCGCCATTTTGTCGACCGTTACGGACTGACGCAATTAGGCCACGTGACCTTCGGGCCAGAACAGCGCCCCGGTGCCCGGCATTTACATCGGTTGCGCCAGAGCCTGGCACAGGCGCACTGTTTATTTCTCGAGCCTTATTACGATACCGGAATAGCCGAAGGATTGGCCGATGATCTCGGCTTGCAAGTGGGGCAGTTGGACCCGCTCGGACTGGGCTCCTCCAGTTACCCACAATTGCTTGAGGCTGTGGGGCAATCGTTTTTAGATTGCCTTGCCCCCAAACGCTGATGCCGATGGCTCGCTCGGCAGAGTTGCAATCAGGGGCACGTCTTGGGCGCGCAGCGCATCTTTCTCAGTGCGATTCAAAATTTGGATAAAGGCCCGGTACTGAAGGGCAATGCCGGGCGTCGGTGCTTTCGCCCCGTAACGCAACAGCGCGAACAGACTGTCCGGCTCAGAGAGTTTGTGGCGTACTCCGCTGTGCTTGTGTATAGAGCCGGCCAGTTGCTGCAAACGAAAAATTGCGGCTTGAGAGAAGATGGGAGTGTTCACGGTAAGTCCTCGCAGTCAACCTTGACGATCAGAGTGTTACTTGCCT
>Ga0209487_1001981_pt1 | contig 16933 bp, 10 predicted proteins | sample Poulit2012_FD_187524 | JGI IMG/M metagenome (GOLD analysis project Ga0209487, IMG submission 187524) | Agricultural soil microbial communities from Georgia to study Nitrogen management - Poultry litter 2012 (SPAdes) (version 2) | ecosystem: Environmental > Terrestrial > Soil > Agricultural land...
CTTTGGCATTGTCCCCTCTAACATCCCAGTTTTTGATGGCCTCACCAAGGGTGCCACTGTGAATATTGCCCGTATCTAAATGCAATAAATCAGCACGAGCCAACTCGGCCAAAATACCAAGAATCCCCCCTGCGCGGTGTACATCCTCGACGTGCACATCATCAATAGCAGGAGACACCTTGCACAGACAGGGCACCTGACGCGACAAGCGGTCGATATCAGCCATTGTAAAATCAACCTCAGCCTCTTGGGCGGCTGCCAACAGGTGCAAGACGGTGTTAGTTGACCCCCCCATGGCAATATCTAAGACCATGGCATTTTCAAAGGCCTCAAAGGTAGCAATGTTGCGCGGTAAGACCGACTCGTCTTTTTCCTCGTAATAACGACGGCAAAGCTCGACAATCAAAGCCCCTGCCCGCTCAAATAAACCCTGACGTCGGGCGTGCGTGGCAACTAAAGTACCATTACCAGGCAGGGCCAAACCCAAAGCCTCGGTGAGACAGTTCATCGAGTTGGCGGTAAACATCCCCGAACATGAGCCACAGGTTGGGCAGGCACTGCGCTCGACATCGAGAATCTCGTCATCGGTGACCGACTGATCAGCTGCCTGCACCATCGCATCAACTAGATCTAATTTGCGCACCACGGTTTTACCGTCTTTGGCAACGACCTTACCGGCCTCCATCGGCCCACCCGAGATAAAAATTGCAGGTATATTCAAACGCAAGGCTGCCATCAACATGCCAGGGGTGATTTTGTCGCAATTAGAAATGCACACCATCGCATCAGCACAATGCGCATTGACCATATACTCGACCGAATCTGCAATCAGCTCGCGCGAGGGCAAGGAATACAACATACCGTCATGACCCATGGCAATACCGTCGTCTACCGCAATGGTATTGAACTCTTTGGCCACGCCCCCAGCCGCCTCGATATTGCGTGCCACCAGCTGCCCCAGATCTTTTAGGTGCACATGCCCCGGCACAAACTGGGTAAATGAGTTTACAACTGCAATAATAGGCTTGTTAAAATCATCATCTTTCATACCGGTGGCGCGCCACAATGCGCGGGCACCTGCCATATTACGGCCGTGAGTAGAAGTACGTGAACGATAGTTCGGCATATTATTTCTCTAAATAAAAGGTAAGATAACTACAGCCCGACCTAATGTTAAGGTTGGCCAATAATACTAAGCTGCAGCCATAAGGCTGCCGAATAAATCAAATACAGGAGTCGACCCCCATGCCATTGCAGTCTAACCCGTCTCATGCAGAGTCGCTGCAACAAATCATACGCATACTAGGCAAAATACTGGGAAATGTCATTCACCGCAACAACGGTGCGCCTATGTTTCAGCGTATTGAACAGCTACGTCGCACGGCAGTGGGCCTAAGACGGCAAAGCATCGACCAAGACTCTGGGCCTCTGACACAGGCACTATCTAATTTGCCCCCAAAAGAGGCCCAGACGGTAGCACGCGCCTTTACCTACTTTTTGCATTTGGCCAATATTGCCGAAGATCACGTGCTGAGCAGCCAATGGGCCCAATCAGCAGGGGCCGACCACACCTCTTTAGAGTATGGCATTAGACACGCACTAAAGCACCATCAACCGCAGACCTTGGTCAACTTTTTAGAAAAAAGTTGTATCATGCCGGTGCTCACCGCCCACCCCACCGAGGTACAACGCCAAAGCACCCTTGCCTTACACCGCGAGATTGCAGCCTGCTTGCAAACCCTGCCGCGTCTTGAGCAAAAACTCGACGGCCTCATCACCACCTTGTGGCAGACCCGTCTTTTACGCCCGCACACGCTTACAGTAGGCGATGAGATTGATAACGCGCTCGCTTATTACCCCCTAACTTTTTTCAAAGCCATCCCTGAGCTCTACCTTAAAATTTTTGCCCTCTTGGCTCAACACGGTGCCGACGTCCCTGCACACAATGCTGCAGATACCCCTACTGCTGCTAAACAGCCTGCAGCAAAGGGCACAACCAAAGCAGCAGCCTTGGCGGCCAGCACATCGCCCGCCGCACAGCAGGCTCAAGCAAATGGGCCTTTGTTTTTGCGTATGGGTAGCTGGATAGGTGGTGATAGAGATGGCAACCCAAAGATCAATGCCCACACCCTTAAGGTAGCGGCGCACCGCCAAGGTCAGTGCATTTTTGATTATTACCTTAGCGCCCTCAAGGCACTGGGCACCGAGCTATCTATCGCCGAAAGCCTCGCCCCGCCCACCGATGCCCTCTTGCAACTTGCCGCCCAAAGCCAAGACCACTCGCCGCACCGCCTTGATGAGCCCTACCGCCGCGCCTGCATTCACCTCTATGCCCGCTTAGATGCCACCTGTTTGCAACTGCTCGGCAATCGTCGGGCCATCCACCCCACCTATGCGGCCACCCCTTATCAGCAGGCGAGCGAGTTTCTAACCGATCTAAATTGCATTGCCGACTCGCTACAACACAGCCATGCCCAATCTATTATTGATTTGCGTCTTGGTCCCTTACTGCAGGCTGTGCGCGTGTTTGGCTTTCATTTGGCTACCATCGACCTACGCCAAAGCTCAGATGTACATACGCGGGTTTTAGACGAACTCTTTAGTGCTGCCGGCACCCTTTATCGTGGTGCCCCGCTGCACTATGCCCAGCTCAACGAGCAGCAACGTATTGAAGTATTACTGCAAGAACTACATAATGCCCGCCCCTTGGTTTCCCCTTGGCTAGACTATTGTGCCGAAACCCAAAAAGAGCTGGCTATCTTGCGCATGGCTGCCAAAATGCGTCGTCGTTTTGGGCCCCAGCTCATACAACAATACATCGTCTCGCATACCGAGCAACTTAGCGATTTGCTAGCAGTACTGGTGCTCCAACAAGAAACTGGCCTCATCAAGCCCCATAGCCACAACCCCGCTGATCAGGGGCTGATGGTGGTGCCGCTGTTTGAAACCATCCCCGATTTGGGCCGCGCACCCAAAATCATGGACCAATGGCTGCAAATTGATCTCGTTAAAGAGCGTATCGACGGCTTACAAGATGGTATTCAAGAGGTGATGCTTGGCTACTCAGACAGCAATAAAGATGGCGGCTATTTAACCTCTAATTGGTCGCTCTATCAGGCTGAAACCGAGCTACTTAAAATCTTTAGACGCCATCAGGTGCGGCTGCGTTTATTTCATGGTCGCGGGGGCTCGGTAGGTCGTGGTGGGGGCTCAAGCTTTGATGCTATTTTAGCCCAACCGGCTGAGACCGTTGATGGCCAAATACGCCTCACCGAGCAGGGCGAAATGATTCAAAGCCGCTATAAAAACGAGTTTATCGGCCGTTGGCATTTAGAAATGTTTGTCTCGGCCACCATTCAAGCCAGCCTAGGCAGCCAAAAACGCAAACACAACGAGGAACACCTTGTCGCAGAATACGGCCCCGTCATGCAGTTTTTGTCGGCCCAAGCCGAACAAGCCTACCGTAATCTGGTCTACGAAACCCCTGGTTTCAATGACTATTTTTTTGCTGCTACCCCAATTTTAGAAATTGCCGACCTCAAGATTGGCTCGCGCCCTGCCGCACGCCGCGCCCAACACCGTATCGAAGACCTGCGCGCCATACCATGGAGCTTTTCTTGGGCCCAATGTCGCCTGCCCATACCCGGCTGGTACGGGGTAGGGACAGCGCTGACCCAATACTTGCAACAAGGCTTAGGCCAAGACGATGACACAACCGAAAAACAGCGCCTAGAAACCCTACAAAAAATGGCTACCCAATGGCCTTTCTTTTACACGCTACTTTCTAATATGGAGCAAGTTTTAGCTAAAACTGAGCTTAGCATTGGCAAAGCCTATAGCAAATTGGTCACCGACCAAAGCCTAGCCAAAGCAATCTTTACCCGTATCGAGCAGGAATATCTACGTTGTCTTTGGGTGCATGAGGCCATCACAGAACAGCCCCTACTGGCCCATAACCCCGAGCTTGAGGCCACCCTTAATGAGCGTTTTGCTTATATTGACCCGCTTAATTATTTGCAGATCGAACTGCTGCAGCGCTATCGCGATGACAGCAGCCTGACAGGCCAAACAGATGACGACGAGGCACGACAATTAATTCGCTCGAGCATACATATAACTATTAATGGTATTGCTACTGGCCTAAGAAATTCTGGTTAAAATACGCCCCATCATTAAATTTAACTCTACCAACACTCTACCAACATGCGCGAACCTGTAGTCATCCACCCACAGCTACCCACCGGCCTACCTGATTTAGAGCCCGAATTATTACCCGAGCTTAACGCGCATATCGAGACCCTGCGCCTATTGATTAGCGAGCAAGATGCGGGCTTTCTGCCCTTTGACCAATATATGCAGCAATGCCTTTATGCCCCCAACTGGGGGTATTACACGGCTGGGAGCACTAAATTTGGCAGTGAACTGCCCACGGGCGACTTTACCACGGCCCCTGAGCTCAGCCCCTTATTTGGGCAAAGCTTGGCACAGCAAGTCAAACAAGTACTTGATCAATGCGTCGAGGCAGGGCACGCCCCCGTGATATTAGAGTTTGGGGCTGGCACTGGCGCCCTAGCCGCTAGCCTCATCGACAGCCTAGCTAACCAATACGATAATTTAGAGTACTGCATACTCGAGCTTTCGCCATCGTTACGCGCCCGCCAACAGCAACGGCTGGGCGCAGACAATCAAGCCAATAACAACCAATACCGCGGGGTAAAACTGCGCTGGCTTGATCAGCTACCCGAGCATTTTGCTGGCTGCATTGTGGCCAACGAGGTGCTCGATGCGATGCCTGTATATTGGCTGCGACGACAAGGCACCGAAATGCATCAATACGGGGTGCAGTTTGCGCCCCACACCCAAGGCCCAGTCCCCTTTGTGCTTCGCACACAGCCCATCACCGGCGAGGTGGCCCGTGTGGCCAACGAACGTTTTCCGCAAATTGATGGCTACAGCAGCGAGCTTAATCTCGCTGCCGAGGCGTGGGTACATGCCCTTGGCCAATGGCTCGACTTTGGTGCCGCCTTGATTATTGATTATGGCTTTCCGCAGCATGAGTATTACCACCCGCAAAGGGGTCAAGGCACCCTAATGTGTCACTTTAGGCATCATGCCCATGACCAACCCCTTATTTACCCAGGCCTGCAGGATATCACTGCCCATATTGATTTTACCGCCTTGGCCGATGCCGCCCTCGAGGCCCAGCTCGAGGTCTATGGCTACAGCAGCCAGGCTAATTTTTTACTTAATTGTGGCCTCCCCCAACTACTACAAGCCCAGCAGCAACAGCTACAAGACAACAGCCCCAACGACGAGCAATACAATCGCCAATGGGCACAAATAGTTGGTGCCAGTCAAACCCTATTATCCGAAAGCGAGATGGGCGAGCTATTTAAGGTCATCGCCCTTGGTAAAGGCCTCACCCCTCCACTGATTGGCTTTTTACGCGGTGATAGACGCGATCGGCTGTAATGACCATTGTTAAAGCAAAAGGTTCAACCCCTAACCCGCGCTCGTGCAAAAACTCAAACAAAGGAAAAACAATAATTGCCTACTAAACCCACCCGCTTTACTCGGCTTTTCTCCATTGGCATACTCACCGCCATTGGCCTGTCTTTTGCTCTAGGTCATATTGCTGCGCGTCTGGGCTTTGATAATGGCCTCGGCGTAGTCAGCGCGGTTTTCTTTCGCTCAGGTTTTGTGGTGTTGGCCCTGGCTTTGTTTTTGGTGCTACGGCGCCAACCTGCCCGCGTGCCCCCGGGTATGCGCTTGTGGCAACTGGCTTTGGGGCTGATTATCACCGTACAAAGCATCGGCCTTTATATTGCCGTAGCCACCATCCCAGTCGGCATCGCACTGCTGTTTTTGCATACCTTTGCCATTTTATTAGCACTTATTACCTGGGCCTTGGGTGGGCCCGCCCCCACCCGTACTGGTATTGCTTTGATGCTGCTGTGTTTACTGGGTTTGTTTTTAAGCCTTGATGTACCCCAACTGCTAAACCAAAACGCTGCCGACCGTCAGGCGTGGCTAACCGGAGTCAGTGCCTCGTTAGTCGCCGCCTTTGTCTTTTCCTTTGGGCTATGGATTACAGAAAACAAAATCCCCGCCTTGGCCGGTGCGGTACGCAGTTTTTACACCACTCTGATTGTGCTTATTTGTGCCTACAGCATTGGCCAAACTGATCTCTTTGTTGATGGTTTTGACTGGCCCAACAGCAATATAGGCTGGCTCTATGTTTTTCTACTCAGCGCCCTCTATGGGTTGGGCTTTATCACCCTATTTGTACTGGCCCCACGCCTAAATATGGCCCAAAATGCCCCCGCCTTACATATAGAGCCCGTGGCCAGCTTGGCCCTAGGCTGGGTAATACTCGGCCAACGGCTAAGCCTCATACAAATCATCGGCGGCGCCTGCGTAGTCGTGGGTATTATGTTGCTCGCCCTACAACGCAGTCACGTTGAGCATGAAAAATAGCCCGCCAAGGCCCTTTGACGCGCCTGGGCTATGGCTATGGGTATCTGCTTGGGGTCTTTTTGATGGGCCTGGGCAATTGCCCCTGCATCAATGCTTTGTACGGCGGACAAGGCCTCTAACCACAAGGGTTTATCAACGGGCTGCAAGCAAGCCAAAGCATCAAGCAAAGCCGCAAAGCGCTCGGGGCGCCGCAAGGCATCAGCCTGCTCGAGCACCTTCCACATGCTGGCCCACAAAAGCTCTTGCTGCGTGGCAGTTGGCTGCAGGGGTTTTCCTTGCTCAGCCCCTGTGGCTGTAGTGGCCACCTTGAAGCTGTCTACTTTTTTGGCCTTTACCGGCATTGTGGGTTGCCTAAGCGCATCAAATACCCCCTTTAGCTGCATAAAAGGCTGCAAAGCCGCCTGCAGTCGACGCAGACCCACCGCATAATCAATGCACTCACGCGGGGCACGCAACGCCCGCCCTAAAGACTCCAAAGACTGGCTTTGACTAAGCAGCAAGGCAAAACGTTGGGGCAAATCAAGCGCCCGTTTCACAGCACATTGCACTGCCTCGCGAGCTGTAGCATCCCAATTTAAATGCGGTACCACACGCTCTAAGGCCTGCAACTGCTGCAAAAAATCAAACATGCGCACGGGCGCCACGGCCATTAGCCCCTTGTGTAACTCTAGCCACACCCGCTCGGCAACGAGGGCATCAACCTCACCATTATCAACCAACTCTTGGGCATATTGGTGCGTTTGGTCAGCAACAGAAAAATTGGGGTAGCGCGCCAAAAACCGTGCCAAACGCAGCAAGCGCACAGGGTCTTCAACAAAAGAGGCGCCCACATGCCGCAATTGCTGCGCCTCAATATCTTGCTGCCCACCAAAAGGATCAATTAACTGCCCGTCGCGGCCCACTGCCATGGCGTTAATAGTCAAATCACGACGCGCCAGATCATCCTCGAGACTCACCTCGGTGCCGGCATAAAAAACAAAGCCATGATAGCCGCGCCCTTTTTTACGCTCGGTGCGTGCTAAAGCAAACTCTTCTTTGCTATGCGGGTGCAAAAACACCGGAAAATCTGCCCCCACAGGCAAAAAACCCAAAGCACTTAACTGCTCGGCAGTGGCCCCAACCACCACCCAGTCTTTGTCTTTGACCGCCTGACCCAACAAACAGTCACGCACCGCACCGCCGACTATATAGCAATCGAGATCAGCCAATAACGCATCGGTGCGGATATCAGCCGCCAAATCTTGTAATGAAAAGTGCATAATTCTTTACTAAAAAACAAAAAAGACAGCCTGCCCACCCGAGCAGGCTATCTTGTGTGCCTAACTGCAATCAAAGTAGCCAAACCATTGATGAGGCCAAGTACCCCATCTACGCTAGCCTACGGCCCACCTAAACAGCCTACTGCTTAAGGGGCGATCATGCCCAAACGGGCCTTTAATGACTGTGGCTCACCACTAAACAACGCGGCATAATAGGCCGTATTAGACAACACATTTTTGACATACAGACGTGTCTCAGTAAAGGGAATGGTCTCAGCAAAAATCGCCCCCTCTACCGGTGCCCTTAAACGAGCACGCCACTGTTTGGGCCGCCCAGGCCCAGCATTGTAGCCTGCCGAGGCCAACACCTCTGACCCATCTAATTGATCAAGTACGATTTTCAAATAACTGGTACCCAACAAGGTGTTGACATCAAAGTCGTTGATTTTGGCTGGCGAATAATCCTTCATGCCAATTTTATTGGCCACCCAGCGGGCCGTATCGGGCATTAATTGCATCAGACCCGAGGCCCCCACCCGCGAACGTGCATCGGTCATAAAGCGAGACTCTTGGCGAATCAAACCATACACCCAAGCCGGGTCTAAATCGATACGCTCGGCCTGCGCAGACACCCCTTGTCTAAAAGGTGCAGCAAAACGTTGGGGGAAATCGAGCTCATCTTTGGTCAACAATGAGGTGTTAACCACCCTGTCGTAGACCCCCTCCTCATCAGCCCACTGAGCCGCGGCGCGTAATTGCTGATCACTCATATCGCGTAACCCATACACCCACTCGCGAGTGGCCTCGGGACGTAAGCCTAATTTAAAGAGCGCCAAAGCCCGCAACAACTCGGGGCGCTGCCGCACCTCTTGCTGTGCCAAAGGATGAATATCAGGCGCCCAAGCCGGCACCACAATAGGCTCGCCCAGCTCTTCTAAGGCCAGCTGCCCGTAAAAATTTAAATCATCTTTGATCGAATCAAAGGCCGCCATGGCAGCATCTTGATCACCTAAAGCCAAAAGCGCCCGACCCCGCCAATATACCCACACGGGCTCACTCGCCTGACGGGCGGACATTTTATTAATGGCCTTTAAAACCTGCTCCCAATTAATGGGGTACTCGCGCAACTCGGCGCGTACCTCCCAAGCATGGTTATAGTCGGTTTTAGGCGTACTGCCCGTGAGCCGATACCACTTGGCCGCATCGGGCTCGACCCGCAAAGCAGGAATCAAACCAAACTGACTCCACACCCAATCGCTATCCTCGGGGGTCAAATGCTGCAACCACCTACTACGTATATAGTCAGCCTGAGCATCGCGATCATCACTACGTGCCAAACGCGACAAGGCCAAAGTGATGAGCTCGCGCTGAGCTTGGTTGGCAGGTGCTGACTGCTGCCCCAACCAACGACGGGGGTTGTCCATCAAGGCGGTGTAATCGCGCATCTCTTGGGCATCAAACATAATCGCAGCCATGCGACGAGCCTGCTTGTTGCGCCCCTGCTCTAACGGTGCCCGCAATAACTGCTGCATCTGCGCCCAAGACAACTGCCCATCACTTTGCAGCTGATCGAGCAGGCCCCAGCACACGGCATTGGGGCGAAACTGATCAATGACTGCATCTAAATCTAAGGCCTGCCCCCCCATATGCAGTGCATGCGCTTGCGCACAAAAAACATCAGCCCGGCCAAAAGTCTGTGGCTCAAGCTCACGAATGCGAGCAAAATCACCCGCCCGAGCGGCTGCAACCGCCCAATCGCCCTTGAGGCGCTCGGCCAAATACGTGCCCTCATGATTATTTATATACTGCTGCAAAGCCGCCTCGCGAACGGGCATCGCCTGCGCTGCCAGCTGCTGAGCCAACCACCAGTATTCGGGATAATGCCCCAAAAGCGGGTCAGCCTTGGCCGAATCAACCAAAGCCCCCACCTGCCCCCACTGCTTTTTTTGGTAGGCCTCTGCCGCTTGCTCTACCGCTTGGCGCGCCCGCTCATTAACGGCCGGCGGGTCGGCCCACAACTGACCGGGATAGGGGTGCACCACATCAGCAACAGCCAACTGATCAGTTGACTGATTTGTGGAGCCATTTGCGGACACATCGGATGGGTTATTTGAAGACTGATCTAAACTCTGTATGGATGACTGCCCAGCTGTTTGAGCAGAAGCTAGGGCAGAAGCTTGATCAGCAGTTTGGCTAACAGCCTGCATAGAAACCTGCTCACCAGCTTGGTTAGCTGACGGGTTTAATGACAGCGCCAAAGACTGTTGTGATAAATGGCTAGCCGACTGAGTCGGATTAGCAGTATCATTAGGCCCATCGGCAGCATTACCTTGGGCGCAGCCCATCAAGCCAATCACTAGCCCACAAAACAATAAACGCGCACTACGCCCGCCCAGCTTGTATCGAATTTCCATAACATCCCCTACAGAAATGAATCAGCACAGCACCCATCATAACGCAAGCTTGAGAGAAACATTAAAACAAAAAAGGCAAAGCCTCGATGCACAGTACCTTAGTCAAGGCGCTTTACGCATCCGCGCTCGACTTTATACGTGGTTGAGCACGCAGCTTGCGCAGATGCCAGCCGAACGTGCGGAAGAAAAACTTAATCTGGCGGCCTTTTGGTCTTTGCCTGCTGAGCCCGAGTTACAACCTTTGCTCAATAAATGGGGCAGCGAAAGCCCTGCTCAGTTTTCGCTTTGCCTGCCCTGCATCGAGCAGTCTGATGCCCCGCTTGTTTTTCGCCCTTGGACGCTTGAGACGCCTATGAAAAAAGGGGCACACAACATTCCTGAGCCCGATAGTACTGAGCAGGCAGTCAAGCCCGATATTATTCTTGTGCCCACATTGGGTTATACCCGCCAAGGCGATCGCATAGGATATGGCAAAGGTTATTATGACCGCACCTTAGCAGCCTTAAAGGCGCAGTATCATCCTTTTGTGACCATCGGCATTGCTTGGTCTTGTGGTGACTTATCGGCCTTTGATTATCAGCCCCAAGCGCATGATGTGCCTTTGGATGCTATTTTGACCGAACAAGGTTGGGCGAAGGCTGCTCCGCAATTGTAGGTGCCTGTAAACCAAAAGCACCTATTTCCTGCAGATGCCTGTTGGCCAAAGGTCCCTATGGCTAAAGGTATCTGTCGTTTAAAGGTGCCTGTGGGTCAAAGGCGCCTTCGACCCAAAGCCCATCCGGGATCTATTTCTTCATGTCTCACTTCGCTGCGCTCGCTCGAAACATTACAGAAATAGATCCCCTCTGCGCTTTTTGCATTGACGCTTTATTTGCAGTTCAGGGATTCTTTTTTTCGTTAAAGGCTCTTTTAGCAGCTGTTCTTTTGGGATTTAATGCTCGTCATACTAGCAGATAGGTTATTTATTAGAAAATAGACTAACTATTGCTACAACTGCGCCGCCAATCTTCTACCGCCCGTGACCTCTTGGATGATTTGACCAAACTAAACAGGCAGAACCACCTACCCTAAAGCCACCTGTCACAGACTGGGGAAAAAAAGACGGAAGAACCTTTTCTGCCGAGGCTTCGCAGCGAGTGAAACGAGCAAGGCCTCAAAGAAAAGTGTTCCGCAGTATTTTTTCGAACCCTAACAAAGACAGCAAAAACTACCTGCAGTCTTTTTGAACCTTTAACAAAAAAAGCACCACAAGAGCTCTGCAGCCCTTGTGGTGCCAAAGTTGTCATGCAGTGCCGCTCTACCAGCTGATAGAGCAACTGCTTAAAGCAATAGGTTTAGTACCTGTAGTGGTCAACCTTATAAGGCCCATCAACAGGAACGTTGATGTACTTGGCCTGCTCTTCGGTCAGCTCAGTCAAATGCACGCCGAGCTTGGCCAAATGCAAGCGAGCCACTTTTTCGTCTAGGTGCTTGGGCAACATATACACCTTGCCAGTTTCGTAGCGATCACCATGATGGAAAAGCTCGATCTGGGCAATAGTCTGGTTAGTAAACGAGGCAGACATCACAAAAGAGGGGTGCCCTGTTGCACAGCCGAGGTTAACCAAACGCCCTTTGGCAAGCAGGATAATGCGCTTACCATCAGGGAAAATCACATGATCGACCTGGGGCTTGATTTCCTCCCACTCGAGGTCTTCGAGGCCGGCAACATCAATCTCGTTATCAAAGTGGCCAATATTACAAACAATGGCCTGGTCTTTCATACGCTCCATATGCTCGCGCGTAATGACGTGGTAATTACCCGTAGCCGTGACAAAAATGTCAGCATGCTCAACGGCCTCTTCCATCGTCACTACACGATAGCCCTCCATCGAGGCTTGCAGGGCACAGATGGGGTCGATTTCAGTTACCCAGACCTGAGCTTTTAGAGCTGAAAGCGCTTGGGCGCTACCTTTACCTACATCACCAAAGCCACAAACCACAGCAATCTTGCCTGCCACCATGACGTCAGTGGCGCGTTTGATACCATCGACCAAAGACTCACGGCAACCGTAAAGGTTATCAAACTTGGACTTGGTCACCGAGTCATTAACATTAATTGCGGGGAAGGCCAAGGTGCCCGCTTTGGACATCTGATACAAACGCTGTACACCGGTGGTGGTCTCCTCGGTAACCCCTTTGATTTGGGCCAAACGAGTGGAGTACCAAGTGGCGTCTTTTTTTAACTGCTCGCGTATGCTGGCGTAGAGGACCTTTTCCTCTTCGCTGCTGGGGTTATCAAGTACCGAGAGGTCTTTTTCGGCCTGCGCACCCAGATGCAACAATAGGGTCGCATCGCCCCCATCATCGAGGATCATATTGGCCTGCTCGCCGGGCCATGAGAAAATCTCGTGTTGGTACTCCCAGTACTCCTCGAGGCTTTCGCCCTTGATAGCAAACACAGGGATATTTTGCGCGGCAATGGCTGCTGCAGCATGGTCTTGGGTGGAATAGATATTACACGACGCCCAGCGTACCTCGGCCCCTAGGGCAACGAGTGTCTCGATCAATACCGCGGTTTGTATAGTCATATGCAAACTACCCGCAATACGTGCGCCTTTAAGCGGCTTAGACTCGGCGTACTCCTCGCGCGTGGCCATTAGGCCAGGCATTTCGGTCTCGGCAATCGCAATTTCGCGGCGACCCCAGTCCGCTAGACTGATGTCCGCCACTTTATAGTCAGTAAAAGAAGTTTGTGTCACAACATTCATAAAATGAGCTCCATTAGGTCAATGTTGGCCGCCCAAAACCACAGGCAAATGGGCAGCAAACAGCATGAACCGGTGAGCGTCGTTGGCTTAGAAACTAATAAGACAACGAGGGTTGCCTGAGCCTGGCAGCATAAACGCCGTCGCAACGCTCCTCAGGCACCCTGTTTGAGTTGTACCCTGTTTTACCCTTTAGCCAACCCCTTTAATGTAGGGGTTCGGTCATTTCCTTTTGGCCGTTGGCTATTTACAGTTTTGGCCCGTTAAGCTTCGCGCCCATTTAGGGCTTTGACCTTATGGGGCTTTAACTTTTTTAGGGTATTGCCCTGATTTAGACCTCATTAGGGCCTATTTGGGCATTAACGATATGGGTATTAGCTAATCACGCCTATTTGAACATAAAAGTCGCGGCCACGCACCCGGTAACCAAGGGTGGGGCCGACTCTAGGCGCTGCTACATCTGCTAGGCCTACTAAACCTTATTGGCCGCAGCACGTAGGGTGGGGGCTAAATCAGTGGCCTCCCAAGTAAACTCGGGCTCGGAACGACCAAAGTGGCCATAGGCTGCGGTCTTGGTATAGATGGGGCGCAGCAAATCAAGAGCGGTGATAATGCCATGCGGGCGCAGATCAAAGTGCTGCTGCACCAATCGGGCGATCTCTTCGTCAGGGATAACGCCTGTGCCCTCGGTATAAACGGTGATATTGATGGGCTCGGCCACACCAATTGCATAGCTAACCTGTACCTCGCACTGCTTGGCTAAGCCCGCAGCAACGATGTTTTTGGCTACATAACGCGCGGCGTAGGCAGCCGAACGGTCGACTTTTGATGGGTCTTTACCCGAAAAGGCCCCACCCCCATGTGGGCAGGCCCCACCATAGGTGTCAACAATAATCTTGCGCCCAGTTAAACCGCAATCACCCTTGGGTCCACCAATCACAAACTGCCCGGTGGGGTTAACCAAAAACCGAGTGTCATTAGTCAGTAACCCATCGGCAAAGACTGGACGGATAATCTCTTCGATAACGGCCTCGCGGATCTCATCTTGGGAAACCTCGGGCGCATGCTGCGTAGACAGCACTACGGTGTCGACCTCAACGGGCTCGCCGTTAACGTACTTAAAGGTTACCTGCGATTTGGCATCGGGGCGCAGCCAGGGCAAACGGCCATCTTTGCGCAGATTGCTTTGGCGCTCCATCAAACGGTGGGCATACCAAATCGGTGCAGGCATAAGGTCAGGCGTTTCGTCACAAGCGTAGCCAAACATCAAACCCTGGTCGCCTGCGCCCTGATCGGCGCTGTTGGCGGGGTCGCGATCAACGCCCTGAGCGATGTCGGGGGATTGCTTGTCGTAGCCCACTAATACGGCACAATTCGCATAGTCAATACCGTAATCACCATTGTCATAGCCGATGCGCTTGATGGTGTCACGGGCCACTTGAATGTAGTCAACATCAGCATCGGCGGTGATCTCGCCAGCCAAGATAACTAACCCAGTATTACAAAGGGTCTCGGCAGCAACCCGCGCGTAGCGGTCTTGCTCTAAAATAGCATCAAGTATGGCGTCAGAGATTTGGTCAGCCACCTTGTCGGGGTGCCCCTCAGAGACTGACTCAGACGTAAATAAAAAGTCGTTATTTTTTACCACTGTGGTAGCGTCCTTGTATTGGCCCGTGTAATTTCGCGGGCACATGAGGTGAAACAAAGGGCGTAGCACCACGAAATAAAGTACAAAGCAAAGCACTATGGTTCAGGGCGCGACGCTTTAGCGGTTCATTTTTAACCCCAGTACAATAGCGGGGTCATCGCTCCGCAAGTTGTCGGTTAACTCAGCGATAGGCAGCATTTTAAGCTAAATAGCGCGAGCTTTCATGGTTTTCCTTTATAAGCGCATTACTGTATATGGTTTTATTCCTCTTAAAGCTGTTGTCCCTACTGCCGTTGCGGCTCTTACATGCCTGTGGGCGCTTGTTTGGGCGGCTGCTTTATTACCTGCCCGGACGCTATAGACGGCGTTTGCGTGCCAATGCCCGCCAAGCAGGCTATACCGAAGCACAATTTGCCCGCGCGGCAGCGGCCCAAAGCGGGGCCATGGTGCTTGAGATACCCAAGGTGTGGTTTCAAACCAACAAAGCCTTGACCTTATGCCATAACCCCGACGTACATATTGTGCATGAGGCCTTGGCCGAGCAACGCGGGGTGTTGTATTTGACCCCACATTTGGGTTGTTTTGAAATTACCGCCCGCATACTGGTGCAGCACGGGCCCATTACTGTGATGTACCGCCCCCCGCGGCAGGCCTTTTTAGAGCCCGCAATGAAGCTTGGCCGCGATTTACCGGGCCTGCATTCGGTGCCAGCCAATATGCGCGGGGTGCGCGAGTTTATGCGTGCCCTGCGACGCGGCGAGGCGGTCGGCATGTTGCCCGATCAGGTGCCCAGTGGTGGCGAGGGGGTGTGGGCTGATTTTTTTGGTAAACCCGCTTACACCATGATTTTGGCAGCGCGTCTTGCGCAGCAGGCCAAGGTGCCTATTATCTTGACGGCTGGCCAACGCCTGCCCCATGGTAAGGGTTGGCAAATACATTATGTGCGCGTGCCCGAGCCCTATCCAACCGATTTAGACGATTTTGTACAAAATATTAACTACGCGATGGAGGATTTGATTCGGCGTTTTCCCGAGCAATATCTGTGGAGTTACAATCGCTATAAAATCCCAGCGGATGCCCCGCCTATCCCGCCTACCTTGCCCTCGCAAAGGCAACAGGCAGGCGTGTAAAGCACGGCATTGGGCCTTGCTTAGCGCAAAACAATCATCACCAACAGCAACGCATCACCAAGAGCAACAAATCATGAGCACAAACACCCCCCCTACCCCGCAAAGTATTATTAATTACTTAAAACAACACCCTGATTTTTTCCTTGATCATGCTGATCAATTACTTGAGTTAAAGCTACCCGCCCACAATCAAGGTGGGGTGATCTCATTTGTCGAGCGTCAGGCCGAGTTGCTGCAAAACAAAACCCATACCCTCGAGCAGCAGCTTCATACCTTGATCACCAACGCCCAACGCAGTGAAAACATACGTCAACGTATGCACCATTGGGCCTGCAGCCTAATCAGCCACCCCGAGTGGGCCCAACAGCCTGATAAAATAGCGCAGGCCTTAGCGCAAACCTTTGAGCTTGATTTTGCCACGTTGGTTTCTGCCCAAGCGCTTGCCGATGCCTTTGATAAGCTACCCAAAAACTTTGTCGGCCCGACTGCTGATTTACCGGCTGCGCTGCGCCAACAGCTGCAGCTGCCTGATGGCATACAAAGTATGGCCTATAGTGCACTTATTGCCCCCGAAAGCGAGCAATCCCTTGGTCTGATGGTGCTGGGCGCCCAAGACAAAAATCATTTTAGTGCCGATATGGCCACTGATTTCCTAGACCAAATCGGTGCCTTGTGTGCTGCGGCACTTGACCGTGCCCAGCCACAAAACAACTAGCTCAAGCGCGACTGCCTGGCCAACTAACTAACCGCCAAGCCGACACGGCAATTTGCTAACTAACTCGCTACCAAGCCTCTAAACCCACGACGCCCTTATCTATACCACCCTGTTCTAAACCGCCCTGTTATGCAGCAAAGCTTATTAACAAAATGGGTCAATAGCCTGCGCACGCAGCGCCGTCTGAGCCCACACACGACACAGGCTTATCAGCGTGATGTGCGTAGATTATTTGCTTTGCAACCTGATTTGCAGCCCGAGCACTATCAGTCTGAGCACATAAGACAAAGCCTCGCTCAACTGCATGCTCAGGGCGAGCAACCCCGCAGCTTGGCCCGTCGTCTGTCTGCCTGGCGTCATTTTTTTGCCTGGTATGGGCAGCAGCAAGACAGCGCAACGCCCCACCCTAACCCTTGCGATGGCGTGCGTGCGCCCAAGGCCCCCCAACCCTTGCCCCGGGCCCTATCGGTAGAGCAAACTCAACAGCTACTCGATAACCGCCCGCAACTTGGCCCCCCACCAACCCACCCCAGCCACGCTCAA
>Ga0209487_1001982_pt1 | contig 16928 bp, 20 predicted proteins | sample Poulit2012_FD_187524 | JGI IMG/M metagenome (GOLD analysis project Ga0209487, IMG submission 187524) | Agricultural soil microbial communities from Georgia to study Nitrogen management - Poultry litter 2012 (SPAdes) (version 2) | ecosystem: Environmental > Terrestrial > Soil > Agricultural land...
ATTAACAGGAGAGATCTCCTCAACCAGAATTTTCCCCCGTACTTTGTTCGTTTCTTCTCTAACTTTTATAAAGTCTCCTTCCACTCCATGATTTACTAACTCATAAGCTTCCTTTAAAAAAAGTTCAATTAAATTTTCTTGGATTCCAAAACTCTCATTTTCTCCTAACAGACTACTAATTTTGTCGTTTAGTATCCCTTCGTTGTACAGCTGTATCTCTAAATAATGATTCGTAGAAAGATTTGCTATACGGGGTTGAATATTAATCACTAAATCTTTGATACGAACACTACCGATGATATAACTATCAAAAATAATGGTCTCGCCTTGTAATGCCATAGGTAAATCCTTGTTTTCAGTTAAAAGCTGCTTAAATTCCTCAATGTATTCTTTACCCAGGGTATAAGAAGAATTTTCATATATATCAATAATAGTCATATTAGCTCAAGTATTCCTTTATAGCTTGAATAAATTCTGAACCCGTTTGTTGGCTGGACAACTTTTCTCCAATCACATTTATGAGCATATCAATGTTTCCATTACAATAGTCTTCAATCAGTGGTTCAACAACAAAATTAAATAGGTATTCAAAATCCTCCATTGGCCACACATATTTCTGGGTTTCGGAAGAATAAACATAATCTCTTAAGAAAATAGCATGTCCAATTACCATTTCTTTGTTATTCAAAACAGAGAATAAGTTTTGGTTTATCTTTGTTAACAAATCAGCTACAGAGAATTCGTTTCCTTCGATTTTCACTTTATCAATAAGAATTCCAGTATCAGGTCCAAAATATACCTGGTAAAAACGCCGTTTTATGGCATAATCTATACGCCCAACTGTCCTATCTGTTGTATTCATAGTCCCTATTATCTTAAGGTTATCCGGTAAATAATAATCCATTTCTTCTTCATTAAAAGTTAATTTTAATCTCTCTCCACGGTCGAGTAATTGAATCATTTCTCCGAACACTTGGCTAACATTAGCCCGGTTAATTTCCTCAATTATTAATAAATATTCTTTGTCATGTTCTTTTCCGGAAATTGCTTCCTCAATAAATTCGATTAACTCCCCTTTTTTATCCTTTAAATACCCATTTTCTAAGATTTTCCCCCCTATAAAATCTTGATAAGAATATTGAGGATGGAATTGAATCCTTTTCACCACATCAAACTCTTTTGATATTTGCTTAGCTAAAAATGATTTTGATGTACCAGGAGGGCCCATAAAAATTGCCTGGTTGGCCTTTTTAACTAACCTTTCATAAAAATCAACACTAAAGGTTTGATTCTGTGGGAGAGTATTTCCAACACCAAATTGAAGAAACGAATTTTCAATTGGTGTAACGTCATCTTCATCTTTAAAACTCTCAAGCCAGTCGTTTTTTTGGGGAGGATTGCCAATTAATGACCTGACAAAATGTGAAGTAACTTCTTCACTATCATATTCCACTCTAATTCCAGAGCTTGTCGAAAAAATTAATGCCTTCTCTTCTTCAGTAATATTAAAGTAACTGATGAATTGATTGATTATCTTAGAAAGTGGTACTTCAGAAGTAAACTCATTAAATCTTACACTCCAAATGCCCAAAGCATCTAACGGCACCTTATCACCCATGCCTCTAAAGAAATCTAAATAATTGTGTTTTAATTTTACCAAGTTTGGGTTATCAGGATCCCTAGTGACTATAGATTGCCACTGACGTCCACCACCTGTAACATTATTGATAAGCCTTTGTGTAGACCACTGACGAACAGATTCCTTAGTATTGTTTCCCCACTTATTCATAGACAATGGATTAATAAAGTTATAATTTACCTTTATATAATCGTTTGATATAAATAAATAAGATAGCATCTGCGTTGCCACCAAAAACTCCCTCTTTGATGAATCCTTCGATAAATCCAGATAATCATGTTGAGACATACCTGCATGTTTTAAGATAAGTAAGGAAAACAACTCGCTATAACGTTTAACGTTGATGCTTGTAAGAGAATTATAGCTATCAGTTATTGTTTTTTCGCTTAAGTAAAATTTCTCCATTAATGCAACTCCTAACATTTATGTTACCAAGCTATTATGTATAAATTCTAAACTAAATTAGACTTTTTTCCAATGTATTACATGATCAATTAAGTGCTTCCGGGTATTTCCGAACGTATTGCTAAATAAAAAAATAATAAATGCCGCCATTTAATACTGTTAAAGTTGGCGGCATTTATCTGTCAAAGTTAATGAAATATATATCTAATACATAGGAAAGCACTTGTCTTCCTCACATAAAATCTAGAATCTTAACACTAACTTTAGTAATATGTAAATAAGTGCAACTTAATCTTTGTTATTCAAGTGTTGTGCTATTGCTTGTTTGTGTTTTGTTTTTAAACGGGTGGAGCCGTTTATTATCAAATCATAAAGCCAATCTGTTTCCCCTTCATTTGCGGCCATGATTGCGGCAATTGTGGGGGATATTTGTTTGTTGATCCATTCTTTCATATCCTCAATGGATTTATCTGCCGGTTTGACTGTTAATTTTAGCTTTTCTATATCACCAAGCAACCTTTCATACCAGGGTATTGTCTTCCATTTTCTTTTTCTCATATCTTTACTTTTCCTTGGCTTCTGAAGAAATCTTATATAATTTTTCAGTGTGCCTCTGAGCAGCCTTCCGATATCATCAGTTTCTAATAAGTACCTGGATAATAGTTGTGCCCGTTCTTCTCTGAAGACGATCTCCAAACGGGTCCAGTCAACGTGTTCTTTTAATGGGGTCGGATCTTCTCGCTTGTTATGCTGCAGCCTTTTTTGTTGCTCCAGATGCTTATCATATACCCGCATGAAGATTTTACTTTTCTTGCTTCCGAAATATAGTGTTCTTCCCAGCACAACACCGTCTGCTATTCTTTTTTCTCTTAAGTAAGTTGTTTTGTACCAGAGACTGGAGATAGTTTCCTCATCTTCTGCTTTTCTTATTTTTTTAAAGTTGATGATTTCTCCTGATCTGTCATCGATCGCAATATCGATTCTAGTGAACTTATAATGCTCTTGAAGTGCCATAACGTTTGTAAGCATTTCGCGAAGATTTTTCTTTTGTTCGTAGAAACGGCAGCCGGTTCCACTCATTATTATATGTATTCCCATTCTGTCGTTTTCTGGTTCATCGTTATACAGGATAAAAATATTACCTTCATCCCATATCTTTTGATTTGTATAACCATTTTTCCCGCCTGGTATTTTCGTGAAAGAATCTTCCTTTAGTTCAAGTAGATGTATAATCGTGTCTGAAAGGGTATAGTTATGCACTGTAAATTCAATCCAATCAAGAATTACGTCTAATCTGCTGTCCAAAGTCTTATCTAATCCAGGTGGGGCATGACCGTTCGCCATTTAAGAACCCCCTGTTTTTAGGACAGTCCGCCCCCCTATTAGTGGGAGGGGGCTGTCCAAATAAAAGTGTGAGCCTATATGTTTTTTATGCAGTATTATATTAGTTTTATTTTCTGGCCTATCTGTATCTTGTTTTTATTTTTGATGTTATTTATATCAATGAGTTTTTTCACCGTCGTTTTGTTGTTTACAGCTATCTGACTGAGCGTATCTCCTTTTTTAATGGTATAACTACCGGATGAACCTTTTTTCAGCTGTAGGACTTGTCCAGGGTAAATGAGATTCTTATTCTTTATGCCATTAAGACTGATCAACTGATCTATGGTTGTATTATGATCTGCTGCTATCTTACTGAGCGAATCTCCTGCCTTTACTAGATATGTGATACCGTTTGTCGAATTTTCCTGTTTGCTATTAGACTCTTTTAAATACCTTATTGGATCAACTGCATTTGATTTGTTTATATTCCAACGTCCCTCATGGACTTCAAAATGTAGGTGCTGTCCTGTTGAATGTCCTGTGTTTCCCATTACTCCAATTGCCTGTCCTTGCCTTACCTTCGTTCCTGAAACTACCTTTCTGGATCCTGCTTGCATGTGTGCATACACCGTTTCCCATGTTTTTCCATTAATATTATGCAAGATCATAATGCATTCACCGTAGGAATCCGATCGATATGACCTACTTACCGTTCCGGCTGCTGCTGCTTTAATTGTGTGATGACCTGATTCTGCTATATCTATTCCATGATGATTGGATCTATTTGTGCGGAAATGACTTGTTATTCTTCTGACATCTGTTGGCCAAATAAACATAAATTCACTCCTTAATAAGTAATTAGACCGTGCCTTTTGAAAAAGGCACCCTCAAAACTTTTGCATTCGCCATTGGGCGTAAAGGAATGGGATTCCTTTAGCACCGTTAGCATTACTGGTGAATTGGAAAGCGTTCAATCCCTTTCCGTTCCTTATCCTCGCTTCGCTGCGGTACCACTACAAGGGGTTGATCGCTAGAAGGCTAAATCCGTATCGTTAGGGGTTTGCCATCCGTTAGGGCCTGGCTGGAATCTTTGCTGCTGAAAATTACCTTGCTGTTGGTACTGTTCCGGCTGCTGTTGTTGTTGCTGTGATTTCGGCTGAGATAAAAACTCTATCCGGTTGGCTACAACCTGGGTGAAATAATCTGTCTGATTGTTTGTTTCATTGGTTCTTGAATTGATTTCAAGCCGTCCGGATACCAGTAACTGTCGTCCTTTCTTGCAATACTGGGCCAAGTTCTCGGCAACTTTTCTGAATGTGATGCAATTAATAAAGTCGGTCTTATCAGTACCTTCTCTGCTGACGGCAATTGTAAAGCGTGTTACCGCGATGCCTTTATCTGTGTATCTCATATCCGGATCCTTCGTTAATCGTCCGAGCAATGTAATCTGGTTCATATTTTATCCCCCTGCCATATTGTCGGTGCAAGATCAGCCACGTTCATTTTCGCTGTTTGTGTGTAATGTCTGGTCATGTTGTGGGTCTTATGACCTAGCATGTAACGTATCTTTTCAATATCAACTCCTGATTCCAACAGTCGAGTTGCTAATGTGTGCCGCAATACATGGCATGAAAATTTAATGCCTGTATCATTTTTAAACTGATCTGCATACGTTTGAAGCGTTCGCCTTGATACTCTAAAGGCTGGCGCGTTATATATATCTATCGTTTCAAGATATTTGTAAATAATGATAGCCGAATCTTTATACAACACTGGTATTCTACGATCGGATCCCCACTTGGCATCCTCTATATTTATCCATAGCTTCCCATCTATCAGCTTAAAATCCCCCTTTTGGAGACCAGCAACCTCGCCAACTCTGGCACCAGTAGCTAACATAAGATGGAACGCTGCATTTATATTTATTTTCCAATTTCCTATATGGGATTTAAACAGTTGCAGCTGCTCGTCCGTCAATGGTTCAACAATGATATTTTTAACTTGAATGGTAAGAGCAGCGCTAACTGGATTTGTTATTACAATTTCTTTTAATATCAGGTAATCAAAATACCCTCTAACACAGGACAGTACAGCGTTTATTGTCCTGGCTGTTTTTCCTTCTAGTGATAGGTTTTCACGAAAATCCAATAAATCGCTGGGTTTTAATATGTCGATTTTCATATTTGCTTTGCTAAACCAATAATGAAATCTATTCAGGTGATAGGAATACGTTTCAATGGTGTTGCTGGCCTTACCTTCTAATTTTAAATGGTTTAAATAATTTTCAATGTTTTTCAACAAGTCTCACCACTTGCGCTTATTTAATAATATGCCGTATACTAAAAGTGTCAGGGAGGATAATAAAGCAATTATTTATCCATCTTCTCTATTTGATGATTTAAATTTGTAATGCTGATCGTTAAATTCTCTATCTTTTTTTCCATGCGCGTTAATAAATAAAGAGCGACTAAAATTGGGAATCCGAATTCAGTGATGTTCTTAAAAAGCTCATCCATTAAAATTCACCAAAGGAAAATTCTCTGACTGTACTTTCAGTGTCCACAGATATATTTAATATGTCGCTCATATTTTCACCGCATGATTTACAAAGATCGAAATCACCAACGAGCATTTTTCCTGTTTTAGCATCAAATATATTCATTTCAAAAAAAACATCTCGCACTCTGTCACAACATTCACATTTTTTATACACTGCCTGAGCTAAAGTTACAATATCAATTTTATTTTCTGGCATTTATTCACCCTTTCTGATTGATTAAGGGAGCGTAAGCTGGCACTTACGCCCCCTTGGCATCAATCTATCGTAATATCAAAAAGCTCAGTATGTGTTTCAACAACTTTTGCAGTTTTGGGACGTGGGCCGAACCAAGGCAGTATATCTGTTTCGATAAGCACTTCCATAGCTGCAAGAATCTCTGCGGCTGTCAGATCCCCCCGCGGATCTGGCACTCGCATTGTTCTATTTTTGCCCCCATCATCCATGAAAGTCATATGCAAGACCTCTTTTACTTCATTTGCCAACTTTTTTCACCTCCTCTTTTTAAAAATTTAACTTACTCATATTGATCCCAAAAAGCTTCTGATCCCCTTAAATCTGATGTATCGACTTGTTCATAAAACAATACTGGATTTTTTTGTAAATCCATAACTGCCTTTAATGAACGTAATGCATCTAAGGGAGAGACATTTTCATTTCCGACTGGAGGCAATGATCGATTCGCTGTTTTTTCATTTCCTGTGATTGGATCATATCCAGTTGCAACCTTCGCCTTCAGCGCTACTTTCGTAATTACCTTTACAGCACTAATTTCGTTGTCTGCCATTTTAATAATCACCTCCTTTTGTCATGGTTCTATTATACTATGATTTTCCTTTTTTTGCATCTTTCGCTAAATTTATACAATTTCAGTCTTGTTCATCATGTAAGCGAATCCAAATGTTATTAAAAAGATAAAGGAATTAATGATTACCACCTCTTTTCTTTTCACTAGTTTAAGATATATCAAAGCGCGAGTTATATATTATTATACAGGATTAAAAGGTAATATTAGGCGTCTTTTCAAGGCAGCGTGAAGCTGCTGCCGTCCATATTCCAATCCTATTATAAAATTATGAGGCTGAAATAAAAGGCAGTTCTGTTCCAGGTTGCGCGCGGCGGGAATAGCGCTGTATAAGGTGTATGTGCTTATTCTGCGCGGTGCTGATTCGGCCGCGGGTGGTTGTGCCGCGGTGGACTTCAGCAATTCCCGCGGCGCGCAACCGTGATGTACCTGCTAATTAGTCTAGAGAGCAAAGGGGAGCCGGGATTCAAGTATTGCAGGCGATTTTCGCGGAGCGAATAATCGACGGCAATCGACCCCTTCCCTTCCTTCCAAGTCCCCCCATCTTCAATCCTACATTGCTGACGGGGATGGGATGGAAGGTTCGGGGGGTTTGGGGGGTGGAAGGAAGGGAAGGGGTCGGCACGAGCGTTGACTTCTCGGGGAGAGGTTCGTACTTAGCTCGTGTTGAATCCCGGCTCCCCGTCCTGGATGTACCATCTGTCTGGTTTAATCCGGCCAAATGATTTGTTTGCCGGGCGGTTTATCCCGGTAAAGAAATCTTCCATGCCTTTGCCTTTCGCATGGCGGCTGTTCTTGCCGCGATGCGTCCGCGTGTGGATCTGAACTCTTTTTTACTGCTGTTATGGCCGGGGGTTGCTGACCTAGTCGTTCATTTTTATGTTATCTTTATTTTTAAACTGTATTGCAAATGTATTGTTTTTGTATTGCACTTTTATTGCGTTTGTGTTATAATAAGTATATACCAAATCAAAGGGGGACTTTAAATGCTTGCTGAACAAATCAATCTAAACACCACCTTTGCGAATACAGTTGCGGCTTTTATTAAACGAGATGAGCGAATGCTTTATCTTGATCGATGGACCGATGAGAACCGGATCCATAACAGCTATTTTATTTATGATGATAATGGAATCAAGTACTACCTGGGGAATATTAATTTTAAAATCAAATCGTCCGACTGTAAAAGTTTTATAGATAACGAGGTTATATATTTTTTAAAAAACAAGGGGATTATCTGAGCAATCGATTTAAAAAACGGTAGTGTTTTGATAATATCAAAAAAGGTTCGGGCGTAGATTTTGTCGGCTCCTTCGGTCTCTAATACAACAACTGTTTTATTTTGTAACAACAAATGTTGTATAACATAATCAATAAAACAGTTGTTGCATAAATGGGGTGCAAATATGAAAACATTTAACGTAGATGAGGCATTTGAGATATTAAAATCCAATAAAATTACCACGCATAAAGAGAGTGTTCGCAGGTGGTTACGGCAAGGTGTCATAAAAGGGATTGCACCAAAGACACGTAAAGAAGGTTGGAAAGTCCACGAAAATGAACTGCAGGCATTTATTAAACAACGGTTACCCAACCACGTTACAACAAGTGTTGTAAGAGAAAGTAATACAACGAATGTTGCAAATGACGAAATCAGGAAAAAGGTACGGTCAGAAATGTGGTGGGAGCTGGCAGGAAAGTACATATTCGAGGGTCATACAGAAATTAAAAAAACACTTGTCAGAGAATGTATTGAGCATCGACGTTATCCGAGGGAACTTGAGGATAAGGTATGGGAAGCATGTTTGGCCAATAGTAGTGCGTATAGCAAGCCAAGGATAAACTATCTGCTTGAGGCTTTTAGCTTCGATGGAAATCGAATACTGTTGGATACTAATTTTAGTACCCGAGAAGAACAAATCATGTTCCCGATCATTGAATATGTGCGAAAGAAGCACTAACACACAAGGTGCGATTCCTTATAGGAGGTAATATACAATGACGAATGTTTTGCTAGTCACTTATTATGACAATGAAAAGGCTATATTTCACATTGCACCGGGTAATAGAATTGCAGATGTGATCGAGGAGCTGGAAGAGGAAACTGGTAAGAAAATAATAAAGTATGAGTGGAAACATAAGTTGCAAGGGAAGAGCGATCAGAATTATTCTGTTCCGGATCCATATGATGAAGAATAAATTACACGGCCGGACGATCTTTTACAGCCCGGCCTCCTGGAGGTTTTTATCATGCGTGTAGCTAAAACGTATCGCTTTAAAAGCGAAACAGTAGATCAACTGGAAACCGTACGCGCAATGCTTGAAGAAAAACTGGGCATGAAGGTGAGCGCAACAGCAGCAATCGAATATTTAATCAATAACTATTATCGAGAAAACAGCTGATTTCGGTTTTGTTCTTGATTTTTCCATCCTATTCTTAGGAGGCAGAGGCGCTTTTGGAACTGCATGTTTTTTTGTATGCTAAACTGAATAATGCTGATAGGCACACTTTTTCATCTTATTCCCAGTGTGGCTATCGGCAGTTTTTCCGATGCGTACAAAAATAAATTTGTCACCCGAACCGGTTTTCTGTGAGGGCCGAACGGAGTGAGGAGTGCCTGATCTTGGCATTTGACACATTTACCATTAACTTTTCTTTTATTTATTTAAAAGCGCTCCTACATGATCAGGAGCGCCCAAACAAACGAGCCCAGAAAGATCTTTCTTCCCTTTTTTGCTTTTCGCGCTCTAATCTACCAATTCCATCACTAATAGATTTCATTTCATTCGTAAGCACATCTATTGATTCCTTTTGTTGCTCTGAATCCGTTGTTTGCTGCTTTTGTAACTCGGAAATTTGCTCGTGAGCAGCCGATAATTGCTCCCTGGTTGATGTGATTTCTTCCTGGAGACGATTCACTTCACCAGCTAATTGCATGAACGCATTAGCAGGGGTAATCACTTGATCCTCCTCATCATCTACCGTGATTGTTAGTGGTTGTCCACTTTGAAGCAAGTAGTCTTCTACCTCTCCAGCGCTCATTTTACGCTCATAACAAGCTCTTATTTCACGGATAAGGGATATATCTTCATTTTGTAGCAACCATGCCCCACGCGCACTCTTTTTCGTTCTCAAGGTATGGTTATGTTGCTCTAAATACCGTCTGACTGTTGACGCTGGAATACTTGTTTCTTCTGCAATCTCAGGAATCGTTGAATAACCTTGATTCACTTCTAATCACCACGCCCTCTCCATCCAATCACTCACCTGTAAAGAGTTGATACTACTGTACTTTTACTATTCTACATCATGATTGCAATTACCTCTATTCCATAAGTCAATCACTACATAATCGACTGGTGATTGACTCGTGGAACCCGTGATTGCATGGGATTAAAACATGATTTTCATACGTATATTGTTTTATAAATGTTATACTTGCTGTACTAATTTGAATGACTTTTCAATAAGAACTGTCTTCAACAATCGGGCCAGATTGTTTAGTAAGAGAAACTACACAGTATTCAAAAAAACGGGGGGTAAACAAATGAATACAGATACAAAAAAGGCAGCAGGTTGGCTCATCATTATACTTCCTACAGTGATATATGGAGGGTTTAGTATCCTTAATTTAATTATCACAAAAAACGTTGGGATTGTGGAAAACCCACTCAGAAAGGATTTTTTTCGTGCAGGTCATGCTCACGCTGGAATCTTGCTCATGCTATCATTAATTTGCTATCTCTACGTTGATAAAGCATCTCTTTCAACAAGTTTAAAATCCATAGTAAAAACCTTTATTCCTGTATCAGCTATTTTTATACCTGCAGCATTTTTTTTCTCTGTGCTTTCACCGACGGCAGAAGAGCCAAATTCCTTTATATATCTTGCTTATTTAGGAGCCTTAACTTTGGCAATAGGATTACTTATATTGGGTATCGGACTGATTAGATCGCCAAAGAAAGAGGACGAGCATTAAAGGTGTCCTAGATAACTTGGAGGTAACTGCATTGGAGAATGATGAGAGATATTTGAGAGCAAAGAAAAAAGTTGAAAACTTAAAGGAATTTTACCGTCATTTGGCTGTTTACTTACTCATAAATGTGCTTATTTTCGCCATCAACTTATATACTTTTCAAGGCTATTGGTGGTTTATATATCCACTTGGAGGATGGGGAATAGGAGTTGCAATGCATGGCTTATCAGTTTTCGAAGATAGGGATTCAAATTCAAAATGGGAAGAAAAAAAGATAAAAGAATATATGGAAAAAGATAAAAAAAAATAAAGATAAAAGTTCTTCAATATTAAGCAATCGGGCGCGATTGTTTAACATCGAAAATCCTTCCTTATAACAACAATCGAATTGAAAGAAGGGATAGGTGGCATCTATTTTAAAATTAATCTATATTTTTGTTTTTTGTTTTTGAAAGCAGGATATTAGCTGCATGATGTCAAATAGATAAAAAGGATAAAACAAGGAGGTGACAAGATGGCATCAGGAAAAAGACGGATCCATTGTGGTGTCTGTAAAGAACCATTACAAGATAATGATCCTGTTTTCATGGATGAAATAAATACAGTAACACACCAACGCTGCTATAGTTTAGAAACAAACCTTCCTATCAAAGACTTAGGAACATATAATCAAATCCTTACAGACAACCACTTTTACCATGATTTTCTAGATCATTAGCCGGTAACTGCATACTTCTACTTTTCTACTAACCAGTTATAATAAAAGGACACATCTCTTCCGTGTTTTTCCTTTTCCAACATATTGACTAATTCTCTGAGATTGTTATTTGCTTTAGAAATGAACTCGTCTGCCTTTTCATATGTAATACAAATCGGTTCTTCCGTGTGAATTCTCATGTGCTCTGATTCCCGTACCAGAAGAATTGCTCTCTCGCGATTCTTTTCATTATTCAAATCAATAAAATCGTACATATCATTAAAAATAGCATCCGTGTTTGCTTTGAGTTCTTTGATCTGTCTTTTCGTAGCACTCTTTATCTTTTTACCACTGGACCATATCAAATCAAACCCAACTATACTGCGCCCCTTTTTTTCTTCAGTATAACGTACATCCAACTCTGTATATTCATTTATTTCCTTAATGGCCGGATCTAGAACAGTACTTTTAAATTTGCCTGTATTGTTTTGATAGGTTTTCCTTTCCTCAACACCAAATAATTTCATTAACGCTTCTTTTGAAACTGGCTTATGCCAATATCCATAGTGTGCTCTTAAATAATCATATAACGTCCAGCTGAATCCACTTTTAAAGTGTGCTGTAATCATTAAATCTGTAGCAACATATTTCACTTTCAATTCCAGTATATGTGGAACCATATCATCAGACCATTTAAACGAAAACAAACCTTCTTTGTAACGAATTCCTTGGAAGACATTCCAATACTCGAAATAATTATTCTCTAAGTCCTCAGCACTGAATTTTAAATCTAATAAACGCCTTGCGTCATCTTTTGCATGAACCGTCTGGTACTTTTCTATACCAAATTTCTTCTCAAAATCTGCCTTTATAAATTCTGTTTTTCCATCTTTCTGTGTACAATAAATCGCATATGCCAGTAATTGCATTTGGTTTAATGTTAATCCATGGCTTAATTTTGCCATGGATAACTCATTGCTCTTTTTTATGCTGCTTTCATAATCAAATAGTTGCTTTTTAGTGTTTATCCTAGCCACCATACTCCCCCCAATTGAACTAAATATATCCCCTTAAGATATACTTTTACATCCGGCTCAAATCCTTATACTATTCTTTATTATACTTTTGTATTGAGGAAAAGTATAATGAAAGGAATAAAAAAAATCCAATAAAGGGATAAAAAAAGTTCAATGGAGGGATAAAAAAAGTTCAATAGAGAGCAAAATCCATTGGTGTGCATGGGTTTTTTATCGTCCCAAATGTAATTAAAGTAATTAATTTTTCTTATTTATATATACACATCCATTAATTCTACAAAACAAAACTGTTTAGATCATTTTCAATTTCTTCTTCTGTAATTCCAATATAGCTTAAAGTTACCTCCGGCTTAGCATGATTTAAAATCATTTGGAGCTTAGCAACATCTCTCGTTTGCTTATAGTACCAATAGCCGAACGTCTTACGCATCGTATGAGTGCCGACGCTATCAACTTCGGCCATATCGGCTGCCTTTCGCAATTGACGGTATGCTTGCGTGGTGGTGATTGCTTGATTGCCTTTTCTACTAGGAAACAGCCATTCAGAGTCCAGGGTTTTTATATAGTCTTGAATTTCATCATTAATGTTAGTCAGATTAATCTTTCTCATCTTTTTTGTTTTACCTTCTTTTATAACAACCCTCTTTTTTCTTTTAACATCAATAACCTTCAAGTTAAGTAAATCACTGACCCTGAGTCCGGTGTTTATTCCAATCAGAAACATAATGTAATCACGTTCAGAACAAAAACTCTTTAAAGCCCACTTCATATCCTCCAACTGCTGTTTATTCCGGATTGGTTGGACATCTTTTAATTGATCCATAGTATTTCCTCCTTTTTTATGACCATGCTTGAGGCCAATGAAATCAGGGTTTTGAATGTACCTTTTTTTGTGATAATTTAATTATGAAGCTAAATAGGAGCAAACGCAATAGAATCAGGGAAATGAATGTATGTTTTTATGTAGTTTAATACATTGAGGAAAATAAAAAAAGTTTTTAACTCCAGCTATGTTAATATTTCCCATACTTGTTGTATAATGATGATAGAGTCTAAGGGTTGGCCACATAACTTAATGAGGTGGTCACCTAATGAAAATAGTCAAAAAAGCTATTGCATTCATTATAAAACATGAGGAGAAGATAACAAAGATGTCAAACTTGGGCCTCCAAGTCGGACGTTGGATTTATCTAATCCTCAGGTTCACAATGATGCAATAGCACTCTGTGTAGCCGTGTAACTTAAGCCAATGGACAATAGGTAAGGTGGTCTTGGTTGTGTCTCTCAACACTCAGACTTAAAACGGTCATCCAAAGCCTAATCCCCCCACCTTCCTTATACTTATTATTAGTTTAACCGTAAAATGTTATGTATAAACAAAAAAAGCCTTTGGGGTCTCAATCCCAGGGCTTTTTTTATGGTCACCTAATATTTTGAAAGTAGTTTCTCTGCGTCTTTTCTGGAGGTTAAGATCCCCATCTTATTCTCCAGAACGTCCCCCTATCACTCCTGTTATAAACGTACTTTTACAATTCGATCAAAGAGTGATTATTTTCCGGTCGAAACAACTTCAGATTTTTGTTCAGTCATCTACGATTAAACAGATCAAAATTTTTTATCAGTTGCTAACTCAGATTCAATTATACAACTCCCCTTAAATATTTTTTTCAAGAAAGGTCTATAATGCTTCATGAAATTAAAATTATAAGGGTGATAGGGTTACCCTTATAATATCAACTGTGCGTTGACATTACAAGAATTTTCCTTATTAGGCGTATTAAAATGAATTGAAAAACCCTTGCGGTTATTAAACAGCAAATACAATCACAAATTGCATGATCCCTATGCAGGGACAGGAGGCACACAGCACGATCAATGAACACTACTGATTGATTGTTATTTGTGACGGAAAAGCAGGGGGGGATAGCCAAATTATAAATGTCTGTCATTAGTGCCACTAATAAAGGTGGTATATGTGTACAGCTACACCGATACGCCTCACCCACGCCCGTATAAGGCTAACGCACAGCCCTCACTGTAAGGCAAGTATGTAATTTAATACATTACTTCTCAACATAGCCCAAACTTTTAGGCTATGAAGCTTTTGATGTATGAAATATTTTACTTTACTATAGTTACTTTCAATGATAATATTCGGAGTATATTAATTCTACATACATGAAATAAATACCCACCGCATGAAACGAGGCTAAGCTATGTCTTTTTCGTATGAGAAGTTATGGAAATTAACTGCTGACAGAGGCCTGAATAAAACCACATTCCGTGATATGTGTGGAATAACTTCAGCGTCTTTATCCAGGTTAAGTAAAAACAAAAATGTTAGAATGGAAGTACTTAGTCGTATTTGCGCTTGTTTAGAGTGCAATATTGAAGATATTATAGAGTACATTCCGGAGAGGGAAAAGATGAAAAAAAATAACAATATTAAATTCATAGATTTATTTGCGGGTATTGGTGGATTCAGATTAGCAGCTGAGGAAAACGGGATGGAGTGTGTCTTTTCATCGGAAATTGATAAATCAGCTTGTGAAGTATATAAAAATAACTTTGATGAAACACCACAAGGAGATATAACTCAAATAGAAGCAAAAGATATCCCGGACTTTGATGTTCTTTTTGCTGGATTTCCGTGCCAACCTTTTAGCTATGCCGGGCGTTTAGAAGGATTTCTGGATGAAATACAAGGGACCTTATTCTTTGATATTGTAAAGATTTTAAAAGAAAAAAAGCCTTCCATGTTTTTATTAGAAAACGTTAAAGGGTTAAGATCTCATGATAAAGGAAAAACTCTAACAACAATATTAGAGCATCTTGACCAATTAGGTTACCAGGTGCATTGGAAAGTTTTAAACAGCTTACATTATGGCGTCCCGCAATCTAGAGAAAGATGGTATTGCGTAGGATTTAAAAAAGATGTAACATTCAATTTTCCCGAGTATACTAACAAGAAAGCCACTATTCGCGACATAATCGATTGGGATATAAATAATAGTTCTTCCCTTAAGTTAAGTGAATTTGAAATGAGTCGGATTAAACACCATTTTAAATCTTGTTCTTTGGAGTCACCTGAGCAAATAAGAGTGGAACACGATAATTCTAAATATGCACCTAACACCAAAAAAGGAAAATACGGTGTATTCTCTTATTTAAAATCTGATAAAAACTTACGTTTCCATGTGGGAGATTATTCTAAAACCCAAATACAAGAGGCTTATTACTGTAATTTAGATAGCTATTCACCTGCTATAATTGCTGCGAGGTCTCCTAAAATGTGGGATTTAGAACGTCATCTTTCGGACAGGGAGTGCGCACGATTACAAGGGTTTCCTGAGGACTTCAAGTTATCACATTCTTCTGCACAGACCAAAAGACAACTTGGGAATTCCGTAACAGTACCTGTTATTTCAAAAATTATTAAAGAGATGATAAAAGCCTATGAAGAGGACATTCCAGCCATGAAACAATTAGAGTTAACGGGTATCTAAAACAGAAAATGTTGGACTGGGGATATCTTTACCAAGTTATTCCCCAATCTCAATTTTCTAGACACTCGCTCAATCTATTAAACCTAGTGTAGTCTTAACAAAGTCAGCAAAGATTGTATTACGTTCCTTTATAGGTTTAGAAAAATCCACTGAAAAGGAAAATAAATTTGTTTCTTTAAAGCTATCTATATTTATTTTTATAGGAGAAAGAGAACCATAATAAGGATATACTAATCCTCCATAACTAGACTCCAACGCATGGCAATAAAAAAGTATCTGATATAAATCAGATATCCTGCCAATCTTGTTGTAATTAGAGATATCCTTATTTTTTGCATCAAGTACTGCAAATGCTGAATTAGTATCATTATGATAATCAATCATAATATCGGGTGAATAAGATTTAATATACTCATTGGACCCTATCTTAAACTTTCCCATTCGTTTAGCTTTATCCCATTTTGAAACATTAAGTTTAATATGATTTGATAGGACCTTTCTTACATACTTTTCAAATAGACTATTGGAATTAACCAAATAGGAAGAACTTGTAACTTGATTGCTTTTCAAATTCATTTTCAAATCTTTCAAGATTTTCTCTGCCAGCCCTAAAACTATTGGATATTTTTCATTTTCAAAATGAATTTTCATCTCTTTTTCCAATACATAGAAGGGTAAATCAGTAATATTAGCTTCTATTTCATCAAAATATGAGTTAACGATTGTATGTAACTTAATATGTCTATCTTTTCTTCCTATTATTTTGACTTTGTCTAATGCCAACTTAATAATTTTGTTATATGGAGTACTTAAAGTATGAACTTCATATTCTATAGGGATTTTATCTTGAAACAAATTAACAGGAGAGATCTCCTCAACCAGAATTTTCCCCCGTACTTTGTTCGTTTCTTCTCTAACTTTTATAAAGTCTCCTTCCACTCCATGATTTACTAACTCATAAGCTTCCTTTAAAAAAAGTTCA
>Ga0209487_1001983_pt1 | contig 16927 bp, 18 predicted proteins | sample Poulit2012_FD_187524 | JGI IMG/M metagenome (GOLD analysis project Ga0209487, IMG submission 187524) | Agricultural soil microbial communities from Georgia to study Nitrogen management - Poultry litter 2012 (SPAdes) (version 2) | ecosystem: Environmental > Terrestrial > Soil > Agricultural land...
GCTTATTCATGTTACTTTTTTGTGACATCTCCTAAAAAAATGGGATTTGCCCTCTGGCAAACCCCGTCATATCAACATTTCATTATTTAGTTTTTGGATCACATCATGCCCGGCGTGTTGTGAGCCGCTTTTTTGTGTTGTATCGGATTGTGAAATGGCTTTGAATCAATGGTTTTAAATATTCTCCCACTAATCAATTGCGTGTGATTTCGTTTTATTGTTTATTTATGTTACTTTTTTGTTACTTTTTTTCAATTTTATTAAGAGTTTGGTTGAAGCTTCCTCTTCCCTACCCTACCATATTCATTGGTTTTACTATCAATAAGTAGCTTGGTCTCTTAAACCATCGGTGTATAGCTATCTATCTTTCGCTGTGTTCTCAAACAATATCGTTAATTGCCGATTGATTGATGGCTATTTTAGGGGTTTGTCATTTGAATGTCGCTTTATCAATTAATTAAAGTGACAAATTATCGTTACTATGTATCTTTTGAGTTTTTTGTTGATTTCTAAAATCAGATTATTAGTACAATCAGGTAATCTCAATCAAAAAATTCCTTTACTTGTTTGTACATATAATCTTTATTTAACCAGAAGGCTTGCTTAACCATATAATTATCTGTCAAAATATTTTCCATTCCCTCAGGTCTATTCTTCCAAATTGCAGGAGAGGGCAGTCTATCAGAATTTTTACTTTCATGATAATCCGACTCTTTAGCTGATGGTCGAATGTGAAGAATTTGAGGCCCACAAGCTTGGCTCGGTAGATTGTTCTCTATTTCGTAACCTTTCTTATTTGCGGCGCTTTTCTTAACACGTTTAAATGTTAACTCGACGCCATTAATTAGCGTTTGTTTGATTGTTTCCCATGTTTTTTTGACTGTACCAATGAGTTCTTTTTCTGGCATATACCAAAACTTTGCACCCTTAAATATCTCACCATCTGGTGTTTTCTCGTAAACGACTAATAAGAATTTTGTTGTGGAAAGATAGTCGTACACTCTAGTATCTTCCCAATCAAGATTAACAATATCTTTGATGAAGCTAACATCCGATTCAAGTTTAAATGTGGATCTAGGTCAATATTTTAGACACAACTAGTTTAATTTTAGAATATGAATTTGAACTTATGATGCAATACACTGTTCTTCCATTTGTTGCGGTGTTTTATAACCAATACTACTGTGAATTCTTTTGCGGTTGTACCAACCTTCGATATATTGAAACAAAGACATTCTGGCTGATTTTTCATCAATGTATCGAACATGGTTTACTTCTTCTTTTTTTAAAATTGCGTGAAAGGATTCTATGCAGGCATTATCGTATGGACTTCCTTTATAACTAAAGGATTGTGTCATGCCGTACCTATCAATTACTTTTTGAAAGGCATCACTCGTATATTGACTGCCAAGGTCTGAATGGAAGATTAAACCTTTGGCTGGTTGTTGCGTATGGTAAGCGTTTTGTAAAGCTTTGATGACCAACTCCGTTGTCATCATACGATCAAAAGAAAAACCAACAATCTTCTTAGTATGTAGATCCATGACAGATGCAAGATAGCACCAGCCATGTTGAAGTGTATGGATGTAAGTGATATCGCCAACCCATTTTTCATTTTTAGCTTGTGCCCTAAAGTCTCTTTGTAGAAGGTTATCACGTTCCACAACCTTTTCTTTACTAGGAGTAGGGCGGAACTTTTTCACTGTAATAGATTGAATATCTACCTTTTTCATAAGGCGTTGCACACGCTTTAGACTCACATTGTAACCTTCTTGATTCAAAAGATAATGAATTTTGGGAGCACCATACCTTCTTTTACTCTCATGGTAAATTTCTAAGATTCTGTTCGTTAGTTGTTGGTTTTCTTTATCGCGGTTTGAAACAGTCTTTGTTAACGATTGATAATAAGTGCTTCTTGGCACTTCTAACACTTCACACAACGTGTGAACGGGATATTGATCATTCTCTTGGTCAATTAGAGAAATAACTTCATCATCAGTTACTTTTTTGCGAATATGGCTGTAGCTTTTTTTAATATTTCATTCTCTTGTTGTAGCTTAAGCATTTGTTTTTTAAGTTCTGCATAATCCTCTGGAGTCACAGAAGATCCATCTTCTAATTCCATTGGACTTAACTTTTTAATCCATGCATAAATTGTTACATCAGATACGCCATATTCACGACTTAAATCTCTAACAGACTGACCAGAATTATATAAATCAACCACCATCTTGCGAAAATCATCGCTATAACGTTTACCATTTTTATGATTTGTCATCAGACACAACCTCCTAATTTGATGATAATAACTTAAACTAGGAGTGTCCATGAAACTATACTAGCATCAACACATTATTCATTGTCAAAGTATATCAAACCAACTTTGATAACATTTCACTTAACAAGCAGTATTTGATAGATAGAGTTGATGGCAAGAGCCCTGTATTCGAATCATTCGTTTTGTTAGACGAAATAGATTTAGAAGCATTAAAAACATCAGATGACATACATTATAGTAAAAGTGGCTTTGATACCCAAGAAGAATTAGAAAAGTATATCTTAACTGAAATGCTTTGAAAAATTCTATCATTCCGGAGATGGGAATTTGAATTAGTCGCTAACTTAACCAAATTCAAAGTCCATTATACGTTGTTTTTTATTGCCTGTCTGATACTGCAATCGGTCATTAATTTCACTTTTATCATCACATAACAATGCTTCTTTGTATATATTATCCAGTTTCATTTGTTGATTTTCTATTAAATCACCCTCTATCAATATCTGCTGATAGGGGTTTATATATTCTGTACTTCCAATGTCAAATTCATCCATTGTTACGATTTCCGAGTGGAAATCTTCACTTTCAGGAAAGAATATGTGATATTTTGTTTTATAGTATCTTTGTTTATTTTGATATTTCTCTTCCAAGTCCCCTAATGTTTCATTCCCCTCTACAAACTCCATCATGGGTTAATTTGCCCGTCCCCTCGAAAAGGTATATTCCAAAATACCCTGATTAGCTGAAATACCACTAGAGCCTGTCAATTCAGTGTTCTTTACTCATTTCTTTCATACAGTACACTTTTTTGAAAGGTGTGTTTATCGCGATTTCCATGTCATAAGTACAACAAAATCAGTTTTGAAACATGGCATAAATCCAGCAATCATTTTGACACGGTTCATGCGGGCACAAAAATTCCTGAAATAGACCTTTTCGAGAGTTTGGGCAAAAACATCCACATATCATTCTGTTTACTTTTTGGGTCTTTATATAAATATATTTTACTTTTCTCCCCTATCATATTTGATAATATATCACTTCCATGCTTCCAGAATTATCATACATTATTTATTTGGGCTGAGGGAAAGACGTCGCATGACAGAGCCAAGTAAATGCTTTTCATTCTCTATCTTCAAACCCGATTGCTTGATGTTTTGCATCGTTCTTCTATTAATATTAGCACCATACGTCCCTACCACAATTGGATTTATTACGTCCATTGCCTTACCGATAATCAAATTATCGCTTCTCATGTGTTCCAGAAGTAGAATTTTACCGCCAGGCTTACATACTCGCCTCATCTCTTTCATCCCTTGAACTGGATCTGGAACGGAACAATAAACACAAGTGGCCACAACAAAATCGAATGTGTTGTCTTCGAAAGACATCTCCTGAGCATCCATTTCATGCAAAGTCAACGGGAATGGGGTATGTTCCATCTGCTTACGGGCGTGCTTCAGCATTCCCTCGCTGAAATCAATTCCTGTGAGCTGGACGTGATTGGGATAGTACGGAAGGTTAGCACCAGTACCTATACCCACTTCTAGAATATCACCATGAAGATCAGAAAGAAGCTGTTTCCGCCATTTATCCCTAATCATTTTATCCATCCAATTGTAAACGCAGGAAATGCGATTATATCTTTTTTTGATAACTTCATTTCGATTAGACTTCATTTTACTTTCCCTCACAAAATGATCCTTATTTCATTACATCCGTCGGCCAGTATTCCATCTATAGATTTCCTTGTATCATTAATCTTTACTATAGGTTTCCCGGATGAACCTGATTGATTCTAATGATTTAATGAAAAGTACCAAAGAAAGGAAGTGCCTCTAGCTAGACCCCTTTCTTTGGTTATATATCAGAAACTTGAATAATTTGATACATTATTGAAGTGAGGGAAACTTTCTAATCCATCCTTCATGATATTCAGATTTACTTTACCTTCACTTGTCCCATCATACCGTTATCTTCATGTTCAAGATTATGGCAATGGAACATGTAAACACCTTTCTCCTTAAATTGTACAGCTACTTTCACTGTCTCCTCCGGTTCTACAGAAATTGTGTCCTTCCATCCTTGTTCATTTTCCGATGGTTTCTCTCCATCCCTGGAGAGCACTTTAAATTGTGCTCCATGAATATGGAATGGATGAATCATCCCACCCATGTCATCAGGCTTGTTGTAAATTTCCCATACCTCTGTTTCTCCTTGTTCTTGCGTAAAGTCGATTCTATCGGGATCAAACTTCTTTCCATTTATCGTTACTTTATCCATCATACCAAAGAGCTCGACTTCTTTTGTGACTGGCAAGTCCATCTCATCCTCAGTAATTGAAAAGTCATTCATTTTTTCAGGGAGCTCGGTATCCTCTCCTCCTTGATCAGAGATCCCAAATGGTAAAAGAATGGATCCATCCTCTTCATTTATTAGTGCCAACTCATCTTCGGTGTCAAGCTGGGAAAAATCAATAACGATTTCAGCTCGTTCAGATGGGGTTAATGTAATTTCATTCAGTTTTTTTGGTTCATTTAAGAAACCGCCATCCGTTGCAACTTGTACAAAGGAATCACCAGTGTTCAACTTAAATGTGTAATTCCTTGCATTGGAGCCGTTTAATAGACGAAAGCGAACTTTTTCTTGATTTACAGTCAACTTTGGATTTAATGTTCCATTAACCAAAGATGTCTCACCAATTGTTCCATCCTCATTCATTGCAGCATCGTAATTCAATTGTTTTTCATCATCAAATGTCCTATCTTGAAAAATCAAAGGAATGTCATTCTCTCCATACTTGTTTGGCAAATTAAGACTCTTTGAATTGTCATCTTCAATATAAACCAATCCAGCTAGCCCATTGTATACCTGTTCAGCCGTTTTCCCATCTGGATGGGGGTGGAACCATAGTGTTGATGCTTCCTGCGTTACTTCAAATTCAATCTGCTTTTCCTCCCCAGGTTCCAGGGTTTCATGTGGGCCACCGTCTGCTTCTCCTGGTACTTCCAACCCGTGCCAGTGAAAAGTTGTCTCCTCATCAAGCTCGTTTATTGTATTAATCTTCACTTTATCACCTTTACTAAACCGGAGTACCGGGCCTAAGAAATCTCCGTTGTATCCATATGTTTTGGTTTTAGCACCGTCGAATATCTCCGTTTCTCCCTTTTGTGCCCGAACTGTGTACGCAACCTCACTTTCATTATCACTCTCATTTCCGAGGGCGGCTGGTATCTTCAATTCATTTTCTCCTGTTGAATCGGTTAAGTTTGGCTCTTCATCATGATCCATATGACCTTCCATATCTTGATTCATATTTGAATCATTATCTTTTTCTTCCATAGAATTTGAATTTCCGTTAGGTGTTGGTTCATCATTCGTCGCACAGGCGGATAAAACAAATGCAGCCAATAAAGATATTGAAGCCATCAATAAAAATTTCTTTTTCATAAATCATAACTCCCTTAAATCAATTTCATAATCACTTATGTTCTAGTATTTAAACCAATCATTTAGTATTAACAATCAGTTCAAATTTGGTTTTAAAATAATACGTTTATTTATCTCATCAATAAAAACCTCAAAACGTTTGATTCCTTTAATGTCAAAATGTCTTCGTACTTCAGCAGGGATGTAAATTTGACCCTCCCTACCAATGGTACTGACGATTTCAGTAGTGTATTGATTACATGCGTTGATCACTATTGAGTTATTTTTGATACATAATTTCGCTAAATTTCCTTGTTTTATACCCAATTTTTTTCTCCAGGCAGAGGGTATTGCGAAAAAAGTACGTGAAGACATATCTATCGTTACTCCTGTTGCTATCATCATTTACTTCTTCTCCCATAAATTTATGTGTGTCTTCTTCTTACTTGTTCGTAGCAAAAGGATTTTACCTATGATAACAAAGAACAGAAGAAATATTTGGATTTGAAAAGAATGTTTTTTAAATAGTGTACTATTTTTTTTGTTATTCGTTTCCCGTTCTGCCATCACTGTTTCAGGTTGATTCTCCCTTTTGATTCTTTCTAGTGAAGAAGAAGTGATAACATTACCATCTTGATTAATTAATTCTAATATGCCATTAGCATTTAGCACTTCCTCTACTTCATCGCCAATAGAATAGGTATAAAATAATGCTTTACCTACCTTGTATTCTTGTTCTTCGAGTGTAAATACAGTTCCCCTTGGGATACTTGATGTTTCAAAATTATCAAATGCATAATCTAAAAGGCTGATCGTATCATTATATACTTCATCTTTCTGGTCGCTATCCAAAGTAATTACAATCAAACTTAAATTTTTTCTTTTAGCTGTTGTAGCTAAGGTAAATCCTGATTCGTCTACAAATCCAGTTTTCCCTCCAGTAATACCTTTATAAGGCATCTCCCTCATCAATTTATGATGTGTTATAAGGGTTGTATCCCATGACTCTCCACTCCATTTCAATTCCTTTGTTCCGAATATTTCCCTGAATAGTTTATTATCCATTGCATATTGGGTTAATTTTGCTAAATCAGATGCAGTAGTAACATGATTGACATCAAAGAGACCATGTGGGTTTTTGAAGTTTGTATCCCTTAATCCCACCTCATTTGTTAAATATTCGTTCATGTCAGATGCAAATTGCTCATTACTACCACTCAGATGCTCAGCAATGGCAACTGCCGCATCATTACCAGAATTGATTAACAGTCCCTGAATCAGTTTTTTTAAAGGAACCTGTTCCCCCTCCTCCAAATAAACCTTTGATCCTCCTACATTTCTTGCTTTTTTACTCACAGTTACCGTTTCGTCTATGTCCCCTTTTTCAATCGCATAGATTGCCGTTGCAATTTTGGTTAAACTTGCGGGATACATTTTAGTATGGGATTCCTTTTCAAAAAGAACTTTTCCCGTCTTGGCATCAATAATAATTGCAGCATCACTTATTAAAGTTGGAGGAGAAGTCTGGGGCTGACCAAAAACCTGGTTGGAAACTGTCGTATTGACAAAAATTATTATGATAAAAATTATTAATGTGCTTTTCACTTTTTCACCTATCCCAAATGGCACAACCCTATGTGATAATTGCTTGTCCACTTGTTTCATAAATTCTTCTTCATACTATAAACTCTTTTTGTGCAGAAATTATGAAGTTTCATTTGCCGTTATAAATATTTAAATATTGTTATCCATTTGTAATAAGATTCATCAGTGTAAGTCATACATTTCCACTTATTCAAAATATGTCAGTTATCATTAATGTATTTAACAAAGGAAATCAAAATATTTAAACATTATCCATTTTCTATCGAGTCTTGTACTTTTTGTATAGATAAAATAATGGGGGGCAATTTATATTTTGAAGAGAAAATTTTAACAAGGAGGAATTATCATGTCACATGAACTACATCCAGAGTTGTTGCAAACTTTGCATGAATGTATGGTGAAGTGTAATCATTGTTATGATGCATGCTTAAAGGAAGAAGACATGCAAATGATGGCTAATTGCATCCGGTTGGATAGAGAATGTGCAGATATTTGTGGTTATTTAGAACAAGCCATTACAAGAGGAACCCTGTTTATCTCTGACCTAGCTACAGTATGCGCAACAATTTGTGAAGCTTGTGGAAATGAATGTGAAAAACATTCACATGATCATTGCAAGCAGTGTGCTAAGGCATGCTTTAAATGTGCTGAGGCATGTCGCAATATCGCTTGATATTTGTGTTGACCCGAAATTGTTCAGTATAAATAATATTGAGCGGTTTTGAAACAAATTAAAGAAAGGATTTTTAATCATGGAAGTTAAAAACGATTATATAGCTTTAATTGCAACAGTTTCCATTTTAGCTTTCACTGCTTTTTCGGGAAATAACGGGGAACAAAGTTTGGACAATATAAATAACACTGATACAGAAGCTAACCATGTAACGGTGAATGAATCTGATGCCCATCAGAATGAGCAAACTCAACCAGTTTCAAGTGAAGTACCAAGAGAGCCCAAACCTGCCGTAAACCCAACTTATAAAGTTGGTAGCAAAGCAATCATCGAGGCGAATCATATGGAGGGAATGAAAGGCGCAGTGGCAACGATTGTAGCTGCTTATTCTACCAATGCGTATGCCGTTTCCTTTGTTCCAACAACTGGTGGAGAAAAAGTCAATAATCATAAATGGGTTATCCAAGAAGAAATTAAAAATGCAGGTAGTGAACTCCTTAAACCCGGTACCAAAGTAATATTAGAAGCAAATCATATGAAAGGTATGAAAGGAGCAGAAGCAACAATCGATTCAGGAGAAAAGACTACAGTATACATGGTAGACTATACTCCAACAACCGGTGGGGAAGAAGTAAAGAACCACAAATGGTTAGTAGAAAGCGAACTAGCACCGTTGGATAGAAATAAATAAGTGCAGAAGGATGTGCCTTTCCTAATAACTCCATAAACTCTATTAATGAAAAGGCCTTGATTGAGTAATCAGGGCTTTTCAGTGGATAAAGACGTAACCATTTCCAGACCATTTCTCTTTGCATTTGTCTATGTGCCTTAATGTAAAGGATTATTGATTAATCCACTTATATCCAACACCCCATACCGTTTTAAAATGATCATCAATTGGAAATCCTGATTGGCGAATTTTATCTCTCATATTCCGCACATGGGAGTCAACAGTTCTACCCTCTGTTTCCGAATCAAACCCCCAAATCAGATCAATCAATTGTTCTCTTCCAAACACCTGATTCGGATTTTTCATAAAGTGACCTATCATTATAAACTCTTTAGGCGTGAGCTTTATAAATTGACTTTTAAAAGTTAATTCAAACTGCTCTTTATTCCACAATAAACCATTTATTTCTACTAGACTTCTTGGTGTGTTTCTTCGCAATAGTGCTTCCATTCTTGCCAGTAATTCATCTTCATGAAAAGGCTTGGTAATATAGTCATCTGCACCCAGTTGTAATCCTTTTATAATGTCTTCTTGCTGGTCACGTGCAGTTAACATGATAATTGGGACATCAGAAAAACGTCTAATTTCCTTGCATAATTCCCACCCATCCATCTCAGGCATCATAATATCCAATAAAACAATGTCAAATGCCTCGTGTTCAATAGAGGACAATGCTTCGTTAGCTCCCAAAGCTTTTTTACAGATATAATCGTGAGGGTGTAAATATAATGCAATTAAATCAACCATACGCTTTTCATCATCCACGATTAAGACCTTATTCATCATAGTTCCCCCTTTGTAATTTAATCATCACACTTGTCCCTTTTCCTAATTCACTTTGTACCTCAATACTGCCACCATGTGATTCAACAATTTCTTTTGAAATGGCAAGTCCTAGTCCTGAGCCACCATTTAGCCTTGATCGGGACTTCTCCACTCGATATAATCGATCAAATATATATGGCAGGTCTTTTTTAGGAATTCCTTCTCCTTCATCAGTAAAGGTAATGTTAATTTGTTTAGCTGTTTGTTTAACATCTACTTTAATTTCCGTTCCTTCATAAGCATGTTTTTGTGCATTATCTAAAATATTTGTAAGTACTTGTTGGAAACGTTCAGAATCAATAAAAGCCTTCACTTCATCGGCACAATTCACATGAAGCATTACTTTTTTCTTAGCTAATACGGGTCGAATACGTTCGACTGCATTTTTGATAAAGCTGCATAGTTCGATATGTTCGCGATTAATCATAAAATTATTTTGATCGATTTTAGCCAGTTGAAATAGGTTCTTGATCAAAACCGTTAATTGTTCCGTCTCTTCTTGAATGATATGAATATATTCTTCAACTTCTTCTTTCTGGGTATCTGAACGATTAATGATATCAGCATATCCTTTAATATATGTTAAAGGGGTTCTTAGTTCGTGGGATATGTTTGCTAAAAATTCATTCCTTTCGATTTTTAAATCTTTTAAGTCCTTTGATAACGTTGAAATAGAATGAGCTAACTCACCTAATTCGTCTTTTCTTTCAGTATGCAGTTCAACATTGTGTTTTCCTTTGCTTAATTGTTCGGTCGCTTCCTTCATTTTAATTAATGGATGTGCGATAAATCTGGATAGAATAAATATGGTAATAATAGTTAACAAAACAGTTATAATGCTAGTGATTAGAAATTGATTACTTAGTTGATCTACCGTTCTTTTCACATAACTCGTATTGGCAAACATAAATACATGTCCTTTATGTTCCCCGTTTATAGTGATTGGACTATCTGTAGCAATATACTTCCCCTCACTCCATCGGTCTTCCACAACTTTACCTTTAGTGGGTATGCCTCCATCATTGGCATGGTCTACCACATCCATCATCTCACTCTCTACAGGGTCAGACGAAATAATAACCTCGCCTTTTCCATCAGTAATAACTACCATGAATTCAGATGCTGACTCCATAATGCCAACATGTTTTAAAGTTGCTCGATCAAAATGATCTTCTAAAACATCACGATGGGTATTCCCTCTTGCCAATAAGCTATTCATAACCTCATCAATTCGATCATTTGCTGAATTAGTATATAAAATAAAGAACAAAAAGGATTCAATAATCAAAATAAACACAAAGAACAGTAACCCTATTTTAAATGATAGTTTATTTACCATACTACACCTCTATCCACTTCTATAACCAATAGGTAAGTGTGTCCAATATACCAATAATGATTAGTAACACACCTGCGATTTTTTGAGTGACAGTCCCTATTTTCCTACTCCTTTTTAAAATGGCACCACTTGCTCCGAAATACCAAATTAAAAAGATAACAATCAAAAGTGGAAGGGATGTACCTATCCCAAAAACCGCAGGAAGCACAACTCCATATGAAGTAACCACCACAATCGGCATCAATGTGAGTAAGAATAATACAAACATCGTGGGACAAAAAGCTAGTGTAAAGCTAACTCCCATCAAGAAACTGCCTAAATAACTATCCTTAAATACTTTTGTTGGTAAATTAAAAATACGCCCTGTTTTACTCCATTGAAATAACCCAAGCATAAATAGACCGATAATGATTAGTAATGGTCCTATCGCTTTACGTATCATAGGCATGATTTGTGATAGCGTACTATATACTTCTTTGCCTAACAGCCAAATTATTATCCCTAGCACGGAATACACAAGAATCTTTCCTAACACAAATAACAATACATGTAACCAAGGCACCTTATCAACTAATGATTTATTACCATAAATCGTAATCGCACTAATATTACTAGTAAGTTGACAAGGTGCTAATGCTCCTACAACACCAAGAAAAAATGCAAATAATAATGGCAGATGTTCTACACCATATGCAACATCCATTATTGGACCGATCAATCGGCTGCTTATTTGATTAAACAATTCATACATCTAAATTCAACCTTTGTTAAGATATTTTCTACAGTAAATCAAAATTGCTATTTGAGAAGGTTACTTTTACACAATCGTGACAGCTCGTTTAATTTTTTTAACATTTAATCGTTTAGAAACAAACCATATAATTGAATACATCAAAAAAAGAGTGTATTGAATTGAATCATTCTTTCCGGTCCCGTTCTATAATGGATTTTAATCGCAAATACTCTGTTTCATCAATTTCACCATTAGCCAAACGTTTTTTAATAATCTGTAATGAACTTTTTTTGTTGCCACCATTGATGAAATTTGTTATTAAATAAATTCCTAGACTGATTAATCCACTCCAAAAGATAATCATTAAAATCATTGACCAAAATGATCCATATCCGTACATCATATGCATAAAACACACCTTCTCTTAATATGGTTTATAATTATTATATCTTCAATTTATCCAGAAAGTTTGCAAATAAGTTTTTTAAATTATCCTATTCAAAAACAGGCTGATGTGATTTTCATTGCTATCTTTAATCAACCAGTTTTTTCAAAGGTTTATTTTTGATACGAATAACCGATTACTAAATGAGGTATTTAGTAATCGGCCTGATCCAAGAAAAGTTATGCATAAGAATGTAAACCAGCTATAACTAGATTTACAACGATAAGATTGAACATGATGATGGCAAATCCTCCAACAGCCAACCACGAAGATTTTTCCCCATGCCAACCCCGGGAGAGCCGTAGGTGTAAGAATGCTGCATAAAAAAACCATGTTACAAGTGCCCAAACTTCTTTGGGATCCCAACCCCAAAAACGATCCCAAGCAATTTGCGCCCAAATGGAGGCAAAAATTAAGGCACCCAGCGTGAAAAGTGGAAATCCAATTGCTACCGCACGGTACGTTACCTCATCAACAAGGTCCGCATTAATATTTTTAAGTAAAGGTTGTATAGCCGCACCAATCCTTTTTCTTAACAACAAGCGAAGAAATCCGTACAGAATAAGTCCTACGATCAATGACCAAAGAAGTGTATTGAATTTCTTGGCCGCATTACTCCCTTGCAACCAGCCTGGCGCTTCAAACAAAGCATCTTGTACACCTTCAGTAATTAATACACTGTCTTTGGGCGCCGCAATGGCTGGCAAATTATATTCTGCTGTAAGGATACTTTCACCTGACGGGTATTCAAATTCTGCTTGATAGTCTAATGCATTAAATGTGGTTGTCGAAGAAATAAATCCAATACAAACAATAAGCGAAAACAAAACGATTTCTAGCCACATATTTCCTTTATTTCGTTTATTTTGATCAATTTGTTTGATCAAATAAATAAGCCCCGCAACAAAACTAATTCCTAAAATCCCCTGTGATAAAGCGACGGTAGTTATATGGATATATAACCATGGACTCTGTAATGATGGCTGTAATGGTGATAATTCTGTTGGAAACATACTGGCATAAGCAATGAGAATTAACGCGACCGGCAGAGCAAATAATCCAAGGATATTTAGTCTGTAGATAAAATAAATAATGATAAACGCTATAACAATACCCATGCCTAATGAAGTCATAAATTCAAACATGTTTGAAACGGGGGCATGTCCCGCTGCTATCCAGCGTGTAACAAAATAAGTTAGTTGGGCAAATAGCCCAATAATTGTTAAAGAGACAGCTATCATCCCTGATATCCCTATTTTCTTTTGTTTATTCTTATCTGTAAGAGTTACTCCGAACATGATCGTTGCAAATGAATAAAATGCAAAGGCCGTATATAACATTGTACTGCTCAATGTTAATAAATTACTCATCATTGTCCTCCTTAATTTCATTGTTTTTCTTTGTCGTTTGCTGATCGACAACCATTTGTAAGTTCGTTCCGGCAATCATTCTTTCGATATCTTTTTTTATACCGAACCAGTTTTTATTGGTATGTGCTGCCAACAGAATACCTTCTCCTTTAGGGTGTACCCAAATTCTCCGGTGTTGCCAATACATTCCTTGAACAACGCCAACCATAAAAATGAGTGCACCTAACCCAAATAATGGTAATGTGTAGTCCCGTCGAACACTTAATCCACTAACATCATGTGTTTCAAAGTCAGTAATACCTAATTTATACTGGTTTTCACCAGTAGGGTCTATATTTCTTCCAATTCCCGCAAAGCTAATTTCTGGGCTTTCATTGTCTGGAGAATATACCTTGAAAACGAACGCTGGGTTCCAAGGATCGTTTGATTCTGACCTTGGTTCACCATAATCCTCATCGAGATAATAGTTTGGATAGTATTTATCAATAACAACCCGAAGCCCATTGTCAAATTTATATTCAGTTTCCGGCGATGCTAAATCAACTGTGAAATTTTCTATTGCTTTTTGATCCGGGTCATTTGTTTCATATAATTTAAACGACATATTGGAAAATTCATTTTCTTGGAAACCTGATTGATACAATGCATATCCGTCAAATTTAAGAGGATGATTTAGTTCTATTTGACCTTCTTTTACCTTTTCAAGTTTTGGCTCTGCACCGGGAACAGAAACGTCAGTATTTTTATAGACAACTACATTAGACTGGAAGTTCTTTTCTGCCCGTCCACCCATTCTCGCTATTGCATCCTTGAACCGTTCATCATCCTCATCATACATCTCTATGATAAATTCTTTATTTTCAATATAATACTCACCGCTAGTTCCGGGAATAACCTTTTGTTCACCCTCTCTTGTCCATACGTAATCTTCCATATAAAGGAATGGAGACATACGAAATATTGAGGCTATCAAAATAATAATTAAACCAATATGGTTAACATAAGGCCCCCAGCGTGAAAACCTCCCTTTTTCGGCTAATATATGCCCATCTTCATTTCTTACTCTATATCGAAGTTTTTTTAACATCTTTTTCAGATGATGTCGATCCTCGTGTGAAATATTAGTTGATACACTATACAGTCGTTGTCTATTTAAAAATGTTTCATGTCGCTTGGGTTTCTGCATTTTTAAAGCGCGTCTTAACGGAACGAATCTGTCAATACTACAAATCACTAATGATATACCGATTAAGGCAATCAATATCATGTACCACCAGGAACTATATAGATCATATAATCCGAGCTGGTAATATACCTTGCCAAATATTCCAAATTGATCTTCATAATAAATTGCAGGATCACGTGATGCGGCATTCTCAGGTATATAAATTGCTTGTGGAAAAATTGTTCCCAGCGTTGATGCAACTAAAGCTATCACAATTAGCCAGACCCCAACTTTGACGGATGAAAAAAATCTCCATATTTTATCTATAATGGATTTGTTATATGTTAAAGAACGCCGGGAGCTTCCCTCATAACGCATATTAAGTAATCTTTTTTGATTATTTCCATCTATATGTTGATTCTCTTCAATTGGCTTACCACATGCCTCACAGAGCACTGTTCCTTCCGGATTGACATGTCCACATTCGCATTTTATTTTATTCATTGGCACCCTACCCTATTTTTTATTTATCAGTTTCTGGTTGAATTTTTTTAAAATATCCTTCCAATCGATCCAATGTTAATCCACCTTCCACCTTTTCTACAATTTCACCTTTTTCGTCAATAAAATAGGTGGAAGGAATGGGGCCAATTTTATATAAGTCATTTACTTCCTTTCTGTTATCATATAAAATTGGAAAGGTCAGATTGTATTTTTCAATAAATTGATGGATTACCGGTTCAGTTGAATCCAAACTAACCGCTACTATTTCAATGCCATTATCTCTGTATTTTGGATACAATTCCTCCATATAAGGCATCTCTGCTTCGCATGGTTTACACCAGGTAGCCCAAAAGTTGAGCATTACACCCTTTCCTTCCAAATCACTAAGTTGAATTGTTTCCAGTTCATTATTTTTATTGACCTGCTGTAATTGAAAGTCAGGGGCTTGATCACCAATTCCATAAATGGTGTTACCTTTTTTAGCATTCATTATTAACGCATAGGCCACTGCTGCTACTAAAACCGTTAGAACAATTAGTCTAAAGATCAGTCGATTCCTCTTTCTGTTTTTTTTACTTTCATTAGCATTATCTAAGCGCATCTAGATCACTTCCTCAACATTTACTTTTTCAAATATTGTATTGATTCTGAACTTTTAACATCAATTAAAAACCAGTAAATCCACCGAATAATGGTATCAAAAGCTCAATAATGAATCGCATCCAATCAAAGTACAAAAGAATTCCCATTACAATCATTAAAATACCGCCAAATTTCATAAAACGATTTCCGTGTTTTTTTAAGAATGACATTCTATCAATAAAGAATGTCATAATTAAAAATGGTATTGAAAATCCAAGCACATAAAATAACATATAAAATAATCCCATGCCTGGGTTAGCAACCCCCAGAGCCATTACCCCTGCAAGTATTGGTCCTGTACATGGTGTCCACCCCGCTGCAAATCCGACCCCAATTAATACGGAACCAAAATATCCTGCTGGTCTTTTTTGAAACTGAATTTTCTTATCAGACAAGAGAAAGTTAAAGTGTAGCACCCCAGTTAGAACTAACCCAAAAAATACTATTAATATTGCACCTAGTTGTCTTAGCACCCCTTGATAAGCCATAAAAAAAGTTCCTATGAAAGAGGTTGATAACCCAAGTGCGATAAATATAATAGAAAATCCGCATAAAAAAAGAATTGTATGTAAAAATGCCTTTTTTCTTAATATACCCCGGTCTTCTTTTAGTTCATTGACTGTCATTCCTGTAATATAGGAAAGAAAGGCTGGATACAATGGCAGTGCACAAGGTGAGATAAATGATAAAAAACCTGCGCCAAATGCTAAAAACAAATTAATTTGTTCCATAAAATCTTCACGACCTTTATATCAAATTAAACATTCTTATCATCAAGATAGTATATGATTATGGAGAAACTTTGCAGATGTCAACAAATTGTTATTTGTTCATAAATAATTCAAAATTGTTTTATTCAGTGGATTGAAATTAGTCGGGTAAATGCAGAAGGAAGCCATTTGGATATATTTTAAATTACTGTTGTGTTCCTTGCGGTTGGGGATGGTATTTATTTTAATAATACAAAATACAATTTAAAAAAAGGTAATCGTAAAATGGTGTGAAGAAGTTAGTACCTTGGATTTCTTCGCAGACCTATTGATGGCCCATTTGAGCCCAATTGATAAATTGATCAGGTAACATTTGTTCCGAAGAAATAATAAGATAAATTAACTCCAGGGAGGGCTTATAACGAATGATCAAAACTAGATGTAGGATTAATGGCAAACCATTTATCAGCACATAAATC
>Ga0209487_1001985_pt1 | contig 16923 bp, 12 predicted proteins | sample Poulit2012_FD_187524 | JGI IMG/M metagenome (GOLD analysis project Ga0209487, IMG submission 187524) | Agricultural soil microbial communities from Georgia to study Nitrogen management - Poultry litter 2012 (SPAdes) (version 2) | ecosystem: Environmental > Terrestrial > Soil > Agricultural land...
GTCTATACAACATGGATTCATCAGCACGTCAGTATCTTCAGCCTGCAGATTGGTCCGGGGCCCGAAACGCTTGGCAGGTTCGGCCCGGGTTATGGCGGATGGGTCGGTTTGAATGGGTTGATTCCTTTGGTTGGGATCAGATGCTTGATGACGGCGTGAAAACCGTCGTCGATGTGCGGACCTTGCCGGAAGTGAAACGCCGTGAGCAGGATCCTCAGGCACTCATCCCAGACGAAATTCAACGGGTTCATTTGCCAGTTGAAGACGTCAACCATGCGGCATTTTGGCAGCGTAATGCCCCTTATCCGAGTCATCCTGATACGTATCACGATACGATGGATACTTTCGGGGATCGTGTGGCCTGTGCAATCCAGATGGTATTGGGGTCTTGGAAGACCGGTGGTACTGTGCTGCATTGCACAGCCGGTAGGGATCGGACCGGTTTGGTGGTCGGACTACTTTTACAGTTGCCTGATATCCCCGGAGGCGCTGCGGACTGGGACGAGCAGGAAAACGTATATGCCGCTGGAGCCCACGGTATCAATGAGCATCATCGGACTAGTCCGATCCCACACCCATACGAATCCTATTTGCAACCCGAGGCTTTTGAACGTGAGCTATCGGATCGGTTAGCCAGTTTTCGCCAGTTTCTACGGCAGTGGCCCGGCGAGCGGGTTCAACAGCTATTAGCCCGTCAGTTTGTCCAATAGCTGTTGCCTAGTAGCCACGACTTCCTAAACTGATCTTGCGATCCCTGTTGGCCCGCGGGGTGACGGCTTACAAAAACCAGGCCAGTATTGCGCAGGATACCAGTACCAGGCCTGTGGTCAGGCTGGCCCGTCCAGCTTGTATTGTGGAAAGTTGCTCTTCCGGAAGATCTATCCGAACCTTGAGTCCCATAGCTGCGGTAACGCCGATAGCTACCGCGGCCCCCATAATGAGGTACAACGGTGTAGCGTACAGCCACGAGTACGGTGCAAAATGCACAACGAGCACGATCGCCATGGCCAACGGTACCAGCGTGTAGCGGCGGGTAGCGACGAGAAAGATCACAAGCGGCAAGACAAGTAATTGGCCAACGCTGAGTAGCACGGATAGCATGTCCATCCCGTCCAACTCAGGACGATCAACAGTGGCAGTTATCGCTGTAAGCCCCAACGCAATCGGCAATGCGACCATCCCCTGGAATAAGGTCGCGTACGCAGCCGTGCGCGGACTCGTTCGGTACCATAGTATTGCGCAGACCAGCCAAGTCCCTCCGTAGGCAGCAAGGAAGCCCCAACCATGCCCGGTTGCCTCTCCTAATGCGTGCGTATATTCAGGTATCGTCACAGTGGTCCTCCATAGGTTGCCGTCCATGTTGCCAATTGGTGATGTATTTCCGGGTCGGCCAGTTAGGTTACCGCGACTTTATCGGACACGAGGGCCTGTACAGAAAAAATGCCCCGTCGTGGTGCGAAACTCCACAACGGGGCATAGTTGTCAACTGATCGTATATTTAGATTTCTGTTGCCATCAATTCGTCAAGCGACTGGGGGCTCAACAGATACAGTGGCACTTCCAGGACGGTGTAAGCACCGGTGTTTCCTTGTTGTTTCAACCGGGCTGCGGCTCGGCCAAAAGCAACCATGGCTGCTGCGGTGAAATTCGGATTCGACTCCAGAGCCAGACTAAATTCGATGTTGGCCTGGTGGCCCTGTAGGTTTCCGGTGGTAATTACATGTCCGCCGTGGGGTGCCCCCTGATGGTCGCGGTCGAACTCTTCGTCAGACACGAAATGTACGGTGGTGTCATACGGTTCGAAATAGTCGGGCATAGACACGATTTCTTCACGAATCCGCTCGTGGTCCGCCTCATCAGCCACAATATAAACGATCCGCTTATGAGATTGGACCTTTGAGAGGCCCTTCCCGTTGCCGGCGCGGGCCTGATCGATCGCGTCTTGGGCGGGAATGGTGTATTGCACACCGCGTTTGACACCGTCGACCCGGCGCACGGCATCGGAGTGACCCTGCGATAGTCCCTTACCCCAGAAGGTATTTTGTACGGGTTCCGGAAATAGTGCCAAACCCAGTACACGGTTCATCGAAAAGACGCCTGGATCCCAACCGGTGCACACAACCGCTACGTTGTCATTGGCGCGTGCTGTCGAGTCCATGGCAGCATAGTGCTCGGCAACTTTGGCATGGTTGTCGTAGGTATCCACGGTGGTGAAATGCTCGGCAAATCCGGTGGCCTGCTTTGGGATATCGGTAGCAGAACCAATGCACAGGAACATGACGTCGATGTCGTCTTTATATTTTTGTACCTCAGCCACCGGATAGACGGCGGCGTCGGTGTCGAGGGAATCACGGCGTGAAAAAATGCCAAAGAGTTCAAAATCATCGAGGGCATTGATCAGGTACTCCACGGCCTGGCCGAGATTTCCATACCCGACAATTCCAGCTTTTATAGTCATGCATTCTCCTGTGGGAATCGACGTTGTTGTGCGTTGAGTGCGGTAAGAATAAAGGCGTAGTCCCAGGCGCGGTCTTCCCAAGCGCGGTATCGGCCCGAGGCGCCGCCGTGGCCGCCTTCCATTTCTGTTTTTAATACGATGGGTGAGCCGCCATCTGCCAATGGGGTGGACTGATCAGATGTGACGGTGTCACGAAGTTTTTGGACCCATTTTGCTGGTTCAACATAGAGCACCCGGGTATCGTGCAGTGAGGTGACCGCCGCAATGGCCGGGTAATCGGTTTCGACGACGTTGTGGTACGGGGTATAGCTGAGCATATAGTCAAATACCGTTTTGTCTTCAATCGGGTTACCCCACTCTTCCCATTCCAACGCGGTCAGAGGTAGATCCGGGTCCAAAATGGATGTTAGCGCATCCACGAATGGCACCTGTGCGACACAGACGCGGTAGAGTTCCGGGGCCAAATTGAGCACACCACCCATTAGCAGGCCTCCGGCGGAACCACCCATCGCAGCGATTTTATCGGGGTGGACCCAGCCTGAGGAGGCCACGAACCGGGTGGCGTCAACAAAATCAGTGAAAGAATTTTTCTTGGCCAGCTTTTTACCGTTTTCATACCATTGACGGCCCAGCTCACCACCACCGCGTACATGGGCGACGACAAAAATCACGCCGCGATCCAACAGCGATAACCGGGCTGGCCCAAACCCAGGGTCCATCGAGGCCTCATAAGACCCGTAACCATACATGAGCGCCGGGTTATCACCGTCCCATTCAATATCTTTATGCCGGATCACCGTCAAGGGGATGGTTACGCGCCGGTCGGTGGATTCAGCAGGGGCCCACCAGCGTTCCACCAAATACTGTGCCGGATCATAGCCGGGGACTTCGGTGGCCCTGCGCAATTTCGAAGCATTAGCCACCGGGTCGTAGTCCAAGACCTGGCCTGGTGTTATCCAAGAGGTGTAGGCCAACCGGATGTAGGGCGAGTCATAATCCTGGCCCATAGGAAAGGCCGAGTAGAGTTCTTCGGAAAATGCCGGTTCTACGGCTTCGGGTTGTGCCGTGGTGCCTAGCCCATCGAGCGGTAGGACCCACATGCGCGGGGTGGTATTAGCCCGCACCGCGGCGAAGAGGTAGTCACGTGTGACGCCAACGCCGTCAAGTTTGACCGTGGGGGAGTGTGCGAACACGGTTTGCCAGGCATCTGGATCGTCAATGGCTGCTGCCGCAACGATTGACACCGCATTATTGGGCAGGTGGGTGCCATCAGCCGCTCGGTTATGGGTGATCACGTAGTTATCACCGACCGGTAGCACATCGTGCAAGGAATTGGCATCGCGGCCGATGACCAGCTGCAACGTGGCAGCAGGGTCGGTGAGATCCAGTACGTGAGTTTCGGTAACCTCCGAATTCCCCAGCTCAAATACCAGCGTAGTTTTATCGGGGCTGAGTCCAAAACCACACCACATTTGCGGGTCGGGCTCTTCATGAAGTAATACATCGGTGGAAACCGGGGTACCGATCCTGTGGGATTTCAGCCGGTATGGCCGCCAAGCAGCATCGGGCTCCAGATAGAACAGGCGCTCGCCGGCCGGGTCGAAGGCCAAACCATAGGAGAGTCCGCTGATTTCATCCCAGAGTTGTTGCCCACTGGCTAGGTCTCGGATGCGTAAGGTGAAGCGTTCGTCGCCGGTTTCATCGACCAAATAGGCCAGCAGGTTGCCGTCGGGGGAGATCGTCATGGAGCCCAGGGCGAAAAATGCGACCTTTTCGGCTTCTACATTGCCGTCCAACATAACCTGCTCGCCGTCCAAGACCTCACCGGGCTGGACTTTTGGCGGCTCCCAAGAATTATTGTGCACCGGCACCCGACAGTACACCGGATACTGTGCCCCTTCGGTGGTGCGGGTAAAGTACCACCAGTCATCGATTCGTGAGGGCACCGACATATCGGTTTCTACGGTGTGAGATTTAATTTCCTGAAAAATTGCATCGCGCACAGGCTGTTGATCTGCGGTGACCGCCTCGGCGTAGGCATTCTCGGCTTCTAAATGAGCGATGGTTTCTGGATTATCGGGGTCTTTGAGCCAATCCCAGTGATCAACTAGTTCAACACCATGATAAACGGCGCAGACCGGTTGACGGGCAGCTGTTGGTGGGGTAAATGTCATAGGCTCCACTATAGGGATTAGACGCCGATGAGATCTTGGAAAACGCCCATACCGAAAAACAAGATGAAAGCCACGGCAACCACCCACAATAACGGGTGTACTTCGCGTGCCCGACCTTGGCCGGTGCGGATCACTGCGTAGGCGATCATTCCGGCACCGATGCCATTGGCAATGGAATAAGTAAACGGCATCAGAGCAAAGGTAAGAAATGCTGGCAGGGCGGCACCCCAGTCAGACCAGTCAATCTGGGCTACCTGGGATACCATCATAAAACCAACGACGACCAGCGCTGGTGCAACCGCTTCGAAGGGCACCAGATGGATCAGCGGCGTCAAAAACATGGCCGCCAGGAACAATAACCCGGTGACTACCGAAGACAAACCGGTACGGGCACCCTCACCGATGCCGGTCCCGGACTCCACAAAAATTTGGGTTGATGACGCCGAGCCGGCACCGCCTGCCGTCACTCCGATAGCATCGACCAGCAGCACTCGATTGAGCCGAGGGATTGTGCCGTCTTTGTCTACGTTGCCGGCTTCGCGGGACAGCCCAACCGAGGTCCCCATCGCATCGAAAAATACTGACAGTAAAATGGCAAAGATCAGTAAGGACGCTGCAGTGGCGCCCACCGAAGAAAACGCCCCAAACGAGAAATTGCCCAACAGGCTCAAATCCGGTGTGGTCCAGTCGGGCATGGCCGGGGTGACCAGGCTCCATCCTTCCGGGTTGACGTTCCCGGCATCATCGACCGAGGGGCCAATGTGGAACACCAGTTCGAAAACATTAGCGATAATCGTGGCACCGACAATGCCAATCAGGATTGCACCCCGAACCCGTCGCACCACCAAAACAGCAGTCAGCATAAACCCGATGACAAATACCAGTGTTGGCCAGCCAGCAAGCTCTCCATTAATACCCAGCCCTAACGGTACGGTGGTGTCGGCAGCATCCGGTATACGGCGCACAAAGCCAGAATTCACCAGCCCGATTAGCGTAATAAATAAGCCAATACCCACCACAATGCCTGTTTTGATGCCATCGGGGACCGCCCGGAATACCGCCTCACGGAATCCGGTCAGCACTAAAATGATCATCACAGCCCCAGCAATAACCACCAGCCCCATAGCCTCGGGCCAGGTCAGATTTGGTGTGGTGGCAATGGTGATGGCCAACAACGCGTTGACACCAAGCCCTGCGGCCAGACCGAAAGGATGATTGGCCCACAACCCCATAAGCATGGTCGTGACAGCTGCCAATAGTGCGGTAGCAGCCGCGACCTGGGGGATGCCTAATGTCTCGCCGGCGTCGTCGGGCCCGGAGAGTACCAGTGGGTTGAGCACAATAATGTAGCTCATAGCCAGAAACGTGGCCAGGCCGCCTCGGATCTCGGCTGAGACCGTCGAACCCCGCTGGGATATGCGAAAGAATTTATCCAGTTTATTTTTGGGCTCGACGTCCCGATGATTGACTGTGCGCAACGATGACATGGAAATATCCTAGAACGAATTGCGCCCTGGAGGTTAACGGAGGTAGGCCGCATCTATTTGGGTGCTTTCCCGGCCTGCTTCCCACCGGAAAAAGCTGGCCAGTAGCCCAAATACCAGACTTGCTGAGCCACCAATTAGCAGCGCGCCGAATAAAAACCAGCGCGGTGACGGAGCAAAACCATCCAGGGTGACCGGTAACCCTGCTGGGCCACCCGAGACCAAAAACACGGCGACGGCGCCACCCAAGCCGATGACGGCGATAAACCACAAGATAATTTCTGCTATGCCGACGTACTGTGCCCGTGATCGCGGTGAAATGACATTCCATTGTTTGGATACCCGAAATATCACAAATCCGCCGATTAATGTCCAAATGCCGACCACCAGGTATGCGGCAACCATATCCGCTGGACGATGCCACCCGTCCAAAAATGTGGCAACCCCTACGGTTGCCGAAAAAATAGCCCCGATTAATGCCACAGTGGAACGCCAACGTGGCGCGACCAGCAGAAATACTGCTACGAAAGCTGCGGTGGCAACGGTGGCGTGGCCGGATGGCAATGAGTTGCCGGTATAGTAGGGCACCCCGTTGGCAAAGTCCGGGCGGTGCAGGGCTGTCTTGAGCATTTGTGTAGTCATGTTTGCCGCAGCAAAGGTGAGCGCCACAATTAACGATGCCGCCCAACGACGCCGCCATAACGTCAGAACTAGAAATCCAAGTGCAGCGATTGCTGAAATCACGATGGGTAACTCAGCTAGCAGCGCCACCGAGGCCTCGTGCCAGGAATGCAACCGTAACTCCGCGGAGGTCAGTGTCGCCTGATCCAAGATCTGACCCAGTGAGGTGGTCACAAAAAATCTATAGGTAAACCATAGCCCTGCCGACATAACCCCCATCAGTAGTAGCCATGCCCAGACTCGGGAGCCCGGTGCACGAACAAGTTGACGGGCACGTCGGGCTGCCGGCAGGTTATCCTCTGGGAGATATGCAGAATCTGGGTACATCATCACGGGGCCTAGACTAACGACATGGTCAACAACTCAAACATCTTACCGCTAAATGCTGACGTTGCCCTGGAAGAACTTGCCACAGATGCTGTCGCCGTCGGTTTGCCAATGAACACCAGGTTCCGCAACACCACCGTGCGCGAAGTCATGCTACTCAAAGGTCCCATGGGTTGGGCAGAGTTCTCGCCATTTCCCGAATACGGGCCCGAAGAAGCAGCCACTTGGTTGTCGGCAACGATTGAAGCAGGTTGGCATGGTTGGCCGAACCCGCTGCGTGACAAGGTGCCCGTTAATGCCACTGTGCCAGCGGTAGATCCCGACGACGTCGAGACTGTGCTAGCCAAATTTGGTGAGGTGTCGGCCGTCAAGGTCAAGGTGGCCGACCCTGACGTTGCCACTGATATCGCTCGGGTGCAACGCGTACGCGAGCTTCTGCCCGAGGCAGCTATTCGTATCGATGCCAATGCCGGTTACACCCATGACCAAGCGTTTGAAGCCATCACGGCGCTGGATTTTTTAGACTATGCAGAACAACCCGTTGCCGGCATCCAACCATTAGCTGAATTGCGTGCGGCCTTGCGTGAGGCAGACAGTACAGTGCTGATCGCTGCTGATGAAGCAGTACGTAAAGCCACTGACCCGCTGGCGGTGGCCCAAGCCGAAGCCGCCGATGTGATTATCGTCAAAGTGCAGCCTCTGGGTGGTGTACGGCGTGCACTATCCATTGTCGAACAGGCCGGACTTCAGGCCGTGGTCTCATCGGCTCTGGATTCTTCGGTGGGCATAGCCGCAGGTGTTGCCTTAGCCGCTGCACTTCCCGAACTCAACCACGCCTGTGGTTTGGCAACGGCTGCACTATTTGATGCCGAACCCGCCACCCCGGCCATACCTGTTGCAGGACACCTTGTTCCCGGGACATCCCCCAGCCCAGATCCGGCAGCCCTGGAGAAACTCAAATTGCCACCTGAACGTCAAGCTTGGTGGCAGCGCAGACTGGCACAAGCTCACAGCATACTTATAGACAAGGCGTAGGATAGAGCCCATGGATTCCATGGATACCGCCAGAGCTTTGGTTGCCGCACTGCGTGATGCCGGTGTGCACCACGTCGTTGTTGGTCCCGGTTCTCGATCGGCACCTATCGTTTACGCGCTCGCAGAAGTCGCAGACCAAAAACGGCTTCGTTTGCACGTGCGCATCGATGAACGCTCTGCTGCGTTCACGGCGATGGGTATTGCTTTGGCTTCGGGTCGACCGGCCGCTGTGGTGACCACTTCCGGTACTGCCACAGGAAACCTCATGCCCGCCATGATGGAAGCCGCACACGCCGATATACGGTTGGTAGCGGTGACAGCTGATCGGCCCACCGAAGTGCAATTTACCGGCGCTAATCAAACCACTGATCAGCGCGGGATGTTCGGCGTACATGCCCGAACCTCCATTACCGTGACCGGTGACGACTCAGATTTTGCCAAAACCCACGCTTCCGTCATGGGCACCTTGGCCGTTGGAGCAGGGACTGGCACCTCACCGGCCGGACCGGTCCACATTAATATGCGATTTCGTGAGCCACTGATCCCGCAGCCGGACCATTTGGTCGTAGCATCTGATGCCGAAACCGGGGTGGTACCGGTGGTACCCGGCTCTCAGGGACAACCGCGGTTTAGTACAGACCAGCGCTGGCATACTCGAGGACACTCGTTTCAAGAACAGCTGGTAGAAGTTACCGACTTACGTGAACGGCACACTGTGGTGGTGGCAGGTCATGGTGCTGGACCCTTGGCTCATGATTTTGCCCTGGCACTTGGGTTGCCATTATTTGCCGAGCCCTCCTCCAATGCCCGATTTTCTCGTAACGCTATCGCAGCTTATCCTTACCTGCTGGGTCCTGAAGGTGGCCTTGGTGAACACGCTCACCGGTTGGGTAAGCATATTCGCCGCATCGTGTTATTTGGCCGCCCGACTCTCTCTCGACAACTACAAGCATTGCTGAAACGCAGTGATGTTAAATCGGCGATGTACTATCCGGAACCGGTGGGTTGGTTCACTCCAGGCACTCGCAAAGAACGGCTCGTTGCTGATCTACAAGAACTGGCAAATTTTGCCGGGACGGGGCCACCCGGCTGGCTGGGCTCTTGGCAGTCTGCGGCCCACCACGCCCAACGAGCCCTAGAACAAGCACTAACGCAGCGCCAACAAATCGTTGGTAAACCCGGTGCCATGCGTACCGCACAGTTAGTTTCGGCCACTGCGCTTGGTCAATTAGTGCTTGGGTCGTCTTCGGTTATTCGAGATGTTGACCTAGCTTGGCGGCCACCAGCCGAACCAACCTCAACGGTGTTTGCTCACCGGGGTCTGGCCGGTATTGACGGGACAGTGTCTACGGCATCCGGGATCAGCCTGGCCACTGGTGAACGGACCACACTGCTAGTTGGTGATCTTACTTTTCTCTATGACACCAACGGTTTGTTAATCGGCCCAACCGAACAAGAACCGAACCTCGATATCGTAGTTATTAATGACTCTGGTGGAGCTATCTTTCACGGTTTGGAGCACGGTGAAGTCGCTGAGCGTCCCGGCATGTCGTCGGTAGTTGAGCGATTTTTTGGCACACCACATAGCGTGGATCTTGAGGCACTGTGCGCTGCACACGGCATTAAGCATGAACGGCTGACCTCAGAGCAACAACTTATCCACGTCTTAGGTGATCCAACCGAAGGACGACGTGTGCTGGAAGTTGTTTCGGATCGCAGCCAACGCCCAGCCGTGCATGCTGCCGTACAAGCTGCAGTGCGTGCCACTTTTGTCTGATCCACGTGCGTATATGTGGTATTCCGATAAGCTAGAGCCATGTCTCTGCAGCCTTTAGATCTGAAATCACGCGTCGCTGACCAAGTCTATGATGCGATTTATAATGCGATTATGAGTGGCGAATTTGAAGCTGGCCGACGTCTTCAAATTCGCGATCTTGCAACAGAACTTGGTACTAGTGTCATGCCGGTGCGGGAAGCTATCACGCGGTTAGAACAAGCCGGCATTGTGGAAACTGGCCCTTATCGTGGGGCAGTCGTTAAGGGCTTCTCTTCTGAAGAGCTGCATAATATTTACCAGGTCCGGAAATTATTAGAGGCCGATGCGGCGCAGAAAGGCGTAGAGGGCCACAGTCCCGATGTCATCCCGAAATTAGAAGATCTGCATCTACATATGAGACAGCAACTTGAAGCTCACGATTATGTGGGATACCTCGATGGTAACGATGCGTTTCTGACGGAACTATATACAGGCGCCAATAATCCGGTCCTATTGGAGCTAATTGGAAACCTCTGGAATCGGGGGCGGCATATCAAACTGGTTGGTGTAAAGAACCAAATGGCAGGCGGCGCGATGGAGCCACTGATCCGTTTCCAACGCCAATTGATAGATGCCGTTATCGCCAATGATCCACAAGCGGCTGCAAACGTAACGTACCGTTCCCTGGATGCCGCACTGGAAAGAATTCAAGGTCGTCTTACCGAACCGTCGCCGGATAACTAATACTGTTTCTCCCTAGTACGTTGCAATGCAACGTAAACACTAAGTAGCTCACGGCTATCTTGGATTCCGACCCTTGTGTGATCACAGATCACACACTAGGATTAGTGAGAGTCGGATCACATATCAGCGTTACTACTTAGGATTGTCATGAAAGACGTAGTGATTATTGGCGGCGGACTCGCTGGCCTTTCGGCAGCCTGGAGGCTGCGTCATTGGGATACACTTCTTCTCGAGTCCGATCGGCGCGTTGGGGGACGCATTCGTTCTGAACGCCGTGGGGCATATTGGCTTAACTGGGGAGGCCATGTTTTTGCCGGTCCAGACTCGTCAACTGACGCTTTGCTAAAGGAAGTTGGCGTGAGCGCGGTGGAAATACCCGGTTCGCTTCAGGGCATGGCGATGAACGGCAAGTTTATGAAAAAAGGCCACATCGCAACCTACCCTCTACGCATTCCCATGACCACGAAGGCTCGTCTGGATACGATTCGCGCCGGGGCAAAAGTTGTTCGTGAGGTTGCACGATATACCAACGTTGTGCGTAAACGAGCAGGAGAATCCGATGCGATGCGACAGCAGCGTGTTTACGATTTTCAAAATACGCAGAGTTTTCAAGATTTCGTAGGAGATCTATCAGAGGATGCTGCAGCGCTGTTTAAGACTACAGTGACCCGATCTGCCGGTGACATGGATGAGATCTCAGCCGGGGCTGGGATTGGGTATTTCAGTTTAGTATTAGGCATTGGTCAGGGCCTTAACCGCGGCATAGTTGGCGGGCCTTCTACATTGACAGAATCCATAGCAAGCGCCCTTGGCGACAACGTCCAACTCAACTCCACTGTTAATGAAGTCGTGAACCGTCCGCATTCCGTTGTGGTCCGCTACAGTCAAGATGGTACCGACTATGAGGTTGAGGCGCGTACTGCCATACTTGCCACGACCGCGAATATATCTCGCGATATTGGCGTAGATCTCCCGGAAGATCTGCGTGATGCACTGGGGCAGATCAAATATGGGCCACACGTTAGCACCGCTTTTCTCACCAATGAACGGTCGGCCCGCCCCTGGGATGATGTCTACGCCATTGCTACTCCCAAACGTTCATTTGCTATCGCCTTGAACCAGGCCAATATAGTGCGCGGTATGGAAACCGAACGTCAGCCGGGCGGATCCTTTATGACTTTTTCCCCGGCCAGCCTAGGCCGTGCCTTGTTGGATAAATCGGATGAAGAAGTTATCGAAACTCACCTGAAGGATTTAGATCAGATATTAGGCCACAGGTTTGCAGACAGTGTCACTGAAGCACAATCCTCGCGCTGGGAAGTGGCCTCACCCTACTCATTTCCAGGCCGTGCAAAGCTGCAATCAACACTTATGCGCGGGTCAGATCGGATATTTCTGGCGGGCGATTTTATGGGAACGCTCTATACCGAAAGCTCAATCATGTCTGCCTTTTCTGCAGCGCAATCGGTGGCCAGCGTGCTGGCTACGCAACGCCAGAGTGGCAGTTATTTTTCTGACCTGTCTACAGCTCAGCTTCCAACTAATTCGACAGCCAGTTAACAACATCGATTGCGCCAATGCGTCCAGTTTTTAAGTTATTCACCCCAACGAAGCAAACACGATTGAAATTTAGGATTGAATATGGCTACTAATCTTCACGGAGTCCTCACGGCACTTGCCGTGCCCTTTAATACTGAGGAAGAGATCGATCTTCCTGTACTGAGAAAAATCATCGACAATTCTGTCGATAACGGTGTCCACGGTGTCGTTGCAGGCGGCTCGACCGGAGAATTCGCCACTATGACACGCGACGAACGCCTCATGGTCGTCGATGAAGTTACTTCCCATGTAAATGGCCGGGTCCCGGTAATTGCTCAAACTGGTGCAATTACCACCACTGAAGCCATTCGACACAGTAAAGCAGCGCAGCGGGCCGGCGCTGACGTTCTGATGCTGGTTACCCCGTACTACGAAGCACTCTCCTTGGATGAGACGCTGAATTATCTGCGCGAAGTAGCGGAGAACGTCGAGCTACCGATTATGCTCTACAACATCCCGGGGGCCACTGGCGTCAATCTGGACCCGGATACTATTGGCTCTCTGGCTGATGAATTTGAACATATCAAGTACGTCAAAGATTCTGGCGCCGACTATGAACAAGCTTTACAGCTAATTCACCACCACGGTGACCGAATCGGCACCATTATTGGCTGGGACGTCTATATCTACTCAGCGCTTGTGGAGGGTGCAGCAGGGGTTATGGCTGGAGCCGCAAACGTGGTACCAGCTGAGCTTAGTGCCGTTTATGATGCGATCGTGGGCAACGATCTGGTTCGTGCCAGGGAGCTATGGAAGCGTCTATACCCAACAATTGACACTATGCTTTCAGGAGACTTTATCCCTGCCGTAAAAGCAGGACTAGAACTACAAGGTATACCAGCTGGTGTGCCGCGCCGTCCTATGGCGCCACTGTCAGAGCAGGCTTACCAAGCCCTTCGCGCAGATCTAGATACGCTGCGGAGCGTTTTTACTTCCTGAAAGCCCCAGGGTATTGCCATAGCACCGCCTAAAGGCCCCCGAGTAGGTAAGCCGACTCGGGGGCTGCTTGCCCAAAATCCCACTCGTTTAACGGGCATTCTTCGAATTAAGTATCGGCAGTATCGGCAGCTTCAAAATAACGCTACCCCAGGCGACCAGCGTTATGAACTGGAGCCCGGGGTAGCTTTTACCTTTTTAACGTAACGGTCAGTGCTGTATAGCGATGTGCTTAGTACGGCTATAGTCATCTAATGCGTAGGCAGAAAGATCCCTACCGTAGCCGCTGTTTTTAAAGCCCGACCATGGCATTTCTGTGGGAAGGGCAAGATGCGTGTTTACATTTACGCTGCCAAATTCCAGTTGTTTCGACACGTTTATCGCCGTTGAGACATCCTCGGTAAATACCGAACCGGTTAGTCCATATTCAGTGTCGTTGGCAAGGGCGACGCCTTCGGCGAGGTCGCTAAACGTTTCGATGCTAACCACAGGGCCGAAGACCTCACTGTGGGTGATCGGATCACCATTTGGGACCTTCAGGATAGTCGGTTCGACCCAGAAGCCCGACGAATCGTCATAGCGTCCTCCCAATAATACTTCTGCGCCCCTATCCACAGCGTCGTCGATGGCGGTGGCAACCCGGCGAAAATGCTCGCCATAAATGAGTGGTCCCAGGCTAGTTTCGTGTTCCACTTCTGGTTCGGCAAGAACGTACTGTTGCACTGCTGCGGTTATTTTTGTAACCAGCTTGTCTAACAGTGATTCGTGGGCGATGATGCGACAAGCGGCGCCACATTCTTGGCCACTGTTCCAAAAACCAGCTTCAAATACAGCGTCAGTAACCTGATCCAAATTAGCATCGTTACACACCAAAACCGGTGCTTTGCCACCTAGCTCAAGATGAACACGCGTAACGTTATGGGCTGCGCCTTCGGATACGGATTTACCGGCTCGGACACTTCCGGTCAGCGCCACCATATCAATGTTTGGATGATGCGAGATGGCGCTTCCAACGCCGGCGCCATCGCCCAGTACTACGTTGAGCACCCCCGGAGGTAATAACGATTCGGTAAGCTCCACCAACCGCAGGGTTGTCAGTGGTGTAACCTCGCTGGGCTTTAGTACCACCGTGTTGCCCATCATGAGTGCTGGAGCGATCTTCCAGGCAGCCATCAGCAGAGGGTAGTTCCAAGGGGTGATCATCCCGATAACGCATACTGGTTCTCGGAGAATATAAGACATGGTGTCTTCGACATAGTCGCCAGCAGGGATGGTATTGCCGGTTCGTCCTGCCCCAGCGAAGAACCTGAAAGTATCCACCACGCCGTTGATGTCATCTTCGGCTACCGCTGGGGGTTTGCCGCAGTTTAGTCCTTCTAATTGTTGGAGGTTTTCAGCATTCGCCTCGAGGATATCGGCGATTTTGAGTAACACTTCTGCGCGGTTACTTGGAGTACGAGCGCCCCAAGCGGGAGCAGCGGTGCGCGCTGCCTGAACAGCTTGGTCTACTTCCTGCTGGCCACCTAGTGGAATATGGGTAATGGGCTCGCCTCGGGCCGGATCCACAACAGTAAAGGATCCGCCTGATGAACTATCGGTATATTGACCGTTGATGAAATGCGTGAGCCGTGGCAATTCAAGGCTAAAGCGGGATGTGGATCGTTCAACAGAAATTTGGTTTGTCGTCATTTGCTCTTGTCCCATCTTGTTTCTCCTGTGTTGTGCCGCGTCGAAGTAGCGTCTGAACGCTTACTGTGCTGGATGTCACACACCGTAGTGCATGATATGTGATCACACAAGCGTAGGTAGTGCAGAATTTCACGCCCATACCCGGAGGTTGGACTGCCTGAAGTTTTTTGTTGCCCACTGTTGTGTGATGTGTGATCACACATTACACTACCTGCTATGACGTGTATCACAATAATTCTGGATGTGGTTGATTCGGTCCGTTACGGGAGTATGACCTTCTGTCAGACCACATCTCAGTTTGAAGACAGGGGGCGTGCGCGATGGTGCACATACCCTTAGGCGTCTGCAGTAAGGCAAATCTGAGTCAAACAAAGGATGAGAAATGAAGGGCTCAATGCGAAACAAATTTATCGCTCTGCTGGGTGTAGCTTCACTCGGTTTGATTGGGTGCGGTGACAGCTCTGCAGAAGCTGAATCGGCCAGCGGGGATGACAAACAGGTAACCATTGGCTATGTGGTTTGGGATGAAGTGCTAGCACCTACTTATCTTTGGAAACATATTCTTGAAGACCAGGGTTACGATGTGGAACTAACACAACTGGAAATTTCTGCAGTTTATGCCGGAGTGAGTCAAGACGACATGGACCTTTATATTGGAGGGCTTCCTGAAACGCACGCAGACTACTGGGAAGAGTACAGTGATGGTTTTGAGCCGGTGGTGGAATGGTACACACCTCTACGGCACGGACTGGCGGTGCCTGAATACGTTACAGACGTGAATGAGATTGGAGACCTCTCAGGCCAAGCCGATCGCTTTGGGGATCAAATTGTAGGGATCGAAGCCGGCTCTGGGCTCATGCAAGAATTAGAGGCTGCTGAGGGAGCTTATGACCTTAGTGGTTACGAAACTACGGGCTCGAGCACCGCAGCTATGCTGCAAGAGTTTGAGACCGCAACCAATAGTGAAGAGGACATTGTTGCTACTGTCTGGAATCCGCATTGGGCAGTTGGGGAGTACAACATGAAATTTCTTGACGACCCAGAAGGGGTATTCACCGACGGAGACACCTATACGGTAGTTGCAAGCAAGCAGGCATCCCAGAACCAAGAGCTTATGGATCTTTTAGCAGGTTTTGAACTAGAAGACGAGGAATTTTACGACTTATTAGGCGAGTTGCGCGAAGCTGGTGAAGGAAATGAAGATCAGGCCATCGAGAATTGGCTTGATGACGAAGGCAATCAGCAGTTAGTAGACGGATGGCTGCAGGAATAGAAGCAGCAAATAGTTATTGCGGACCCGAAGACTCGAAGTGATTCGATTTTTCGGGTCCGTTTTGGATAGTGCTAGTAGTGAGTTTCGATTACGAAAGGCAGCCATATGAAGGTGCCTTCAACAATAAATGTCATTGATGTTCAAGTTGCCGGTGAGACAGGCCGGGTACTATTGGACCAGTGTTCCTTAGTGCAGGGCAACGATATGGTATCCCGGCTAAAGTATTGCCGCGATCATCTGGGGGATCTCCGTCAAGCAGTGCTCAGAGAGCCCAGGGGCCATGCGAATCTTATGGGAGCAATTGTGGTGCCACCGGTTGCATCTGATAGCGATTTCGGGGTCATTATCATGGAGCAAGCTGACTATGCGCCAATGTCGGGGGCAAACCTTATGTGTGCGGTTACCGCGGTGCTCGAAACACAGCAGGTTGGTGTAACCGAGCCCGTAACTGAGCTGGCCGTGGACACAGCCTCCGGAACAGTAAAAGTATGTGCACGGGTGCATGGCGGGCGGGTAACAGAGATAACGATTGAGAGTGTGCTGTCGTTTGCAGCCTATATAGAACATAAACTGGATGTGCCTGAGTACGGTGAACTTGTCGTTGATATTGGTTTCGGCGGTCAGTTTTATGTGCAGGCCCCAGCGTCAGCATTTGGATTAGAGCTGCACGCTTCACAGGCACCAGAACTGATTCGCGCTGCAAATTTGCTTCTTGCCACGGCGCGGGAGTGCATCAGTGTTGTGCATCCAACGATGCCCCACTTAGA
>Ga0209487_1001988_pt1 | contig 16906 bp, 16 predicted proteins | sample Poulit2012_FD_187524 | JGI IMG/M metagenome (GOLD analysis project Ga0209487, IMG submission 187524) | Agricultural soil microbial communities from Georgia to study Nitrogen management - Poultry litter 2012 (SPAdes) (version 2) | ecosystem: Environmental > Terrestrial > Soil > Agricultural land...
ACGCCAAGCGCTTCATCAGCGAAGGCGCACTGAACTATCCCGAAATGACTGCCCGCCGTCGTTTGAATGCGGAGCATCCCATCGAGAAAGTCGGAGCCCGGCTGCGCGCCATGATGCCCTGGATCGGCGAGAACAAGATCATCGACAAGAGCAAAAACTAAGTCGAAATCTTCGGCATGAGAAAACGCGGCTTCGGCCGCGTTTTTTTTGGCGACCACCTTTTAAGCTGGTATTTGAACGGAGTGTAACTCCATGGTAGGGTTTGACGACAAACAAGATAAAAAAACTGTGATACGAGAGCTGCTTGTTAGGCACCACAGTGGTCGTTGGCACTTTTGAAAGCTTGCCAATAACGGAGTAGGGGCGGAGTGAGTGTCATAATCGCAAAATAGCTAATCACGAATAAGGATGAGTTGCGATGCCTCCCACACAACGAAAAGTATTGCTCTTGGTCAGTGGCATGAGCCCGCAGATCATTACCGAAACCCTCTATGCTTTGACACAGGCCAAAGAACCCTGGGTGCCGGATGAAGTTCACCTCATCACAACGCTGCAAGGGCGGGACAACGCCGTCTTACAGCTCCTGCAAGATCGAAAACGTTTTGCCAAGTTCTTGAGTGATTACAAGATTGCTCACCCCATACACTTTAACGAATCCACCATTCATCTCATACGCGATGACACTGGTCAGCCCTTAGCGGACCTGCGTACTCCCGAAGACAATGAAGCTGCCGCAGATACTATCTGTGACATTGTTCGTCGCTTCACCCAGGACGAGGCAAGCGAGTTGCACGTTTCACTGGCAGGTGGCCGTAAAACCATGGGTTTTTACGCAGGCTACGCTCTGTCTCTGTTCGGTCGACCGCAGGACAGCCTGAGCCATGTCCTGGTGAGCGAGCACTACGAATCCAACAAGGATTTTTTTTACCCTACACCGACAACCCACGTGATCTTCGACCGCGATAACAATCCACTGGATGCCAGTAAGGCACAAGTCTGGCTGGCAAAAATCCCTTTTGTTCGATTGCGCAGCGGCCTTCCAGAAAGTCTGCTTGGCGGACAGCACGGATTCAGTGAAACCGTTGCCTTAGCTCGCAAAGTCACCGAAAAGGCCCGCTTGGTGCTCTTCCCATCGGACCGCGTCTATGAACTCAACGGTGTATCTGGCAAGTTGACACCGGTTCTGATGGCGATTCTTTTGTGGGCCGCCCGGCGGACAACGCCTATCGCGCCCTTGGTGGATGGTGAAAAAAATAGCGATTACGCCAAGGAGCTAGTCAATCTGGCCGACGACTATAATCTGATACTGCACGGTAGAACCGAAGCCAACCTGTACAAAGGCGACGTTAGCAAGTCCTTCTTGGAAACTAATATTTCAAAGCTCAACAGCAGGTTGGCTAGCCAGCTTGGTCTCGAACTAAGTGCTTTATGCAAGCTTGCCATCGTCCAGCGAAACGATTGTTCCGGTTATGCTTTGCCGGAAAATCTCGAGATTGAAATTCGATGATAAGGGACCCTATGAAAACGCTTGATTACACCATTCGTTTCGTCACACCTGCGTTTCTCGGTAACGCGGAACAGGCAGGTCAGTGGCGCAGCCCACCTTTCAAAGCACTGCTGCGACAATGGTGGAGGGTGGCTTATGCAGCAGAAAAGCAATTCCAAGTGGATCCCGCGGCTATGCGTAAAGAGGAAGGACTGTTGTTTGGTCACGCTTGGCTGGAAGATGACCGGGACGAAAAGGGCAACAAGGTGCCCGCCCGAAGGAGTCAGGTTCGTATTCGGTTGAGTAAGTGGAATATCGGTGACCTCAAGCAGGCGCCTGCCATCGGGCGGGTTGCTATGGGTAAAAATCAAATCCCGGCTGAACTTTATTCCGGATATGGCCCCGTTGCTCCAGGCCCGAAACTCAAGGGCACGGCTGCCATTCAGGCTGGTGATGAAGCTCAGCTTCGCATCGCTTTCCCTAAAGAATCAAAAATTGAGCAAGCCCTCGCTCTCATGAATGCTTATGGCACTCTAGGTGGGCGGAGTCGAAATGGCTGGGGTTCTCTTGAGCTTCGGGGCGAGCACGTTGAATTGAAGCCCGCCGTACGTGACTGGGAAGCAGCTATGCAAATGGACTGGCCCCACGCTCTGGGTAAAGACGACAGAACGTTGATCTGGCAGTCATCGCCGCTAGTGCGATGGGAGGATGCAATGAAACTGTTGGCGCAAGTCCGAGCTGATATGCGCAGAGCAGTGCCCGATCGGTTGATGCTGGCTTATCCCAGCACCAAAGGAACAATGCCGGGCTGGGGAAATAGTGACCGGGTGCCTCACAGCCTGCGCTTCAAGGTTCGCCCTGAGGGTGCACAGTTTGTAGCGGTCATTTTCCACATGCCTTGCCGCCCCGCAGATGCCTTGTGGAAAAAACTCACGCGCCAGAAACAGCAAGGCTTTCCGGCTACCTTCGCCGCTGCACATGCATTTTTGGACAGGCAGCAACACTTTAAACGGGTTGAGGTATAGGCATGACGGATAACAATAATCTCTGGCAAACCAAGCTCCACGCCCGCCTGCACGACCCCGCAGAAAAGGCGCTGGTCTTGCTGCGCGACCGGGTTGGGCATGAAGGAGGAACATCTCGTGTATTGTGGAGGCTGGCTCGTGCAGAGGAATTGCCAGCCGAAGAGTTGGACAATGATAGCGCTGATGTGCTCCATGCCGTTGCCTTCTCCGGTGGCATTAAGCCTGCCACCTACACGACGGTCAAACGAGCAGACTGGTGGGCATCGGCAGCGGACCGTCCCCAGTTTCCCATGCAGGAAATCACCGTCCCCACCAAAAAGGGTGAAAAGACACTGATGGTAGCGAATTGGGCGCGGGTGAACTGGGCCAAAAAGCCTATACTGGTACACCCGCTTACCGGTGAGCAACATGACCTGGGAAAATCCGGCGATCTTTCTGATACAGATCTTGAAGATATCAAGCAGCGTAGCTTTAATCACTTCTCAAACCTGCTGATACGCGACAATGGTGTCACTAACTTCAAAAAATCCACCCTGGCATTCTGGCGCTTTGGTCCAGAGGTCAGCGAAGATGTCGACAATGGCAACCTAGGCGTTTTGTGGAACCTGTTGCCCGCCGACACTCGTATCCCCGACCACAGCATCTGGGATCATCTGGACTTAACCTCAGCGTTTGCCGGCGCCTTTGCAGATGACCCCGAGGGCGAAGCGGCGCTGTTGACCTTGTCTATTGGTCCGGTACAGCCTTTTATTGCTGCCGCCCGTACTACCTCCGACCTATGGGCCGGCTCTCACTTGTTATCCCGCCTGAGTTGGGAAGCTATGCGGCCATTGTGTGAGCAACTAGGGCCGGATGCCATTCTGTTTCCGCGTTTACGGGGCATACCGCAGGTGGATTTATGGCTACGCGATCAGATGGACTTACCTGAAGGGCTATTCGCAGACTGCGACTGGAACAAGGGCAGCACCGACTCCAACCCGTTATTTTCCGCTGCCTTGCCCAACCGATTTGTTGCGGTAGTGCCTGCCAGTAAGGCCAAGGAGATTGCTGAATCTGTTGAGAAAAGCGTGCGTAAATGGTTGCAAGAGCTAGGCTCAAATGTTGTTAATGAATTGCTCACCATTGCAGGCTATCAAGGCGAACAGGAAAACATCACTACACCTTACGAGCAAATGAAGGAGCAGCTGCAAGGCTTCCCGGAAGTACATTGGGCGGCGGTGCCCTTCTCGCTGATCCGGTGCGGCGACGTGGCTAAGCAGCGCGACCTGAATATTACCCAGCTCTCCAACAGCATGAAACCCTTCTTTAACACCGACGGCGAACCTGGATTTTTAGGTTCTGACGCCTGGAAGGTGTTACAGCAGGATCTGGAGCTGCAGGACGAAGATGGTCGGACGTATCGCTTCTTCTCACCCAACCCCGGCGTGCTCTACCCCGCCGTCTTTGACTTGGCCGAGCGCGCATTGGCGGCCGCTAAAGCGAGCCGAAGCTTCCAGCAAACCACGCAGGAAGGTTGGCGCTGCTCATTGACTGGTGAGAGCGAGTGGCTGACTACCAACCGGGAACAGCTGCACTGGAACAAAACCTATCGTGAGCAACAGGGTACGCTGTGGACAGTCGTTGCGAACGAAAGGCCTTCTTGGGCGAAAAAAGGGGAACATCTTGGCGCCTTATCTGCCATAAAACGCTTGTGGCCAACACTGTTCAAAAACGAGGTAGGCAAAGCGCTGACGGATAAAGACGATGGCAGTCTTAAATCTATCGATCGCTTTGTGGTGTCTACCCATACCATGGCTTTGGCACATCAACTTGATCAGTTCAGAAAAAACAATGGCCGTATTGATGAAGAGCTGGCAAAGCAGCTTGATAACCGAGACTATCGCGTAGCCTTGCCTGCCCAATTGGCAAAAAAACTTCGTAAGGAAAAGCACCCACAGAGCAGCCTAATTTGTTGCATTCCAGGTTGGTTGGATGCAGAGCGAGAGCGTGAGTCCGAGGATGGCGGAAAAGGCTTTGATGGCGCGCAAAAGAAGCTGAAAGCGCTATTGGGCACCAAAGCCGAAACCTACTACAGCCTGATTATGATGGATGGTGATCGTATGGGTGCCATCCTGTCAGGCGATGACGACACCAACACCACCATCAGCTACCTGCAAAGCTTCCACCCCAATGTACAGGAAGGCTTTGCCAAACGGGCGGCCAAACAAAACAAAATTAAAGAATACGGTAGCCAAAAACGCGCTATCTCACCTAATCGACATCTGGCTATTTCCGGAGCACTGAATGATTTTTCCCAAACCGTGGTACGCCATGTGGTGGAGGAAGAATACCTAGGTCGGGTGATTTATGCCGGTGGTGACGACGTGCTGGCCATGCTGCCGGTAGCCGATATGCTACCGACCATGCAGCGGTTGCGCCACGCCTATAGCGGCACCGCACCACATGATGAGCCGGTGAACTGGGGCGATCTGAAAAAGCGCAACACGCTCGTATGCAAAGGCGGTTTTGCTTGGCTTAAAGGTAGGCTAATGCGCATGATGGGAGAAAACGCCACCGCCTCTTGTGGTGCCGTTATCGCTCACCACCAAGCCCCGCTTGCTGCTGTGCTTCGTGAATTAAGAAGCGCCGAACAGCGGGCGAAAACCGAGGGTGGGCGTGACGCCTTCTCTATCACGGTCGTTAAACGCTCTGGTGGCGCGCTCCAACTCACAGAGAAGTGGGGCGAGCCCGTCACGCTTTTGCAAGACTTGCGTGATTTTCTTGCTGCAGAGGGGGTATCTCGTCGTGCCGTCTATCACACCCTTGAATGGCTTAACGGCAACGGGCTGCCTGTACAGGCTTTTGATAATGGTATGGCGCTCAGTCTATTGACTTACCAACTGGATCGACAGGCCGGCGGAGATGCCAAAAACCAGGTGCTCATGCTGGCTCAAAGGCTTGTCAAGCTTGCCCTTGAGTGGCCACAGGAGCAGCGCATCAATAGGCTACGCAACTTTCTTTCTGTTGCAGAGTTTCTGGCGCGTGAAACTCGCACAGACGGCACGAAGGAGGGAAACGAATGAGCGCCATCGAGTACCGTTATATTGAACCGTTGGACGTCCTGTTTCTGCGAGGCAACAAGCTGTTTGGTGACCCCGGAAGCTACGGCGAAGCGTTGATTCCGCCCTGGCCATCGGTGGCGGCGGGAGCCATCCGCTCGCGAATGCTGGTTGACGATGCCGTGGACTTAGGCGCCTTCGCACGTAATCACGCTGAGCACCCGACCTTGGGTACGCCCATGCACCCCGGAAGCTTTACCCTGAGCGGCTTTTATCTGGCGCGAAAGAGAGATGGTGAAGTAGAAATTCTTTTGCCCCTACCGGCGGATTTGAGCGTCAGCAGGGGCACGGATGCTGCATTGAAGGTAAGCCGACTGACACCCCAACCCATTGGTCTAGCATCTTCTTACCCTTTGGACATGCTACCTGTACTCGGTCAAGGTGCACGGCGAAGCAAGCCCGAGCACGGTTACTTGCTCACTCAGCAAGGGTGGCAAGCCTACCTTCGCGGCGATACGCCAAGCACGGAGCAGCTGGTGCCTTCATCAGCCCTTTGGAGTCTCGATGCGCGTATTGGTATTGGCATGAACGCGGCCACCCGAAGCGCGGAGGAGGGCAAACTATTTTCTGCTCAAGCGATTGTGATGAAAAAAGATGTCGGCTTTTTAGCGGCCGTTAGTGGTGCGCAACCACCAAAGAAAGGTTTATTGCGGTTTGGTGGTGATGGGCGCGCTGCTACTATCGAAAATATTGACACCTCCCTGCCAACTCCCGATTATCAAGCAATAGCCAACGCTCAGCGTTGCCGCATCGTATTGACCAGTCCAGGGTTATTTCCCCATGGCTGGATGCTACCAGGTACTGATAACAACAAGCGGGTAGCGCTGCCCGGCGGTGTCACCGCCAAGGTGGTGTCCGCCGTTGTACCTCGGGCTGAAACAATTTCCGGCTGGGATCTGGCCGCTCGCGAGGGCAAGGGCGCTCCGAAACCTGCTCAGCGTGTAACGCCTGCCGGTAGCGTCTATTGGCTGGATGAGCTGCAAGCCACCCCGGAGCAACTTAGCAAGCTTGTCGAAAATGGACTCTGGAGCAGTCCGTGCGAAGATGAGTCTCGTCGCGCCGAAGGGTTTAACCGTTTTATTTTTGCCACATTCTAAGCAAGGATTGTCACCATGTTTGAAAAGCAAGCTGCTGTATTTTTGTACGCCATCAGCCCAGTTCATATGGGGTCCGGTCAAGCGATCGACGTTATCGATAATCCCATTCAGCGCGAAAAGCACACGGGCCACCCTAGTTTTGCCGGCTCTGGTATCAAAGGCGCTGTCAGGCACAGCTTTGAGGCATTGACTAGCCACAAACCCCTTAGCGAAGAGGAAAAAGGTAGTCTCACAGACGTGATTAATCGTTTGCTCGGCCCGGATTCCAACAGTGGCGACGGTCTTCACGCCGGAGCGGTGAGTTTTGGTGATGCCCAGCTTGTTGCCCTGCCAGTGCGCTCACTCAAGGGTGGCTATGTCTATGCTACCTGCCCGCACGCATTGGCGCGAGCGCAGCGGTTGCTGACAATGGCTGGCCGACGCGTGAATTGGAGTGTGCCAAATGTACCGGAGAACCACTGCGCTCTGATTAATGAGCAGTTAGTTTCTAGCCACAACCAGCGGCTCCATTTGGAGGCGTTTGAGTATTTGCCAGAACGATCGGATGCAGTGCAAGTCATTGCTCAAGACATCGCCCATTCAGCCTTGCCCGAGTCGGAAGAGTACAAGTTTTTTCGGGATAAGCTGAAGACCGATCTGGTGGTTCTGTCTAATACAGATTTTTCTTACTTTTCACAGCACGCCATGCTGGTGGAGCCGCATGTGCGTATCAATCCGGAGACCGGCACCGCTAGTGACGGCGGTCTGTTCTACACTGAAAACCTGCCGCCGGAAGCAATTATGATCGCCCCCCTGATGGCCAGCCAGACGCGCACCAAGGGCGAGAACCAGCCCGCCGAAGCGGTAATGTCACAAATCAAAACCCTGATTAACAGCCGCCTGCTGCAAATTGGTGGCGATGCTACCACCGGGCGAGGTTTGGTAGTGGCCAACGTGGTGGAGGGCTAAATAATGACTCAGACCTTGGAGCAGCAGCGAGCGCAACACGCATGGAAGGTGAGCGAAAACTACAAGACGGAGCACGTCAACATCGTCAAGGGCCTGCCCGCATTGATTATGAATAGCGGCCTGATGCAAGTGTTGGCTTTTTCGCACGAAAAGAGCGGTAAACATGAAATGGTAGCTGCCGACTTGCGAGCGTGGTTAGCAAGCCGGATTTCTAAGGGTGAAATAACCAAAGATCCTGGTTTTGATACCTTCATGAAAGTGCTTATGGAGGCCAAACCACAAGAGTATCAATTTATTCAAACCGAAGCCTTCGCCTGGTTGAAGTGGTTGCGTCACATGGCCGCCGCTCGCAAACCCGATAAAGGAGATGAGTGATGGCCATAGCCGCTGTACCTGATTATTTGGGCCGCAATTTTAGTACTGCATCGCCGGGACTGCGTTTCGGTATGTATCTTTCCATTTGGAACGATGATTTTTCTGAAACTAAAAGTGACGGGAAGCCCAGCATAAAGGCTAAGGAAAAAGTCGAACCGCTGAAAAAGGCGGGAAGACTGAATCCCAACGACCAGGCCACCATGAAGCATCTACTGGTGCGCCAACAGGCTGCCTTCAATACTGTCACACGCGCTGCAAATGGGCTACAACTGGATGCGATTACCACCGCTCCCTTCGCCACAGGCCTTGGAAACGAACATCCAACGGAAAACGGATTCGCTTTTCTCAACCCTTATGGTCTGCCGTACCTGCCTGCTAGTGGCGTGAAAGGCGTCTTGCGCCAGGCTGCACGAGAGCTGGCTTCTGGTGACTGGGGTGAAAGTGATTGGTCGGGTGATTATATCAACACCTTGTTTGGCTCTGAGCCAGGGAGTGAAAAGCTCAGGCGAGGCGCGTTCATCTTCTGGGATGTTATCCCACAGATTAAAGGTGACAGCCTGGCCGTAGAAATCATGACGCCCCACCATACGCACTATTATCAAGACCAGCAAACTCCCCACGATTCTGGTCAACCAACCCCAATCAGTTTTCTCACTGTTCCGGCCGGCTCTGGTTTTACCTTTCATGTGCAATGCGATTTCGCAATGCTAAGCCAAGCAGCGCCGGAGTTGGCACAAGATGAGCGGTGGAAAACTCTTCTGGAAGAAGTGTTCAGTCATGCCTTCGATTGGCTTGGCTTTGGTGCTAAAACGTCCGTCGGCTACGGCGCTATGCAGGAGGATCAAGTGAAAAAGATCGCACGTGAACGTCAACAGGCAGAACAGCAAGAACAGGAACGGCGGGCTACTCTGAGCCCGGAAGATCTGGCGTATGAAGAAAACAAGCCCGTAATTGACAAATTCAGTGAAACATTTGAGCAGGCCCGAAAAGCCACATACCAGCCAGGCCAGGAGTTCGACAGTAAACGCAACCAGTTCATCCAGGCGGCTATATCCTGGGAGGAAACCCGTAGCCGCCTTGAGGCTGCCACGGTTCTGGGTGAAACCTTGAAATGGGGAGTATCCAAAAAAGGTAAGGATCGATTGAAAGCAGCTGTTGAGCAGCTACAAGGCAAGAAAGGCTAAAACAATGGCAAAATTCAAAACACACTTTTGCATGGTGTCTCAGCAAGCAGCTCCGAATCTGCTGCCACTGCTGGATGTGACAATGAAGCCCGAAAAAGTGGTATTACTGGTTACGCCGGAAATGCAGAAGCAGGCAGATTACCTGGAACAGGTGATAAAGCCGCGTGGTATCAAAGTAGTGCAGCAACCCTTGACAGTGATCGATGACTTTAGTGCCATGCAGGAGCAGCTAATGGCTATGGTCGAGAGTGAGCCTAAGGAGGAGATTGCATTAAATGCCACAGGCGGCACCAAGTGGATGGCGATTGCCGCCCAGGAAGTGTTTCGCATGAACGGTTCAACCGTATTTTATGTAAAGGCCAAAGATGACAAAGTCTTGTTCCTAGATGGTGACCCAGCCAGTCACGACCTTTCGCAACGCATTGATCTGAAAAACTACATCCAGGCTTATGGTTACGAGTTCCGTGGAAAAAATCAGTTCACAGGTTTGCCCCCGAATCAGCGCGACCTGTGTGAGCGTCTGGTGTTGAAGGTAGAGCAGTGGCAGGGGGCGATTGGACAGTTAAACCTTCTGGCCAGTACAGCAGAAGACAGAAAAACCTTATCACTGCAATTGAACGCAGCACTGAAGTATACAGACCCTCAGCTATCGGTCTTGCTGGCCGAATGTGCAGAAGCCGGTTTGTTGCGGAACAAGGTTGATGACCATATTCACTTTACCGATGAGGCTGCACGGTCTTGGGCCAATGGTGGATGGTTGGAGTCCTACGTTACCAGTAAGTTAAACGAGCTAAAGGGCGAAGCAGTTATCCAGGATAGTCCACGGGCTAACCTGCACATCCATCGAGTCGGAGCCACATCCCATAACGAAGTGGATGTTTGCTTCATGGCTAGAAATCGCCTGCATCTGATTGAATGCAAAACCAAGCGCATGGCGGGCAAGGGTGCAGCTGAAGGGACAAAAGATACTGTCTACAAGCTTGATTCGCTCAGCGATCTGGGCGGTTTGGCGACAAAGTCTATGCTGATCAGTTACCGCAAGCTCACGCCAGCCGATAAGCAGCGAGCCAAGGATTTGAGGATTAGGGTAATCCAAGGCGCTCAGCTTCAGCAGCTAAAGCCGTTGCTGCGCGACTGGATTAAGCAGTGATGATCGAGCGCTCTTCAAAACAGATAGCCCCGGTACAAGTGGCCCGGTACCGCTTCCACTGGCGGATCAAGACGCCCCTGCAGTTGCCGCCTTATGCCAGCTCCACCCTGCGCGGCGTATTTGGACGCATGTTGCGACAATTGGCTTGCCTGACCCGCGCCAATGCATGTCGAGGGTGTGCAATGGCTTCTGCCTGCCCTTATCCTCAACTGTTCGAGCCGCAGACTGTGCCTCGTCCGCAAGGGGGGCAGCCTGCGCTAGCTCCTTACGCCATTGAAACACCCTTTACCTTCTCTCGCCAAGAGCCGGGAAAAGATCTCTTGCTTCAGCCAGGTAAAGGATACACCTTTGATATGGTACTTATGACTCCCGCTGCGCTCGACCAATTGTCATTGATCGTGGCCGCCTGGAGGCACGCGTTTGCCAAGGGCGTAGGTAAGGGTAATGGCACAGCCGAATTAGTACAGGTAGAGCACCTGCCGCCCCAGGGGCCGAGCAGTAATATCCTCAGCGCTGCTAATGCATCATTGCAATCGCACAACACCGCTCTGTCGGTGCCGCGGTTTTATCGGCCTGAAGATGTAATGTTACGGTTGCAAACACCACTGCGCATTGAGCAGCGAGGTACACTGATAAATGAACGATCCATCACTCCTGCTGTGTTTCTGCGCCACCTTATACGTCGAGTCAGCTTTCAAGTCTGCGCACAGCAGCCGAGCGCTTTTCCGCTGGACGAAATTCACCAGCTAAACGCCTTGGCTGATCGGGTAAAGGAGGGTGAACGGAAGATGCTTTGGTGTGATTGGGAGCGTTACTCTTCTCGGCAGAGCAAAAAAATGAAATTGGGCGGCCTGGTCGGATGCTGGGAATTGCTACAGGTTCCGCCCCAACTCTTGCCGCTCATCTATTTAGGCCAATGGCTGCATCTGGGAAAGGGCAGCGCCTTCGGGCTTGGAAAATACCGCTGGCAGATACCATCTCTCGATTCCCCCCTCTAATCTCTTCTTCACAAGCTTGTCAAAGCATAAAACCGTATAAATCCCCTTCATAATAGCCACATGCTTTTGAATGAGCTTGCACGGGACGTGTAACAGGGACTCGTCGTATCAAGGACTCGTATAAGGATTGGTGACAAGGACTCGTGACAAGGATTCGTAGCAAGGTCAGAGACACTCATTCAAAAGCTCTAATGACAAAGAGGCTAGGTTATATGACATCGCATCATCGTGAGAGCAGTGGCGCATCCGATCGGATTCATTTTGAATCCGTTTATGGTAGCGCCAGTTTGCCCAAACCGGACGAAACAACATACGGGAATGTGCTCTCGGCCCTTGTCGGTGGAGCTATTGCAATAGCGTCTGTTGCCGTTACCGCTGTCGTTCTCAAGCCAAGGTAGGTACAAAGTCGTGCGCTATATAGTTACTCGCCATCTAGGTGCACTTTCGTGGTTAAAAGATCGCGTGGGCGAGCCAGCCGTGCACATAGATCATTTGGATGATCTGTGCATGCTGCAAAGCGGAGATACCGTTTACGGCACCTTACCCATGCATTTGGTGGCTGAAATTTGTGCTCGTGGTGTTCGCTACCGCCATCTCGAGGTTGAGTTACCAAAGCATCTGAGGGGCCAGGATCTGACGGCCGAACAGCTGACAAAGTTAAATGCTGAGCTGGTGGAATACGCTGTTACCCGACGTACGTCGCATGACCGTTTCCTAGCCCTCGGCGGTGACCTTGAGGATCTGCTATGAGCCGTCAACTATTTCTCGTCGCCTATGACATCAGTCAGCCGCGCCGCCTATATCGTGCTCACCAAATCATCAAGGATTATGCCAGTGGTGGCCAGAAATCCGCGTTTGAATGTTATCTCTCAGTGACCGAACGGGAAGAACTGGTTCAGCGTATCCACGAGGTGCTCGACGAGAGTGAGGATGCATTTCTCGTAATTCGGATGATTTCTCGTGATGCGGTAGAAACCCTGGGTAAAGCTGTAAAGCCCATGGATCAGTTGTATGCCTACCTGGGATAGAGAAGGTATAAAGCTATGAAGACGCTATTTATTGATCGGAAGAATGCCGAGATCGAAATAAGTCGCGGCCGCCTTATAGTCCGTGTCGCTGACCGGAAGCCGAGCTTTTCCATTCCCACTCGCGTTCTGGAGCTACTGGTCATTAGCGCTCCGGTTAGGTTTTCATCGACACTCCTGAGCCAGCTTACCCAGGAAAATATTGTTGCTGTCTTTATAAACCCCAGAAAGGTTGATGCCTGCACCATAACCACTGGTATGTTGCATAACGACGCTAAGCGGCGCCTTTGGCAATATCAAGCAATCAGCAACGACAGCTTACGTTTGGTTTTTGCTCGCCAATTAATGGATCGCAAGCTGCGGCTGCAGAAAGCTATGCTGGGAAAGGCGCTAAGCAAACGGCCTGATTGCCGTCACTCGCTGCTTACCGGAATACGTCGGATAGATAAACTGCTACAAACTGTGCCGTCGGTAGGTAGCGTTGAATCTTTGCGAGGGGTCGAGGGTGCGGCTGGGGCGGCCTACTTTGAAGCTTATCAAAAGCTATTTGCATCAGCCCTTGAGTTTAATGGCCGAAACCGCCGTCCACCATTGGATCCGGTCAATGTTATCTTGTCCCTGAGTTTCACGCTTCTTCATGCTGAGGCTGTGCGCACGTTGTTCGCTACCGGGTTTGACCCGTTGTTGGGTATCTATCATGAACCCACCTTTGGTCGTGAATCCCTTGCCTGTGACTTAGTAGAAGTTTTTCGTCCGTTGGCCGAGCGTTGGATATGGCGGCTGTTTGCTGAGGAAACTCTACGCCCTGAGCACTTCAGTAAAGAAAAAGGGCCTGAGGGAATGCCTTGCATGCTGGGAAAACGTGGTCGGGAAATTTTCTATGCAGAGTATGATCAGCGGGCGCGCCAATGGCGGCGACTTATGAGGCGCACCTCACGCTACTGGCTGGATCAGCTTCGGTTAAGCATAGGGGAGGGCTGACTGTGGGTCTAGCTAAAACCTGCTTGGTAATAGATTCTCGAAAAGCAGAAAGAATCTCTTTAGATGGGCCCGCTCTTCGGGTCAGAATGCACGCACAGAGCTCTCGCTTGTTTCCTCTTCGGCGCTTGTCGCGAATTCATGTACTGGGTGACCCTTTAAATGGCTTTGATGCTTTAATTTATTGCGCAGAGCGACAGATTCCCGTAGCTTTTTTTACCGCAACTGGAAAGCTTCGTTGCCAGCTTTATTTTCCGGTGTTTGAAAACAGCATTATTGCCCACTGGTTAGAGCATGTGGAGTTTGATGTTGCCGCTCGGCAGCAATACGACGAGTGGTTGTTGTATCAGACACTGCATTTGCTGTCACTGATGGGTTGTACCCATGGAGCTCGAGAATTACGGCTTAAGCTTGTAGACGAAAGACTTAATCATCTTTGTAAACAGAAGCTAGGCGAGCGAAAATTTCAGCTAGCCATGGAGTGGCTGAATGGAATTATGACTGTTCATTTATCCCAAATCATAGTTAACCAAGGCTTGGCGAATCAGAGTAGAGGCAAGCGCCAGTTAATGTCTGATGTTATGCCTCTATATGAACTGTGGCTGCGCTATCATTTGGCTCAGCGCTTGGATCGGAAGGTGCTTAACGTTACTGCGCAAGACATGTCGGAGTTCTATCAGGAACATTCCGAACAGGTTGAATACATGTTTAAACGGATGCTCACGCAGCTGGCTTCGCGGTTAGAAGCCATTGTATAAGAATCGTAATTAGAGAGGGGGCAATTCATGGCCCATTATCTTATCTGTTATGATATCGCCAACCCCAAGCGCCTCGGCCGCGTGCATAGGCGTGTTGTCAGGCATGCACTATTTCTTCAGTACTCTGTGTATTATCTACAGGGCGACAAGCCAGCCCTACAAACTGCTCTGAATGATATAAAAGATGTTATCCATCCTATGGAAGATGATGTCCGTGCCTATACAATTGCACCTTTATCCGAAGCATTTCAGCTGGGGGTGCCATGGTTTCCTGATGAAGTGGTGTTATTATGAGGCCAATGTATATTAACTTTCTAAGTTGTGGCAAACGTGGAAGGCCCAACGGAAAGCTCTTGATTTTAAAAAGGTTTTAACCGCAGTCAGTGAGAACAATGCCCCGCACCAAAGGGGATTAAGACGGGCATCTACCCCGTCCATAGTTTTAGCTAAGGTGTGAGAACAATGCCCCGCACCAAAGGGGATTAAGACACTTAATTAGCTTATGTTTCGTGTCAAGAAACATGTGAGAACAATGCCCCGCACCAAAGGGGATTAAGACAAGTAGTACAGCGTCCGGTTCTCGACGTACCCACAGTGAGAACAATGCCCCGCACCAAAGGGGATTAAGACGGCACTGGCCAGACGGCCTTGCCAGCGCTTCTGTGTGAGAACAATGCCCCGCACCAAAGGGGATTAAGACCTGCACATGATCTTTAATGGCGGTATTTAACGTGAGAACAATGCCCCGCACCAAAGGGGATTAAGACGGTAGAATAAGACGCTATCCTCTGAATAACTAGGTGAGAACAATGCCCCGCACCAAAGGGGATTAAGACACCTTCGCGATCCCAGTAACTTCCGCCAGATAGTGAGAACAATGCCCCGCACCAAAGGGGATTAAGACTTCGACTGGCTTTATTCCCGGCAGTAACTTTGTGTGAGAACAATGCCCCGCACCAAAGGGGATTAAGACCCACAAGACCAATAATGACCATTCGCCAAATATGTGAGAACAATGCCCCGCACCAAAGGGGATTAAGACCCTTCCGATGACGTTATGCCAGCGTTTTGCATCAGTGAGAACAATGCCCCGCACCAAAGGGGATTAAGACGTCGCACAGATTCTGCATTGCGATGGGATAGCTTTGTGAGAACAATGCCCCGCACCAAAGGGGATTAAGACGTTCCTGGGACACGGTCTTGGTGTCAGCGCCGATGTGAGAACAATGCCCCGCACCAAAGGGGATTAAGACGATTTATTGGCTCGCTTAGTTCGGCCAGTGTTGAGTGAGAACAATGCCCCGCACCAAAGGGGATTAAGACTGCAGCTCAGGGCAGCGGCTCAGAATATCGACGGCGTGAGAACAATGCCCCGCACCAAAGGGGATTAAGACCTTCAATGGCACGTAAGAGGCCAGATATACCTGTGAGAACAATGCCCCGCACCAAAGGGGATTAAGACGTACAATAAGGAAATTTACCACCATCATCTGTGAGAACAATGCCCCGCACCAAAGGGGATTAAGACGGCTTTTTATCCACGCGTTTTTCATACTCAATCCGTGAGAACAATGCCCCGCACCAAAGGGGATTAAGACAGACCTGAGTCCTCGCCCTGGGTTTCGGAATCGTGAGAACAATGCCCCGCACCAAAGGGGATTAAGACTGCTGAATTTCTATTGGCCAGTGTGGTTTTGTCATGTGAGAACAATGCCCCGCACCAAAGGGGATTAAGACCAATAAATTGGGTTTTTGGCCGGTACAGTTGGGTGAGAACAATGCCCCGTACCAAAGGGGATTAAGACCCTTGTCTGCTTCCATCTCCACCAGCGTTTTGGTGAGAACAATGCCCCGCACCAAAGGGGATTAAGACCTTGTTATAGCGATCAACGTCAGAGTCCGTTAGCTGTGAGAACAATGCCCCGCACCAAAGGGGATTAAGACACCTCATAGTCACAAATTTCGTGTTTTTGCTGGCGTGAGAACAATGCCCCGCACCAAAGGGGATTAAGACCGATCAGCGCTCCGGAATCCAGCAGCTCACGGACTGTGAGAACAATGCCCCGCACCAAAGGGGATTAAGACACGGCGCGCTCTTGCACTACTGGTCCCGGCATTTCGTGAGAACAATGCCCCGCACCAAAGGGGATTAAGACCTCTTCCGGGCCTTCTTTACGGACGTTTAGGTGGTGAGAACAATGTCCCGCACCAAACGGCCTGGCACGTTATGGCTTGCGAGAGAGCAGTGCTCCCAACCAGGGGGAGGTGAAAGCACTATTTACATATTGGACGACGTTAATCCTAACGGCTTTAGGCGCTCCCGATAGGGCTGGGTTATTGCCTAGGCATGCGATCTACGACTCAATACGGCGCGTTCAGCCTTGAGGCGGCATTTTTGATCGCGTTTTTTGTGCGTACGGCAGTGCTTACATGCCATAATAGCAGCAGGACTTGAGTACCCGAGGTAATCTATGAGTAAGGATAAGAACGCGGAAGGCGAACCTCTGCGTGATGACGAAAGCCTCCTGCCATTTGATGAGCATTTCGAGGAGGTGGTTGCAGAGGGGGGCAAGCGGGTTCGGCGCCGAGGCGTTTACTTTTTGCCTAACCTGCTGACTACCGGCGCCCTATTTGCAGGTTTTTACGCCATTATCTCCGCCATGAACGGGCAGTTCGTCAGTGCTGCCGTGGCCATATTTGTCGCTATGATCCTGGATGGTCTGGATGGCCGCGTGGCGCGCCTCACCAACACCTCTAGCGCCTTCGGTGAGCAATATGACAGCC
>Ga0209487_1001989_pt1 | contig 16894 bp, 16 predicted proteins | sample Poulit2012_FD_187524 | JGI IMG/M metagenome (GOLD analysis project Ga0209487, IMG submission 187524) | Agricultural soil microbial communities from Georgia to study Nitrogen management - Poultry litter 2012 (SPAdes) (version 2) | ecosystem: Environmental > Terrestrial > Soil > Agricultural land...
CCGGGGTGCACGGTGTGGAGTACTCGATCGGCTGGACCGCCTGGCTGGACATGGCGGCCCCCGGTGTCTCCAAGGCCAGCGCCCTCGAGGAGATCCGCACGGGACTGGGCATCGACCAGGCCCGCACCGTCGCGGTCGGCGACGGGTTCAACGACACCGAGATGCTCACCTGGGCCGGCGTCGGCATCGCCATGGGCCAGGCGCCCCAGGGCGTCAAGGACGTCGCGGACACCGTCACCGAGTCCGTCTACGCCGACGGCACTGTGCTGGTGCTCGAGGAGCTGCGCGGCTGAGGCCGCCACGCCCCCTCCGCCCCGTCTCGGTCCGCCCCCACAGCCCCGACGACCCCACCGGCTCCGTCCACGGTCTCGTGCGCCACAGAGCCCGCCGTGGTTCTCAGCCGCCCCCAACCGTCAGGGGCGTGCCTCCAGGGGAGGCGAGCAGACAGATGTGCCGGCTTCTTATGAGTAAACTCGTTACTCATAAAGTTCGGAGGCGACCTTATGAGTACTGCTGGTGATGCCCGACGAGGAACGACCGACGGGACCTGGCCCGCGCTCGCCGCGGAGTCGCAGATGTGGACCCCCTCAGCGGGATTCGGAGTACGTGCAGATCGGTATCCGAGCGCGCAGCGCTACGAGTCGGCTCTCGTGCCGCAGATCGCAGCCCTGACTCCGAGCCCGACGTCCGAGGTGATGACCGCTGCCGAGGACGCCGCGCTCTCGCTGAGCCGTCTCGATGCAGAACTCGGCGACCGCGTCGCCTCCTTCGCTCCCGTGCTGCTGCGGTCCGAGGCCGCCTCCTCCTCCCAGATCGAGAACCTGACGGCCTCCGCCCGTTCGATCATGAGTGCTGAGCTCGGGGCGAAGACTGGACAGAACGCGGCTCAGATCGCTGCGAACACCCGGTCGATGATGGCGGCGATCGACCTCTCCGGTGAACTCTCGGGGCAGGCGATCCTGCAGATGCACCAGGTCCTGCTGGACTCCCAGCCGCGCCACACACCGGGAGCCTGGCGTGATGAGCCCGTCTGGATCGGCAGCCGCTCCGACACGCCGGTCGGGGCCGAGTTCGTCGCGCCGCACCATTCGCGGGTTCCTGCGCTGGTCGAGGATCTCGTGGTCTTCATGGACCGCACCGATATGCCTGCTCTGGTCGCTGTGGCCATCAGCCACGCCCAGTTCGAGACGATCCATCCCTTCTCCGACGGAAACGGGCGCACGGGACGGGCACTCGCGCAAGCCCAGCTGAGGCATCTCGGCGTGACGCAGAACGTCGCGGTTCCCGTCTCCGCAGGGCTGCTGGCCGACGTCGCCGGATACCACAGCGCCCTCAACGCCTACCGAGGGGGCGAGGTCGGGCCGATCATCTCGGCGTTCGCCGACGCCTCGTCCCGTGCGGTGCGCAACACCCGTCAGCTGGTCGAGGAGATCGACGGAATCCGCGCTGAGTGGGCGCGGCGGCTCACCGTCCGACGCTCGAGCAATGCATGGAAGCTTCTCGACGTGCTCGTGCGGCGGCCCGTCCTGAACTCGGCAACAGCAGCAGCAGAGCTCGGGGTGAAGCAGCCCAACATCTATCCTCCGCTGAAGGCCTTGGAGGAGGCCGGAATCCTGGCTTCGAAGAACGAGTATCAGCTGGGGCCCTTCTGGCGCTCCGACGAGATTCTCGGGGCCATCGACCGCTTCGCCGAGCGCGCGGGCCGCAGGAGCCTGGGCTGACAACAGGCGGCGTCCAGTCGGTGCTCAGCGCTTCTCGCGCAGCCACGCCTTCATCGCCTTCTCGCGCTGCCGGTTCTCCTCCCGCAGGGGTCGCGCCCACCGGGGGTAGACGATGTCCGGCAGGGGGAGGAACACCATCAGCGCCCAGAACATGACCAGGAACAGCAGCGCCCCGAGCGGGAACGTGATCAGCATCAGGTAGCGTCCGACGACGGGAAGGATCCCCAGCGAGAAGCACAGGCAGATCAGCCCGAACATGGGGCCGCCGAGGACGGTCATGCGCTCGTTGAACGGTTCGTTGCCGAACTCGTTGCCCATCCAGCGGCGAGCAGCGGGAGACCTGCCGCGGCGGGCCCACGCGCAGTAGGCCAGGAACCCGAACCCGACCACGGCCGCACCGGCGGAGAGCAGCAGACGCACGGTCACCTGATCGTTCATACCCGAAGTCTCTCATCCGCGCTCAGTCGCGCTCGCTCCTGCGCTCTCCGTCCGGCGCCCTGCGCGGACTGCGGGACGCGGGCCGACGGAGCCCATGGGGAGTTGTCCCCATGGCGGTCGCGGACGCCGTGGTGGATGCTGTCAGGGTTGACAGCGCATGAGGGGGAAGAGCCGTGAACTTCTACGGGATGGACACCGAGCAGGGCGAGTCCTTCGCCCAGCTCCTCGGGCAGCGGCGCAGCACGATCGAGGAACGTGCCGCTCAGCTCGATGGCGTGATCCAGGGGATCGACTCCTTCTGGCGGGGCGCGGACGCGGAGAACTTCCGCAGCGAGTGGAGCCGGACCCACGGCACCCTGATCTCCCAGGCGGTCGAGCGACTGTGGGCACTGGCCCGCGAACTCTCCGACCATGCCCAGGAGCAGGACATCTGCTCGGCCGAGGGCGCGGGGAAGATCGGGGAGAGGCTCAGCGACCTCTTCCCCTTCGGCGGGCCGCTCGAGAATCCGCTCGCCGGCTTCGCGGACCCGACCAGCTACCTCCCCTTCGGCGCTGCCGGCACCGCGTCCAAGGAGATGTTCCAGCGCGCGTGGCAGGTCTTCGCGCACGGCGGCGAGGACGCGATCGTCCCCTGGTTGCGCAATGCCCACGGACTGAGGTCGGCGAGCAAGTACCTGGGCCCGGCCGGCCACGTCCTGACCGGCGGGCTCGCCTTCGCCGACCGCTGGACCGAGGACGCCGGCGACCCCAGCCTCAGCACGGGGGAGCGGGTCGTGCGGGGAGCCGTCGACGGTGGGGCGAACGTCGCGGGCGCCGCCGCCGGCGCGTGGGCGGGTGCCAAGGGCGGCGCCGCAGCCGGCGCCGTGATCGGCTCCATCTTCCCCGGCCCGGGCACGGCGATCGGCGGCGTGGTCGGAGGAGTCATCGGTGGCATCGCCGGCGGGATCACGGGCGGCGGACTGGCTGATGCGGCCATAGACTGGATCCTGGGCTGACAGGCCCTCGCACCACCATCGCCTGACCGAGCCAGGGGGAGCCGACCGCATGACGTCCGAACTCACGACCGTCGAGGTGGTGATCCCAGGCCGCGACGAGCTGCGTGTGGTCGTCGACGTCCCGGCCGACTGGGAGACCAGCCTCGTGGAGGAACCACCCTTGTTCCTCGCCCAGATCCCGCAGGACCAGGCCGGCCCGTTCGGCGACAACCTGATCGTGACCATCGAGGCGCTCGAGGACGACGCCCCGAGGGACCTCGAGGAGCTGCAGGGGCTCATCTACGCACAGGCCTTCTCCTCGGTGCCGGATTTCCACGCGGTCGACGATCGCCCGCACGAGGTCGCCGCAGCCCCCGGCTGGTTCCGCGCCTCCTTGCAGACGGCGCCCCCCGGCATCACCGCGATGAACCGTCAGGTGTTCACCCTGCGCGGCGATCTCCTCGTGACGCTGTCGCTGACCACGATGGCCTTCCGCGATCCCGAGGCCTCGGAGCTGTTCGACGCCGTCGTGGCCTCCTGCGGGATCCTCAGCGAGAAGGAGTCGGACTGATGTCGATCACCCAAGAATCACCCGGTCTCTTCCGGGGCACGGCCCGACGGATCAGCGCCTTCCGTGACCGCCTGGCACGGACTCCGGACGCACGCGGCCTGGCAGCCGTGCTGCGGGAGTCCTCGGTCGCGGGAGAGGTCTCCCCGGACGACCAGATCCTGGAGAGCATCCGCGCCGCCCTGGCGACCCCGATCTTCACCGTCGAGGTGGCCAACGCCGGCCCCGGCGGGCTCCATCGCCATGCCATCACCGCCGGGGCCAACGCGGTCTGCGCACGACTGAGCACGACGGGCGAGGACCACGCCGATCTGGCCGGATCACCGTTTCCCGTGCTGCCCGGTGAGATGACGCGGCTGGTGAGGTTCGGCCCGGGGCAGCCTCCGCCGCCCGCCGCTCCCGAGGTCGAACTCCCGGCGGATCTGATCGCGGAGCTGGCCGACGAGGACCGGCAGACGCGGGTCTCCGCCTGGGCCTCCGTGCAGCCCCGGCTGGCAGCAGCGGTCGAGCTCGATCCGCAGGACGAGAGCTGGCAGCTCGTGCAGTCCCGCGCCGAATGGACCGGAACCGACTCCCGCCCGGTCGACACCCTCGCCGTCTACCTGCGGGCCGGAGAGCAGTACTTCTTGCCGGCGCAGGAGGGGGACGAGACCGTCCGACTGGTGCCGGTGCCCTCTGTCGACGCCTGGGAGCAGCTGATCCACGTGCTCCCGGGCATGGACGAGGTCCAGCGACCCAGCAGCTGATCACGCCCGCCCCTTTTCGCTGACGGGTTCGCGCGCCACAGAGCCACCGGCGGCTCTCACCTGCACCACACCGTCAGGGACGGGCGTGACGGGCGTGGCGGGCGGGACGGGTGTGACGGGCGAGCGTCAGGGGCGGGTCGGCGCGACCTCCAGGATCACCTTGCCCAGGTGACCACCTCGGCGCAGCACGTCGTGGGCCTCGCCGGCCTGCTCGAGTGGCAGCCGGGCGTGGACCGGGATGCGCACACGCCCCTGCTCCAGCAGCGGCCACACCAGCTCCCAGGTGCGCTCGAGGATCTCGCGCTTCTCGGCGGTAGGGCGCGAACGCAGGGTGGTGCCGATGACGCGGGCCCGCTTGCCCATCAGCATCCCCACCGGCAGCTCGCCACTGGCGCCGCCCAGGGTGCCGATGATGACCAGCCGCCCGTGCTGACGCAGCATCGAGACGTTGTCGGCGAGCATCTCGCCGCCGCCGACCACGTCCAGGATCACGTCGGCCCCGCCCGCCTCGATCACGGCATCGCGCAGCTCGGTGGTGTGGCGGTTCCAGACGGATTCGGCACCCAATTCGCGCACGCGGGTGATCGCCGTATCGGAGCCGACGGTGGTCAGCACCCTGGCGCCGAGCTCGCGGGCCAGCTGGATCGCGGTGGTGCCGATGCCGCCGGTGCCGCCGTGGATCAGCACGGTCTGCCCCTCGCCGAGTCCGCCCTCGATCACCAGGTTGGACACCACGGTCGCGCACACCTCGACGATGCCCGCGGCCTCCGTGAGGTCGATGCCGTCCGGTACGGGCAGCAGCTGGCCTTCGGGAACCGCCACGACCTCGGCATACCCGCCGCCGGCCAGCAGGGCGAGGACCGGCTCGCCGGTATCGCGCCGATGACCGGAGACCTCCAGGCCGGGCAGCTCCGAGGCGCCGGGCGGGGGCGGGTACTTCCCGGCAGCCTGGGCGACGTCAGCCCGGTTCACACCGGCGGCGACCACATCGACCAGCACCTCCCCGGGATCAGCCACCGCCTCGGGGATCTCGGTCAGCTCCAGACGGTGGTCGTCGGTGATGGCGATGGCGCGCATGGTCACAGGTTCACATCCACCACGGTGCGGCCGCGCACCTGGCCGGCCAGGATCTGCTCGGCGTAGGGGATAGTCTCGGCCAGGCCGATCGAGGTCGTCATCGAATCCAGCAGCTCGGTGTCCAGTTCGCGGGCGAGCGCGTCCCAGGCCCGCTCGCGCAGCGGCAGCGGTGCATCGACCGAGTTCACGCCCGCCAGGGTGATGCCGCGCAGGATGAACGGCAGCACCGTGGTCGGCAGCTCCGGGCCCTGGACCAGGCCGTAGGCGGCGACCGTGCCGCCCCAGGCGGTCTGGGCGAGCACATTGGCCAGCGTGGTGCTGCCGATCCCGTCGATCGCGGCGGCGAAGCGCTGGGACTGCAGCGGACGCCCGGGCTGCTCGGAGAGCTCCCGACGGTCGATCACCTCGGCCGCGCCCAGATCGCGCAGGTAGGTGCCATGCTCCTCCCCGCGGCCGGTCGAGGCCACGACCCGGTGCCCGCGGCCGGCCAGCAGTGCGATCGCGATCGATCCCGCGCCGCCGGACGCCCCGGTGACGAGCACGTCCCCGGCGTCGGGCGTGATGGCGGTGTCCTCCAGGCGCAGCACCGCGAGCATGGCGGTGAAGCCGGCGGTGCCGATCGCGGCGGCCCGCTCGGGGGAGAGATCTGCGGGCAGGCGGACCAGGGCGTCGGCCCGGACCCGGGCACGGGTGGCGAAACCGCCGTGACGGGACTCGCCGATGCCATCACCGTTGAGGACCACCAGGTCACCGGCCGAGAACTGCTCCTCTGCGGAGGCGGTCACCCGGCCCACCAGGTCGATGCCCGGGATCAGGGGATGGGCACGGGCGATCCCCTGGCCGGCGATCGCCATCCCGTCCTTGTAGTTGTAGCTCGAGTACAGCACATCCAGCTCGACATCCCCGCTGAGCAGGGACTCGTCGGCGTCGTCCAGCAGGCGCGCCTCGGCGCCCTCGGACTCGATCAGTACGGCGCGCATGGGGCGCTCCTCTCCCTCGAGTGCAGGTGTCGCCAGCCTATGCGCCGTCCCTCCCCGCCGCGATCCACGCCCGCGATCCACGCCGCGATCCACGTCGCCGTCGCGAGCGGGGCGCCCCGGAGAACATCCGGCATTCCCCGGACTTCCCGGAACCCCTTGACGGTTCGTTGGTTACGTGGTTCATTAGTGGAGTAATGAACCAAGCAGCCGCAGTCGCGGCCTCGACCACCGGGAGGTGCACGTGCTCGACGAGTCGAAGCCGCTGTTCATCGCCGTGGCGGAGCAGATCGAATACGGGATCCTCGACGGCACCTATCCGGAGGACACCCCGGTGCCCTCGACCAACGAGCTGGCCGCGTTCCTGCGCATCAACCCCGCGACGGCAGGCAAGGGACTCAATCGTCTTGCCGACGCGGGTGTCCTGGTCAAACGTCGAGGAGTAGGCATGTTCGTCGCCATCGGCGCCACGGAGCTGCTGCGGCAGCGCCGGCGCGATTCCTTCGCCCGCGCCTACATCGTCCCGCTGCTGCGCGAAGCCGCGCACCTGGGCATCGACCCCCGAGAACTCACCGAGATGATCACGAAGGAGGCGTCCCGATGAGCGCCATCGAGACCCGCAATCTCAGCAAGCATTTCCGTGACGTCGCCGCCATCGACGACGTCTCCCTCTCCTTCAGTGAAGGGCGTGTGCACGGGCTGCTGGGCCGGAACGGCGCCGGCAAGACCACGATGATGAAACTGCTGACCGGGCAGATCTTCGCCAGCTCCGGCGAGATGCGCGTGCTGGGCGACAACCCCGTGGAGAACCCGCAGGTGCTCGCCCAGACCTGCTTCATCCAGGAGAGCCAGAAGTACCCTGACGGGTTCCGACCCCTGGATGTGCTGCGCATCGCCGAGAGCCTGTACCCCTTCTGGGACCGGAAGCTGGCCCGCGGTCTGGTGGCCGACTTCCGGCTGCCGGAGAAGAGGGCCATCAAGAAGCTCTCACGCGGGCAGCTCTCGGCCGTCGGCATCATCATCGGCCTGGCCTCACGGGCCCCGCTGACCTTCTTCGACGAGCCCTACCTGGGGCTGGACGCCGTCGCCCGGCGCCTGTTCTTCGACCGGTTGCTGGCCGACTTCGCCGAGCATCCGCGCACCGTGATCCTGTCCACCCACCACATCGACGAGGTCTCCAACCTGCTCGAGCACGTGGTGCTGCTGGACGAGGGCCGGGTCGCGATCGCCGAGGAGGCCGAGGAGTTGCAGAGCGCGGCGATCGAGGTCTCCGGCCGGCTCGATGAGGTCCAGGCCTTCATCGTCGGGGCCGACGTGCTCCACCTCCAGGAGATCGGCTCGCTGGCCACCGCGACCCTCCACGCCGAGGTCGGCAGCACGGACCGGGCCCGGGCGGCGGGCCTTCAGGTCGCTCCCGTGTCCCTGCAGAACTACATCGTCCACCGCACGACCACCGCGGCCACCGCCTCGGTGAGCTGAGAGGAGATCTGAGATGCGCTCTCGCAACGTCATCGACATGCACCTGGTCAACCGGATGCAAGCCTTCGGCTGGCCGCTGTTCGCGCTCGCCTTCGCCCTCGTGGTCATCCTCGCGGTCGGCATCATCGTCGGCTCGCAGGGCCCCCAGGTGCGGGCCGAGATGTACTACGGCATGCAGTGGAACGGGGCGATCTTCGCTCTGCTGGGCCCCATGATCGGCTACGGCTTCACCTCCATGGGCCAGTACTTCCCCCTGGCGCTCGGCCTGGGGCTGACCCGTCGGGAGTTCGCCACCGGAGTGAGCATGGTGTTCCTGGGCAACGCCGTGGTCTACTCCGTGCTGATCACGATTGGCAAGACCATCGAGAAAGCCACCGAGGGCTTCGGCCTGGGGATCCGGTTCTTCGACGTGTTCTACACCAGCACCGGCGCCCCGTGGCAGACCCTGGTGCAGACCTTCCTGCTGATCCTGGCCGTGCTGTTCCTCGGCGCCGCGATCACCGCCGCCTTCCTGCGCTTCGGGCAGGTCTTCCTGTGGGTCTCCGGCGCCGTCCTGGCACTGCTCGCCCTGGGGATCCTCGCGGGGCTGTTCTTCCTCGACGGCTTCGGTCAGTTGCTGCTGGACTTCTTCACCATGGGCTGGGGCCCGTGGATGGGCGTGATCGCCGCCATCGGGGCCGTCTCGGCCGGGATCTGGCTGGTGCTGGTCCAGCGCACCCAGGTGCGCTGAGACCTGGTGCCACAGGAACGCCCGACCGGGAGAATCCCATAGGATAGGGGGTTCTGTCTCTGGATCGAAAGGTTACTCATCGTGACGCGTAAGCCCGTCGTGTTCCTGTCCGCCCTCGCCTTTGCCACCCTCGGCTTGGCCGCCTGCGGAGGTGACGATGGGGGCAACGGCCAGGAGGCCACCTCCAGTCCGGCTGCCGCGAGCGAGGAGGCCCCTGAGGAGACTGGCGACGCGGAGGAGCAGGAGGAGACCTCTGACGAGGAGGGGGAGTTCCCGTCCGAGGAATACTCCGACGGTGGCGCCGACGAGGCGACCGACGACGAGGGGACGGACGAGGAGTCGGAGGGGGACGACGCGGACGCTGACTCTGCGGCCGCCGACCCCGGGGCTGCTCCCGACGGTGCTGTGATCCCGGCGGGGGCCGTGTCCGAGCCTCCGGCGGAGATCGGGGAGTTCGAGCTCATGGATGGCAGCGGCCCCGCCCACATGTACTCGCACACCGAGGACAGCATCCTGATCTCGCTGGATTCGAACGTGCTCAGCTCCTCCTACGAGGACCTGGTCGGCGAGATCGAGACCGACAACGTCGCGGCCGGCACCGGCAGCTGCGGGACCAACGGGTCGGGAACCTCCATCACCTGCTACCAGCGCACCGAGGACGGCGTCATCACCCTGACCGCCGTGCCCGAGGAGATCAGCGTCGAGGGGATGGCCGTGTTCGTGAACCAGTACGCCGAGGCCGTCGGCGCCGCCTGAGGACCCCGGCTTCCGGCCCGACAGCACAGATCGTTCGGTCCCCGGGGGCCCGCCCCTCCGGATGCTTCAGGAGTCTCCCCGGGCCACGGCCTCGAGCCGCGGTCGGTCCAGCAGCGTGGTCCATCGTCGACCGGAATCGATGAGACCCTGCTTCTTCCACCCGCTCATCACGCGGGAGACGGATTCCGGGGTCGAGCGCGCCAGGCCGGCCAGGTCGGCGCGTGAGAGCGGCACCTCGAGCATGATGCCGCCGGGCCCACGGTCCGTGCCGAGCTTGTCCGCCAGACGCAGCAGCGCGGTTGCGACCCGCTGCGGGACGGTCTCGGTGCCCTGCCCGCCGATATCGGACTGGGTGCGGGTGAGCCGGGCGGCGACGTCGTCGAGGACCCGCAGAGCGATGCGCGGCTGCTCGGCCAGGACCTGCCGGAAGTCCTTCTGATCGATGCGCAGGACGCAGGTGCCGACGAGCGCCGAGGCGGACTGCAGGTGGTGCGGTTCGCCGAGGGAGCTCATCGCCCCGAACAGCTCGCCGGGCACCAGCAGGTCGGTGACCGTCTCGGTCCCGCCCGCGGTGATCTGGGACAGCTTCACCCGTCCCTCGGCCACGACGTACAGCTCCTCGGCCCGATCGCCGGCCCGGTAGATCGGTGCATCCGGGGCGTAGGTGTGGGTCCGCATGCGGTCGTCGATCCGCCCCAGCTCCTCCTCGGCCAGTCCCAGGAAGTAGGGCGCCCGGGCGAGCACGTACATCCGCACCGGCCGCGGGCACTGGTGCGGCAGGGTGATCTCCTGCAGCGGGATGGTGCGACGGGGCCCCGCCGACGGGGAACGTTGCGGGTCGAGGCCCTGCGATGTCATACCGTCCTCCGCTCTGTCTCCGACCGGTCCGGCACGTCGCGCCGGGCCGCTGCCTTCAGGTTATCCCGGGCGCCACGGGAGGGGTGGAACTGCAGGTGAGATGACTGTGCGGTTGATTGATGGCCGTCATGTCGAGGTAACTAGAACCTTCGTAGATTGAGGACACATCGAGGGAAGAACCCCCGAGAACCACGATCCGATAGGAAGGCCCACCATGACCGCCACCCCCGCCACCAGCACCCACTCCATCTTCCGCGCCGAGGGCTTCAGCTGCCCGTCCTGCGTGGCCAAGATCGAGAAGCAGGTCGGCCGCCTGAAGGGCGTCCAGAACGTCAGCGTGAAGTTCGCCTCCGGCCGTGTCGAGGTCGATCACGACGCCTCCGTCACCACCACCGACGAGATCGTCGCCGCGATCGGCAAGGCCGGTTACAAAGCCGCACCGTCGGCTTTCTGATCCGCATCGTCGGCCGGGCCCGCGAGGCCCGGCCGCGCCCTGCGCCCCTGCTCCGCACCTGATCGTGAAAGGCACCACATCATGTCCGCTCTGACCCGTTGGCTGCGCGGCCCCTGGGGAACCCCGATCGTCTCGGGTCTGCTCATCGTCGTCGCTGCGATCTTCTCCCTGACCGCCGGGGTGAACCCCTTCGGCGCCGGCCACCAGCACGGCATCGGCTTCTCGCTGGAGGGCCCCACCGCCCTGGTCGTCTCCGATCTCTTCATGATCGCCGCGGCTCTGGTCGCCGGCATCCCGATCATCCTCAAGGCCGTGCGCGCCCTGATGGTCAAGGTCATCGCCATCGATCTGCTGGTCTCGATCGCCGCCGTCGGTGCGCTGATCATCGGCCAGTACTGGGAGGCCGCCGCGGTGACCTTCCTGTTCGCCATCGGTCACGCCCTCGAGGCCGGGACCATGAACCGCACCCGCTCCGCGCTCGCCGAGCTCGTGGCTGTCGCCCCCGACGTCGCCGTGGTGATGCGGGAGGGCAAGCAGGTGGAGATCTCCGCCGCCCAGGTCCAGCCCGATGAGACCGTGCTGGTCAAGAACGGCGCCAAGGTCCCCGTGGACGGCATCGTCATCGGTGGCACCGGCGCCCTGGACGAGGCATCGATCACCGGCGAGTCCATCCCCGTCGAGAAGGGCGAGGGAGACCAGGTGTTCGCCGGCACCATCTCCGGCGGCGGCTTCCTGCAGGTGCGCGCCACCGGTATCGGCGCCGACACCACTCTCGCGCGGATCATCCACCGCGTCGAGGAGGCCCAGGACGCCAAGGCCCGCACCCAGTCGTTCATGGAGCGCTTCTCCACCTGGTACACCCCCGGCATCATCCTGCTGGCCCTGATCACGGGGCTCGTCACCGGGAACGTCGTGCTCGCCCTGACCCTGCTGGTGATCGGCTGCCCCGGGGCGCTGGTCATCTCCATCCCCGTCTCGATCGTGGCCGGCATCGGTCGCGGCGCCAAGGACGGCATCCTCATCAAGGGTGGCGAGTACCTGGAGACCAGCGCGAAGATCTCCGCTGTGGCGCTGGACAAGACCGGCACCCTCACCGAGGGCAAGCCCTACCTGACCGACGTCACCGTCCTGGACCCCGTCCTGGATCGTGCCGACGTGCTCGGCTGGGCGGCACGCGCCGAGGCCGGCTCCGAGCACCCTCTGGCGAGGCCGATCATCGACGCCGCCGTGGCCGAGAACCTCTCGACCGACGGCCTGCCCGAGAACACCGAACCGGTGCCCGGCAAGGGCATCATCGCGACCCTCGAGGGCCGCCGCGTGGCCGTGGGCAACCTGCCGCTGCTGGAATCCGAGGGCATCACCGATGACCGTGGCGCGGCCGGGGAGGTCGACCGGCTTGCTGGGCTGGGCCGCACCCCCATGATCGTCACTCTCGACGGCGCTGTGATCGGTGTGGTCGCGGTTGCCGACAAGCTCCGCACCGATGCGAAGGAGATGATCTCCCGACTGCACGCCAACGGTGTGAAGAAGGTCGTCATGCTCACCGGTGACAACCGCCGGGTCGCGCAGGCCGTGGCTGGCGAGGTCGGGGTGGACGAGGTCCGCGCCGAGCTGCTGCCCGAGGACAAGCTCACCGTCGTCACCCAGCTCCAGAGCGAGGGCTACACCGTCGCGATGGTCGGCGACGGCGTCAACGACGCTCCCGCACTGGCGACCGCCGACATCGGAGTGGCGATGGGAGCGGCCGGCACCGGCGTCGCCATCGAGACCGCCGACATCGCCCTGATGAAGGACGACCTGCTGAAGCTCCCGCAGGCCATCGGTTTGGCTCGCAGCACCGTCTCGGTGATGCGACAGAACATCGCGATCGCCCTGATCACCGTGGTCGCGCTGCTGGTCGGTGTGTTCGCCGGAGGAGTCACCATGGCGATCGGGATGCTCGTCCACGAGGGCTCCGTCCTCTTGGTCATCGTCAACGCCATGCGACTGATGCGCCGCCGCCGCGAGCAGGCAGGCAGCCCGCCTGCCGGGTCGGCCGAGGACCGCACACCGCAGACCGTCGGCGCGGGCCAGAGCGTCTGACCCTCGGCACCGATCAGTCCGGCCGGCCCCCTCGGGCCGGCCGGGCTGCTGCTGAGCGGGTCTGTGCCGCACACTGTTCCCAACCCTTGAGAAGGAGCCACTCATGTCTGCAGTCTTTGCCTTCACCACCTACGGCGGCCCGGAGGTCCAGCAGCTCACCGAACGAAAGGCCCCCACCCCCGGGCCCGACGAGATCGCGATCAAGGTCCGCGCCGCCGGCGTGAACCCTGCCGACTGGAAGCGCCGCGAAGGCGCCTTCGGCACGCGCGGGGCCCTACCTGTGGCGATGGGCCTGGAGGCGGCCGGAGTGGTGACCGCAGTCGGAGACGGCGTGGACGAGTTCGCCGTCGGGGACGAGGTGCTCGGGGCCCCGGCCCGCGGCCTCGGCGCCTTCGCCGAGCACACGGTCCTGGCGGCCTCCCAGACGGTGGCCAAACCGGAGGCGATCTCCTTCGCCGACGCCGCCACGATCCCCGTCGCCGGGACCACCGCTTACGACCTCACCCACCAGGTCGAGCTCGAGGCCGGGCAGACCCTGCTGGTGATCGGCGCGGGCGGAGGAGTGGGCCGCATGGCGCTGCAGATCGCGAAGGTCCACGAGTTCCGCGCCATCGGCGTCGCCTCGGAGTCCAAGCGCGAGCTCGTCGAAGCCACCGGCGCGACCTTCGTGCCCTCGGGGGAGGGGGTCGCCGACCGCGTGCGCGAGATCGCCCCGGAGGGCGTCGACCTGCTGGCAGACCTCGTCGGCGGCGAGGCCCTGCGCGAGCTGGCCCCGCTGGCCAAGGATCCCTCCGTGATCGTCTCGGCCGCTGATGCTGCGACCGCGACGGAGCTCGGTGGCGCCGGCCGCGAGCGATCCGAGGGGGTGCTGGGCAAGATCACCGGCGTCGTCCAGTACGGACTCGTGGACCCGCACGTCTCCGCGACGTTCCCGCTGGAACGGGCCACCGAGGCAATCGCCGCCGTCGAGACCGGCCACGCCGCCGGCAAGATCGTCATCGTGCCCTGAGCCACCAGGCACCTACCGGATGCTTCGTCCCGGAGACCCAGGGAACGTCCTGGATAACTCCATCCAACAGGCGGATGCTGGGGGTGATGAACGCCGCGACCCTGCCCCCGAATCCACCCACCCGGCAGACCAGCGACCAGGCCCTGGTCGCCGATCCGCACGCGACCGGCCCCGAGGACGTGCTGGAAGCGCTCGGCAGCTCCGAGAAGGGCCTCACGGCCGACGAAGCGTCGGCCCGCCTCGAGACGTATGGGCCCAACGCCCTGCCGACGGACACGCAGGAATCCGCGCTGAAGCGGCTGCTGCGCCAGTTCCACGACCCCATGATCTACGTGCTGATCGGTGCGGCCGTGCTGACCACGGTGATGGGCCACCTGATCGACACCGTCGTGATCGCTGCCGTGGTGATCACCAACGCTCTGATCGGCTACATCCAGGAAGGCAAAGCAGCCGACGCTCTCGAGGGCATCCGCAGCATGCTGTCGCTCGAGGCCCAAGCCCGTCGCGACGGCACCTGGACCACCGTGGCCGCCGAGGAGCTGGTGCCCGGCGATGTGGTGCGGCTGAACGCCGGAGACAAGGTCCCCGCCGACCTGCGGATCCTCAAGGAATCCAACCTGACGGCCGAGGAGTCGGCGCTGACCGGAGAATCCCTCCCGGTCGAGAAGGATGTCGAGCCGGTGGAGGCCGACGTCGGTATCGGGGACCGGTCCTGCCTGGCCTTCTCCGGCACCACCACCGTCTCCGGCTCCGGCACGGGCGTGGTGGTGGGCACGGGACGGGCCACCGAGATCGGCCATATCACCACCATGCTCGACGAGGTCGAGTCGATCGAGACCCCGTTGACGCGGCAGATGACCTCCTTCTCCACCAAACTGTCGCTGTTCGTGGTGATCGCCGCGGTGGTCATGTTCGGCATCGGCTGGATCCTGTACGACTACACGCTCGCGGACCTGACCCTTGCGGCGATCGGTTTCGCCGTGGCCGCGATCCCCGAGGGCCTGCCGGCGGTGCTGACCATCACCCTGGCGCTCGGCGTGCAGAAGATGGCCGGCCGCAACTCCATCACCCGCCGCATGAACTCGGTGGAGACCCTGGGCTCGGTCACCGTGATCTGCTCGGACAAGACCGGCACCCTGACCCGCAACGAGATGACCGTGCGCACCGTCGTCACCCCCGAAGGGGCCTACGACGTCACCGGCACCGGCTACGCCCCGGAGGGCGAGATCCAGCAGGAGGGCGTCTCCGTCGGCACCGTGGGGCACGAGGACCTGCGGCTGCTCGCCGAGGTCGCCGCCCGGACCAACGAGTCCACCGTCGCCCAGCAGGACGGGAACTGGGTGCTGTCCGGCGAACCGACCGACGGCGGCCTGCGCACCTTCGCCCTGAAGGCCGGCATCGAGGGCGACGACGACGCTCGCCTGGCAGCGGTGCCCTTCGACTCCGCCTACAAGTACATGGCCACCCTCGACCGCATAGAAGGGGTCGGCGACGTCGTGAACCTCAAGGGCGCCCCGGACCGCCTGCTGGACCGCTGCGCGAGGCAGGGCACCGGCCTGGTCGAGACCGCGCCGCTGGACCGCGAGCACTGGGAGCGCCAGATCGACGAGCTGAGCAGCCAGGGCCTGCGGGTGCTCGCCGCCGCCGTGCGCCGGGCCGACGAGGGCATGACCGAGCTGACCCCCGAGGATGTCGACGCCGGCGGTTTCACCTTCCTGGGCCTGTACGGCATCATCGACCCGCCCCGCGCGGAGGCCATCGACGCCATCTCGGCGTGCCACGGCGCCGGGATCCGGATCATCATGATCACCGGCGACCACGCCGGCACCGCCACCGCCATCGGCCACGAGATGGGCATCGATGACGAGAACGGCGCCGTCACCGGTGCCCAGCTGGAAGAGGCGTCGGACGCCGAACTCGCGGAGCTCGCCCGCACCCACTCGGTGTTCGCCCGCACCAGCCCCGAGCACAAGCTGCGGCTGGTGCGCGCTCTGCAGGACTCCGGGGAGGTGGTCTCGATGACCGGCGACGGCGTCAACGACGCCCCCTCCCTCAAGCGGGCCGATGTGGGCGTGGCGATGGGTATCAAGGGCACCGAGGCCACCAAGGAAGCGGCCGACGTGGTCCTCGCGGACGACAACTTCGCCACCATCGCCGACGCCGTCGCGATGGGCCGGACCATCTACGACAACCTCCGCAAGGCGATCGTGTTCATCCTGCCCACCAACGGCGCCCAGGGCCTGGTCATCCTGGTCTCCGTGGTGCTGGGGATGACGCTGCCGCTGACCCCGGTGCAGGTGCTGTGGGTCAACACCATCACCGCCGTGACCCTGGCCCTCGCGCTCGCCTTCGAGCCGGGGGAGTCCGACATCATGAACCGCCCGCCCCGCACGCCCGGCGGGTCGATCCTGCCCCGGGCAGGGGTCCTGCGGATCATCTACGTCTCGCTGCTGCTGGGCGGCATCACCATCGGGGTGTTCCTGTGGGGCCAGAGCGCGGGGCTGCCCCTCGAGGTCTCCCGCACCATCGCCGTGAACACCCTGGTGGTCGGCCAGATCTTCTACCTGCTGGCCTCCCGCTTCACTCGCACCACCAGCCTGCGCAAGGACCTGGTCACCACCAACCCGATCTCCTGGCTGTGCATCGCGATCATGCTCGCGCTGCAGGCAGCCTTCGTCTACGTCCCCTTCATGCAGACTGCCTTCGCCTCCGGCTCGGTCGGCGCCGTGGGCTGGCTGGTGCCGGTCGGCGCAGGATTGCTGGTCTTCGCCGTGGTCGAGGTGGACAAGGCCCTGCGGCGCGGGCGGGAGTGAACCGGCGCAACTCTCCTGCCTGATCCCGGTAGACTCCCCGGGTGCCTCACGGCACCAGGAGGGTTGTCAGAGCGGCCGAATGAGATGGTCTTGAAAACCATTGTGCGGTAACCCCGTACCGCGGGTTCGAATCCCGCACCCTCCGCGCCCCGGGCCTCGCTGAGGCACCGCCACGGGCCTGCAACGCCATGCCGTCGGCGTCCCCCGCGGCG
>Ga0209487_1001990_pt1 | contig 16888 bp, 14 predicted proteins | sample Poulit2012_FD_187524 | JGI IMG/M metagenome (GOLD analysis project Ga0209487, IMG submission 187524) | Agricultural soil microbial communities from Georgia to study Nitrogen management - Poultry litter 2012 (SPAdes) (version 2) | ecosystem: Environmental > Terrestrial > Soil > Agricultural land...
GAAAGGTTTACTTTGTATGTAGTGATGTGCCGTTTCTTGCACGCTAAACCTTAAGATTGTATTATTCAAAGATAAAATAAAGTGGAAGGCATTTTTGTTGACATCCGATTTCCTGAAAAATAAGAAAATAATGATCGTGGCAGCTCATCCGGACGATGAGCTGTTGGGGCCCGGGGCTACCATGCATCATCTGATAAAAAGATATGGATTAACCGTGGATGTGCTGATTCTGGGAGAGGGAATTACCTCCCGTTCTGATATCCGGGACAGGGATAAGTGGAAAAATGAACTGAATATCCATCGCGAGAATATCAGACAGGCCGCAGACTGTATCGGCTACTCCTCGGTCCGTACCTGGGACTTCCCGGACAATCGCTTCGATTCGGTACCGCTGCTCGACATTATTAAGGTGATCGAGAAAGAGAAGGAGAAGAAAAAACCGGACGTTATTTTTACACATTTTGAGGGGGATCTGAACATTGATCATCAACGGACTTTTCAGGCGGTCATCACCGCATGCAGGCCGATGGAAAATGAGCATGTTAAAACAATCATCTCCTTTGAAACACCTTCGGCTACGGAGTGGCAGGCTTCCACTATAAAAAAACCCTTTCCCTCCAATCTCTATTTTGCTGTTAATGAGGAGGATGTCCAGGCGAAAATTGATGGGATGGAAAAATATCAGTTTGAAAAACGGGCTTATCCTCACCCAAGATCCCCTGAAGCCTTGTTACTCAGAGCCAAATATAACGGGATGACGATCGGGGCAGAATATGCTGAGCCCTTTTGTCTGATCAGGCATATTGAATCACAGAACTAAATAATTTTATTATTATTACCATCACTTATGAAAAACTCGGCGTATCTCGGAATATTCGGACCAGGACCCAACTCTTCAGCTGCCATTGTGAGCAACAACCAGATCATAGCCTGGGCTGAAGAAGAGAGGTTCAATCGAATTAAAACAGCCCCGAATTCCTATCCTGCTCAGGCAATTGCATTCTGCCTGGCCGAAGCCCGCAAGAAAAACCTCGAACTCAAAGCGGTCGGTTACGCATGGGATTGTGAAAACTATGCTGAACTGGCAACTGACAACCTGGAAGAAACCATCTCCAGATACCCAAGCGAATCAGATGATATCAGCCGAAAGGTACAGCAATCGCTGAACCTTTTGTATGATCCTGTCAGAGTTAAGAATGATCTTACTCTTATCCTGAAAAAAAATGGAGTGGACATGGAGCAGCTTGACTTCAGATATTACTCACACCATCTGTGCCATGCTGCATCAGCGCACTACTGTTCCGGATATGAAGACTCCATGGTTTTTGTAAACGACGGAGTAGGAGAGGTTGCATCATCCACGCTCTATTATGCCGATAAGGAGGGAGAGTTTGAGGAACTTGCCCACGTGGATCTACCCCACACACTTGGCGGACTCTACGCTTCTATCACAGAATTTCTCGGTTTCCGTGCATATATGGATGAAGGTAAAACCATGGGCCTGGCCGCTTACGGGAAGCCGAACCCGGAGATCGAATCGATATTCGACGACATTGCTCAGGATATAGAGGGTGAATTTGGCTATACAGTAAATCCAAGATACCGCTACAGCGGAAAGAGAAGTTATGGAAGAAGATTTACCGACCTTCTGGTAGAAAAACTGGGAAAACCCCGGTCAAGAGAGCAATCAGCGATGGAGGCACCCTATCCGGACATCGCCTATGCTGCCCAGAAACAGTTAGAGAAACTGTTACTCTCCCAGCTGCAGTACGCCAGCGGCCTGGGACGATCTGCCAACGCCACATTTGCAGGCGGAATACATATGAACTGCAAGGCGAATGGTATACTGGCCGAAACAGACTACTTTGATAATTATTTCTTCCAGCCAGCGGCCAGCGACAACGGGGTCTGCCTGGGAGCAGCGATGCTTTCGATGAAGGACACATCCGGCGAAGAGCCCAATTATCCGCCGCTGGACCGTCTCTATTACGGACCCTCTTACAGCGATGAAGAGATTGAAAAGGTACTTAAAAGGTGTAAACTCAAGTATGTAAAGAGCGAGGATATCTCCAGGGATGTTGCGCGGTTAATCTCAGAAAATGCGATTGTAGGCTGGTTTCAGGGCAGAATGGAAGTGGGGGCACGCGCTCTGGGAGGGCGTTCCATACTGGCGAATCCGCTCAATCCCGATGCAAGGGATCATGTAAATAAACATGTTAAAAACAGGGAAGCGTGGAGGCCATTTTGTCCCTCGCTGCAATCAGAGGCTTTTAAGGATTATTTCGATACCAACCTGGAATCTTCTCGTTTCATGATTACCGCTTGTGACATCAGGGAGGAGTATCTGGATATTTTGCCTTCCTGTATCCACATTGATGGGACAGTACGGTCGCAGACGGTGGAAAAAGAGATTCATCCTCTATACTGGAACATGTTGCAGGAATTCAAGAAGATAACAGGTCACCCGATAGTGGTGAATACTTCGTTTAATGTGCAGGGAGAGCCGATTGTTATGCGTCCGGAAGAGGCTGTCAGATGCTTCTACGGATCGGGTATGGATGTACTTGCTATCGGATCTTTCCTGGTTAAGAAGGAGAGTTAAATAAATCATGAATATTTATATACCTATAGAGATTAAAGTCCGGGAACTGGAGGGCCGAACCATTCTCGCCCTCGCCGCCGCTGAACGCGGTCATACCGTCGTTATAGGTGAGAAAAAAGATACAATCGGCCTTGCGGCAAAAGGCAAATTGCCTCCCGGAATTGTGCTTATGAAATCAATCACCCCGCACGATCATATGCTTCGGATGCTGGAGCGGCTGAAAAAGAACGGGCACAGTATCACATCCCAGGATGAGGAGAGCGGCTTATTGGATGAGTCCTATGACACTTTTGCAAGGCTTCGTTATTCGGAAGAGAGCCTGGTGTATGCAGATGCTGTTTTTGGTTGGGGTGAACACGACAGCAATTCACTTAAGAAGATCTACCCGGAATATTCTGATCTTTTCAAGCCCGTAGGCTCACCAAGGGTCGATTACTGGCGGAAAGAGTTTGCGGGGTACTTCGAGGATCCCGACGAGGAAGCCCTCCTGGACGGCAAACCCTATATTATGGTCGTATCCAATTTCGGAACCTTGTTAAATGAGAACAGATTCTGGAATGTGATGGCTCGGCTAAGAGAGGCCGGTTATTTTGACAGAAAAGACAACAGGGAGTTTCATGAGTATGAAAATTTCGCCTATCAGACCGGCCTGGTAGGTGAATTTATAAAAATGATTCGCCACCTATCAGAGAAATATCCGGAGATGACCATTCTTGTCCGGCCTCACCCGGTAGAGTCTGTTGATGGTTGGGAGAAGTTGATTGGAGATCGCTACCCTAATGTTGTTGTGAACAGGGAGGGAACAATCAGCCGATGGATCCGAAATTCGCTCACCATCATACACAACGGTTGTACCAGTGCACTTGAAGCTTATGTATCAGAGGTAAACTGTATTGCATACCGGCCAAGGCCTCACCACATTGAGAGGGAAATTCCCAACCGGGCCAGCATCCAAGCCATGAATCTGGATGAACTCACGCGCTATATTGATGAAATGGCTGTTGCACGTCAGAATGGAACCGGAAAGTTGGGAGTTGATAGCAAAACCGGGAGTGAATTCATAGAGGTGCGATTTGCAAATCTGAAAGGGAAATTTGCGACAGACAGAATTGTGAATGAGTGGGAGAAAATCGCAGATGGCCGCTCCTATTCTACCGCGTCAGCTGAGGAGCTGCTTTCCATCGAAAAGGAAGATAAAGTGCCTGTCAGCAGAAAGATCAAGAGAAACCTGGTAAAGCTCAGAAACCTGCTGATCACACCGAAGCGTGAGGAGAGTTCTGGCAATTTGTTGGAAACAGGACACAAATTCCCCGATTTAAAAGAAGAAGAGCTAAGCAACATCCTGAAAAACCTCAACAGGTCTCTCTCCAGGTTCAACAATGTGGAGATAACCCGTTTTGGCGAGAAATCCTTTATCGTTCACCCGTCCGGTGACAAATCTTAACGCAGCAATGGGTGCGATTGTTGAAATCCCTGATCTTAAGAATCGTTCAGTCTCATGGCAAGGATAGTCGAAATTGTAGGTCCGTCCGGAGTAGGTAAATCCTATATCTACAATCAATTAAGGGATGCATGGAATAAGAATGACAAGTGGGCGGTATACCATGATTTTCGGTATGAGAGAAAGAGCAGGAATTCCTTCTCACGTCCTGAGATTATTTACGAGTATCTCTACAATATTTTAAATAAGGTTAAGTACATCTCCTATAAGCCTTCCGGAGGTGAGCAACTGGATCACATGAAAAAATTTCATGAAGATAACAGGCAGTTTGTAGATCATACTCTGGATATTATCAACCGCTGCTGCAGGGAGTTTTACAAGAAAGACAATCGCTACTTTGCCACACTCTATTTCTATAAATCTGTTGAAGAACTTCAAGCGATTCGGGAATTGCAACACGACAAGCGTATCTGTCTCTTTGATGAAGGCCTTCTGAGCAGAATCATGCATCTTAGTTCCGAAAGCCTTACAGATCAGGATATGGATGAGTACCTGAACTATATGCCGGTGCCGGACGGGGTGATCCTTTTAAAATCAGACCCACGGCGGATCTGCGAAAATATTAAAAAAAGAAGAAGAGTTGCCACGATCCATCAGGGGCTTAACGAACAGCAATTGCACGACTATACTGAAAAAACGCAATACCATATGGAGTATGCAGCTGGATATTTCCGGGAGAAGGGGGTAAAGGTGATGGAGATCAACCTGGATTCCGCCAGGGATAACCACATCGATGCAATAGTTGAGAAACTGAACAGAATCTGACCGGAATTATGTCGATAACAGCAGGAATAAAACATGCGGCTCTGCACTACCTTTCGAGGCGTAAGACGGGGCACATTTTACTATATCACTCCTGTTATGAAGAGACTCCCGCTGACCTCAATTTCAAGCTGCATAATGTTCGCCCTTCCGTTATGTATACGCAGCTTTCCTGGTATAAAAAACATTATCAGATTGTTTCCCTTGAAGAGTGGTTTGAGGCCAAAAAGAAAAAAGGGCTGGTCGCAGTCACCTTCGATGATGCCTACCTTAGTGTATTTAATGAGGGCCTGCCAGTGCTGGAATCCCTCGAGATTCCAGCCACTGTATTCGTGATCGGCGGAACCCTGGAAGGCAAGATCTTCTGGAGAGACAAAATCAGATTTCTGAAACAGAAAGGCCGCTTAGATAGCCTCGTTCGATTTCTTAATCGTGAGGTGAACGCAGGCTTTACAGCCAGTACTTTTTATAAAGAGAGTAAAAGTGGTGAGGCTCTCTCGATGCAGAAGTTGAATCAGCTCATCGACCGCTTTATTAAAATGGAAAATTTGGAGCAGGCCATCGTGCCTCACTGTGCTCATCAACCGGAACAGCTGATAGATCATCCGCTGTTATCCTACGGTTATCATACCTATTCACACTTCAGACTCTCTTCTCTGTCTGATTCAGATCAAAGAGAAGATCTTACAAAAGGATACAGGGCTTTGAACAGGCTGGAATCTCGCCCGGTCATACCCTATTACTCTATACCGTTTGGCGGCCACGATTCCTACAACACGTCCACGATGGATATATTAAACACCCTGAGTATGAAGGGGGTGCTGCTGAACAACAACAAGTTAAACGGCTACACTCATCTCCCGAGATATAAAAATTTGTTCATTGCAGAAAGATACATGATGCCTGACACTCTGGATGAACTGATTGGCAAGGTGCACACGCTGGCCTACAACCATTTTGTAAGGCCAAAAAAAGAGTCCACTTGATACGGGTTACCGATTTATAACGTATATATAAGTAGAATTTGTCAGCACTCCGGTCTATTAGGCAGAGCCTTCCCAACCGGCCAGTTGATATTTGGCGTGACTCCGCCATTTCCGGCACTTTCAGATGGTGAGGAGAGGATAAATACCTTGAATCAAAAATCGTTATAGCGTATTATTTACTAATGTGTGCGTAGAGATAAGAGGATTCGAAATCTCTGAGATTGTTCAGAAAGAGTTCTGTCCCAAGTATTATTTAATTCCTCAAGTGCTGATGTGCCGTCATAACCTTACATTTAAAGAGAATGCATATACAAATAACGACCTCTACATTCGGTAAAGCAGGGAACAAGCCGATTGACTATCTAAAGAAGAATGGTGTGGATTTCAAGATGAATCCATATCAGAGGAAGCTAACGGAGGAAGAGGCCATCTCCTTATTGCAGGGGGTAAAAGGGGTGATTGCAGGGACAGAACCTTATACTGAAAACGTTCTGGCGAACCTGCCTGACTTGAAAATTATCTCACGATGCGGTATCGCCACAGATAATATTGATCTCCGGGCCGCCAGGGAGCGCGGTATTGAAATATATAACACCCCTGATCTTCATGTGGATGCTGTCGCTGAGTTGGCACTTGCAGGGACTTTGACCCTGATGAGAAAGTTATCGGTCTGTGACAAGGATATCCGCACCGGACAGTGGAAAAAGAAGATGGGCAGGTCGCTTTACCAAAAGAAAATCGGACTAATCGGATATGGAAAAGTAGCCCGGCGTTTTGAGCAATTACTCTCACCATTTACACGATCGATCAGTTATTATGACCCTTTTATAGAGCAGCCGGAGAGCAGTGCCTCCAGATTTACAGATTTGGATGAACTGCTTGCCATTTCAGATCTGATCTCTGTACATATCCCATTTTCAAAAGAGAATGAACACCTTCTCGATGCAGATGCCTTTAAAAAAATGAAACGGGATGTTGTATTTGTCAATACGTCCAGAGGGGGGTTGGTTGATGAGGATGCCCTTTACACCTTTCTTCAAAATCATACTGAAGCAGCAGCCTACCTGGATGTCTTCCGGGAAGAGCCCTACTCAGGAAGGCTGACCGAACTTGAGAATGTTTTGATGTCCCCACATATTGCAACAACAACGAAAGAGACACGGGAAGAGATGGAGTATCAGGCGTGCGTAAATCTTTTAAACAATCTAAAAAATGGGTAAACGTGTACTTGTGACAGGAGCCTCCGGCTTTTTGGGTAGCCATGTAGCTGATGAACTCTCCGAGCGAGGCTACAAGGTAACGCTCATGGATGTCAGGGAGTCCAGGTGGCAGAGAGATGACCAGAGAATGGTGGTGGGTGACATCAATAACACGAAGGATTTGGATGAAGCGATGAAGGATCAGGATATTGTTTATCACCTGGCGGCGCTCGCTGATCTAAATGCTGCCAAAGTCAGGCCGGTTGAAACAGCAGTTACCAATGTGATGGGAACGGTACAGTTATTAAACAGCGCTGTCCGGAATAAGATTGAAAGGCTTGTGTTTGCAAGTACAGTCTATGTGTACAGCCGTGAAGGTGGTTTTTACAGATGCAGCAAACAAGCGTGCGAAAACTATATAGAAGAGTTCAGGCGTATGTATGGCCTGAATTACACCATCCTCAGGTATGGCAGCCTCTATGGCCCCAGAGCAGATGAGTCCAATGGAATCTACAGGCTCCTGAAGGAGGCCCTGACAAAAGGAACCGTCTCACACAGGGGCACCTCCAATGACAGACGTGAGTATATTCATGTAAAAGATGCGGCGAAGCTCTCCGTGGATATACTGGCAGATGACTTCGTTAACTCTCATTTTGTGTTGACGGGAAATGAAACCCTCAGGATAGAAGACCTCTTCTACATGTTTTCAGAAATTTTGGGAAGGGAGCTCGAACAAACATTTATTGAAGGCAATGTACAGGATGGGCATTACCGGGTGACTCCCTATACGTTTACACCCAAAGTTGGGAAAAAGTTAACGGCTCAACCTTATGTCGACATGGGGCAAGGGATTCTGCAGGTAATCGAAGAGATCTACCACTCGTCTGATAAGCAGTGAATCAACGCAATAATTTCCGAATGAATCTTTTCAGGTAGGAGTGGTTCTGCCTCTTATCGGAATTTTTGGCCACCTGATTCGATCTGGACTCCACTATCGCACGGGTGAGATGCAAGACAGCCTTGTCTGCGGTAAGACCCTCATACGGAGTGATGTCATATTCTCCAGGTTTCAGGGGGGAGAAAAGGGTTCCTGATTTGTCCTGAAGATACTTACGGGCTACTCTTGCATTAGACTCCATGTAATTGTTCAAGAACTCCTTTCGTTGAGAAATATTGAAAAACGAATACTTCTCATATAAATCTTTGGAGCCTACCTTTCTCAGTAAATCACGAAGATATTTTTTCTCCTGTTTATCCAGATAATTATTCGCAATTCTTTCAATTTCAAGAGTGTCTCGTATAAACCCGCTGTTATGTATCTTCGTTTCACTGTAGTTTTTTAAAAAGCTGCTGCCTACAGAATCTCCGAAGAGATTAATGAGACTATCTTTGTGAGGTAGGAAGTTTTGATCATAACGATGAACGATAACATTGGAAGATCCAAAGTAATCTGCATAGCTGTCGACCAGTTCATCCCAGTGGAAATGGGAGGTGTCAAAGTTTTTAAAAAACTCTTCAAATGTTAATGTTGAACCGCTGTAAATCCGTTGTGCGTAGGTAGATTCCAGAAAGTCATCCTGTCTTCGCAGAAAAACGATAATTTTAACATTCACATCCAGAGGCTCAAGTGCTTTGAATACGGTTTCAGCAATGACTGGTGTATTCTTATATCCCACCATCTTATCTCCTGCAAACTTTTCATTGCTCAGTATATAATTGCCGGAAAAAGATTCATCACCCATCTCTTCTTTTATTTGCTGGCGGAGAGTATGGATGATGGCGGGATCGTGCTCCTCCATCACTCTTATCTTCCTGGCCAGTACAGGAAGCCTGCCAAGATATTTGATCTTCTCCTTCTTCAGTTCTTTAATGTTTTGTTGAAGAATCTGCTGTATCGTTGTGGAGCCGGTTTTTTGTATGCCGATATGAAGGAAAAATGTTGAGTCTGACAATATTATGATATTTTTTGATATGGGAAGTACGTATAACAGGATAACGATCTGTTCAGCCATGTAAATGTCGTTATTCCACATTCCATTGTCAAAGAAACAGTACCAGTCTGAAGAGTCAGACCCATAATTTCCTGCGGGGTTTCAGATAAATAAGTTGTGTCGGGTTATTATGCTATGCGGTAGGTAGATGGTCCCGTAAAGTAGCAGACTTCTGAAAGAAAATGTATCTTCAGCCTGCAGAAAGAGTTTGACACTGAGCTGAATCATTCAAAAAGAATTGAAGGCTGATTGTCGCACATTTGGCGATAACTAACATTTATAACCAGAATAATCATTTATGGCAACCACTCATACCAAAGGTTTTATTTTTGATTTCGATGGGGTGATATTGGATTCTGCTACCATTAAGACGGAAGCCTTTCTGGAGCTCTTCAGTCAGTACCCGGAGCATCTGCCGGCTATTGAATCATATCATATCAAACATCAGGGAATTACAAGATTTAAAAAATTTGAGTGGATCTACCGTGACCTTCTCAGTAGCGAATACACGGAAGAAGTTGCGGAAGAGTTGAGTGAGCGATTTTCCGATATTGTTTTGGGCAAGATGCGCGCTGCAGATTATCTCCCGGGTGTAATGGAGCTGCTGTCCTACCTGAGAGAGCATGATATTCCTGCCTTTATCTCATCCGGCACCCCCGATGAAGAACTTCAGGAAATTATCGGGCAAAGAGATCTTCAAGCTTTTTTCCATACTGTTTACGGTTCCGATCGTACCAAGGCAGAAGCGATTGATCTGATCAAAGAGGATTTTGGATTTAAGAGTGGGGAATTGATCTTTATAGGAGATGCCATCACGGATTATGAGGCAGCTAATTCGAGGGGAGTGCCCTTTATAGCAGTTTATTCAGAGGTGATGGAGGGTTTCTGGCGGGAGAAAGAGATCGAGCCAGTTCACCATTTAATGGAAATAACAGAGAGGGTGCAAGTACATCTGGTTTAGGGTAGGCTCTCTGCAGAGTTTGTCCTGCACCTTACAGATTGTAACATTGAAAATTGGAGATTTTGATCGTCTGTCTGTGAGAGTAAATTTCAGGGAAGGTTTATCAGGCGGAATACTCTTTTGATTACAATGGTAGTGAAATCGGGAAATACCGGTATTCGGCAGCAACCCGATCAAACGCTTAAAAGCCAAAACTCAAACATCCAACCATCTCAAATCAACATAAAGCAGATGAAAAACATTGTTTTGCTGACAGCAAAAGGCGGTAATCAGACTTTAGAAAATAAAAATATTATTCCTATCAACGGGAAACCTTCGATGGCCTGGTCCATCCAGGCAGCCAAGGAATCACAAAAGATCGATGAAATCTTTGTGACAACGGAATGTCCCCATATCAAACGGGTGGCAAAGGAATATGATACGATTGTGATTGACCGGCCGGAGGAGCTGTCTCAACCATTTTCAAACCACGGGGATGTCATCGTACATGGGGTAAAAGAAGCTCAAAAGATCCTCGGTGATGAGATTGGGCTGGTAACCATACTTCTGGGGAATACTGTCATGACCCAGACCAGGGACATTGATGATACGATCGATACCGTATTATCTGATGAACAGATTGATTCATGCATGACGGTCTGGAAGGCCCAGGATGACCATCCGCTACGGGCAATGATCATCAATGAAGAGGGGTATCTGGAATCATTTCTGAAAACCGAAACTCCAGATACAAACAGACAGAGTTATCAGGATGTTTATTTCTACGATCAAGGGCCCTGGACGGTCAGAATGAGCACCATTCTACGTTCTGAACAGACCAAAGAAGGGCCGGGCCCGTGGTGGTGGATGGGTAAAAATTGCAAAGCTATTGAAAGAATATGGGCTACAGGCCGCGATACACATACGCAATTCGATGTCGATATTTCCAGTGCCTGGTTAAAAACGATCAGAGATAAATATTAATCCCGGTCCGGAGTGGGGTGAAGGGTGAAAAATAGAAATGCTTATATCGTAAAGGACAGCAAAACGTACTTGTATGCGGAGGAGGCTAAATTCAAGCTGGCGGATGAGGACGATCTGAATATACTTTTTGTCGTCATACCACGGGTAACCAATAGCCGGCTTAAAGAACGTATGGAAGAGTTGATCTCCCCGGAAGAGTGGGATAAAGTCTGCTGGATTTTAACTCATAGCAACGGTACGGACTTCCTGGAAATGAAACACAGGAAAATGAACGAATTGACCCGAAATTTTAAAAAGGTCAGAGAGTATTTCTATCATTTCATCGATAATGTACGTATGAAACGAAGGGCCCGCAAGTATAGACCTTGTAAATTTGCCGTCTCTACGCACAAAAATACACACGAGAATCTGGCGGCGTTGCTCCAGCCTGAGGAGTTGGTACTGGTTGATTCAGGGCATCGTGTATTCAGCAGAATCAGCAAAAAAAGCGGATTTATAGATTATAGTGAAAGAGTCATGCGTCGATCCCGGCTGGACCGAATACTATTCAGATTATCGGGATTTAAGGTATATAACCGGAAAAAGACCTCTCTGTTCACCATTTACGGTGATGAAATTGAGACACGACACCGGATCATCAGAAATGAGTTCGACCGGCAGCAACATAAGTTAAAGTCAAAAAAAACAAATGATTTGGTGTTCTGGATCAGTACGCCCATTTATCAAATGGCCAGTGGTGTGGAGATCGGTGATTATATTGAATATATCAGAGCCTCTGTTGAGTTGAAGCAAATAGGCCCCGGTCAGTTGGTCTACGTCCCTCACCCCGGCAAACAGACGGATGAAGAGATTCAGTTAATCAGTGAACGTCTTTCTTGCAAAGTTGACCAGAGAGACATTCCTGTAGAGATGAAAGTGGCCAGTTATGAGGATCTTCCCCGGATGTGTATCTCTCCCTTTTCATCAGCACTGGTAAACATTTATAAAGCTACAGAAGGGAAAATACCGCAGGTGAGTGCATGGCACCCCGAATTCAATTATTTCAAGATTTGGCTGGACTGGAGAAAAAGTGTGGAGGAGAACAGCGGGCTGAATATTGAGTTCATGGAGGTTGAGTCATCCGTTCCGCTGTTTCATATTAAACCGGGTGAAAGGCGACAGGGGCCCTTGTATGAAACCTTCAAAGATTGGGAAAGGCAGAGGCAATAAAATCTGAAACAGGCAGAGAATAGAAAGACTGGAATTTGACACTACAAGCATGATCGTGATATATGAATAAAGCCTCGAAATCTGCACCCTTTTTAGTTGCTATCCGCTCTGCAGATGAACGAACTGTGGAAGCGTGCTTTGAAATCGTAAAAAGTCAGGCCGATGGAGCACCTGTTCATCTGGTTTCAGAAGTGCCCTTTAAGAAAGCACTGGAGGAGTGTTTTCGACTTGCCATAAAATCGGGGAAACAGTGGCTGATCACGGTGGATGCAGATATGATTCTGTTGCCTGGAGCCATTCACCTTTTGGTACGTGAGGCTGAAAAAATGCCCGATAACTACCTTCAGATTCAAGGTAGGATTCTTGATAAAATTACGGGTACTGTACGCAAAGCGGGTCCTAGAATTTATCGCGTTTCTCTGTTACCGAAGCTTCTTGAACTATCCGAGTCGATGAAAGATCATATACGTCCGGAAAGCAGGCTGATTACCCATGCAGGAAGAAACGGATGGCCATCCCGTTATATTCCGGCTGTTATGGCCCTTCACGATTTTGAACAATTTTACAAGGACATTTACCGGAAATCGTTTGTACATGCACGAAAACACCCTGACCTTTTGCCCGATATGATCCAAAGGGCGGTTCTGCTTAAAGATAAAGATCCGGATTACCTTGTTATGCTACAGGCGATCTGGGACAGCCTCATAGAAAATGTTGAAGTAGGAATCGACACTCGTCTCTATACAGAGACTGCAGAAAAAGCTTTGAATAAATTGAACTTGGTTGAAAAAGAAGGTTCCTTGACAGATCCTGCATGGGAGGTGCATAAAGAGGCAATTAAGGATCTGCCAGAGATCTACCTTCAAAACAATCTTGTTCCTTATTCTGACTCACCTGCAGAAAAAGCTGGTCACATGAGTTTAAAAAAATTGAGTTCAGATGGCATAAAAGGAATTTTTCATCGCATTGGAGGTAGGCTTATCAAGCTAGGAAAAAAACTTCAGATGTACTAAATCCAAGAGGAGATGAGAGCATGTATCACCACCTGGTTATTCTCTTCATCATCTCCGGGGCCGGGATTACAGAAGCCTTTATGGTATGAGTGATTTAACGATGAAAAGAATGACTGTCCAATCAGATCAGCATAAGTAGCTGACTTTTTCTGAATAGCCTTTTCGATAACGACAGCCGTCTGCTATTTGCAGAGTAAATAAATAATAAAATATATGAGATAAAATTTTGACAATAGGATCATAGATTCCTATGTATTGATTGATTTTTCAAAAAGCTATAATATTCACTTAAATCAGATAGACCTAGACAGGAAATCCATTAATGGGTAAAACTAAATTGCATATCCATATTGGTACTTGGAAAACAGGTTCTTCAACGATCCAGTACCATCTAAAACATAAAACTTCTGAACTCAGATCAGAAGGAATTTTCTACCTTCACAGAGATACAGGTATTTTTGACAACTATAAAGATCTGGAAGGACTCCAGCACATTGATCAAGATCTTATCAACGAGTCTCGCGAACGCCTGAAGAACATATTGGAAACTGAAGGGAAGAACGAACAAAACTTGCGTTATTTGATAAGCTCGGAACATTTCAGTGGGAATCCATTTATCGGATTCAGTAATGTTCATATCATTGCGGAAACTCTCTGGGAGATCACTAAAGACCTTGATCTGGATGTCTATATTATTGTCTATCTCAGAAGACAGGACGACTTCATAGAATCCATGTACACTCAAAGTATTCACTTGGGTGATTCTCACTCCTTCGAAGAATTTATTAATGGATTTGACGAATCTGCTTTTGATTGGGAGTCTATCCTGGAATCTTACTCCGAATGGTTTGGAAAGGATCGAATCATAGCCCGACGGTATCATAAAGCTTTTCTGCCTGAAGAGAATAGTCTTGTACAGGAGTTTGGATCGATTATCGGGAGTGATTTTTTTAAAAACTTTACATCTACAAACTCAAGAAATCGAGGCTTGTCTCGTGATGCACTTGAAATAACAAGAATTACAAACAAATATTTCGATCCGGAGATGCGGTACCAGTTAAGGAATATCTTTCAAGAGGTGAATTCAAAAGAGCCTTTTGAGCAGTACTCCTTTTTTACCGGGAATTCGAGATCAGAATTTTTGTCCCGGTACTCTGCATCGAATGCCTGGATAGCAAAGAACTATTTCAATATTTCCGATGGTAGCCTTTTCCCGGAAGACGATCTATCCCTACCCAGAAAGGAGTATAAAGAGCTGACCAATGAGGCGATTGCTCTGAACTTAGCCAAAGCGGTACTATCAATTAATCAGAGGTTAGCCACCAAAGAGAGGAAATTGCAAAAAGAGTTCAGGAATATGTTTCTATCCTATCGTATTCGCAGGCGAATCGCTGATAGCCTTACAAACTATCCAAATTTAAAATCGCGTTTAAGCAAGATGGTGAGAAGAGATTAAGCGATGAACTGCGGTGCTGCATACGGATCTGGATTCAGGCATGCTTAGCACTTCTCATCTTACCTGATCGGAAACAGTTTGTCTCTTCGTGGTCTCACACAGGGCTGAATCTCTACTAAAATTGATTGTTACACAGCATGAATCCCCCGGTACCTGACCGTTCCGGGGGATCTCTGGATTGGGAGTCATCCCTTTCAATGATAATACTCCTTGATCCGTTTTCCGTTTCACACCTGAGTGCATCGGTAATGGGTGCCTGAGAGCAATCGTTTCACAGGTTGGTAAATTATTTTCTATAGAGATCTCTTGAGATAGTGTGGCCTTATCAGACCCTTCGTTCCAGGATTCGGAACACTGTAAGATTAGAAAATTCTAACTCAAATTGGGAATGAATATAATTAATTTTTTTTATTAATTATATAATATTTGGAATACCACAGATAATCTTATAAATACTCTTGGCTTACGTAAGACACTATAATACCTCATATTATGGACTTTCCGTCCTCTTCTTCAACAGCAGGGCAGGCTCATGGAAATCTATGATGAAAAAGTCTAAGCCAGTAAAATATTTAAGATTCAACGACGATATAAGAGGCTGGAGCCCGATAACCGGTATTAAGAGAAGATTGACAGATATTTTGAGAACTATGGTTTACGCATTAATCGATACTGGCATTACTTTTATTCCAACTTTAACGGGATCAAAAGTGTAAAATATATTCCTGAATATAATTTCTATAGAGAAATAGAGCCGGAACTGAACAATCTTCGTCTGGCGGATGCCTATGATGATAAGGACATCTATGACAAGCTTTTGAAGGCGTCAGACTCCCTAATTTCGATTTATTGCAGAAGATGGTTACTCAGCTTCACGACCCACTGATCTATTTCGATCTCATCTCCTGGGATTTGGCGATAGATGAAAAGGGGTACCCACTTGTTATTGAATTAAACCTGAAAGATCAGAGAATTTCTTCACATCAGGGGGTAATGGCCCGCTATTCGGAGAATTTACCAATCACATTCTTGAAGAGACATATTTTTTATCTCTGATAATTACTTCTTTGATGATTACTTCTTAAATTCTGTCTCAAAATTGCGGGAGCTCTACATTCAGTCATGCCGGAGTGGAGGAGTATTCTGGAATCTGAACGGTTTTGACAAAGATCATCCTGATTAGAGGTGGGCAGATTTTTCATCTGCAGGGATAAGCCACAGTGCTTTCAGATTTTATCTAATGAGATGGATTTAGGAAATTGTATAAGAAAATTGTCATTGTAAATAGACACCGGGACGACAAAATAGGGGGAAGTGAACTTCAGTGTGATCTGATCGCCTCCGAGCTGGCTATCAGAGGGCATGAGGTGGTGTATATCGTCCCGGGCGGGAAGGGACCCTACCAAAACGGCCGGGACTACCGTATCATCCCATGCGAGGACAACGGAGAGAAAATTGCTAAAAAAACCATTACCGAACAGCCGGATATCGTTTACTGGAGATATAACAAAAGAAATTTCTATGACGCTGTGAGCAGAATGGACAGTGCCGGACTATCTGTCGTTTTCAGTTCATCAAGCGAAGAGGATGTTAAGAAAGGCCTGAGTAACAAGAAGAAACTCAGTATTCGGAAAAAAGTAAAACTGTTCCTTCGTAAACGGAAGAATTACCGCGGTTTCAACCATGTAAAAGCGGTGGTGGTCAACAACATTTCCCATTTAAATAAACTCCCGGTCGCGTATCAGAAGTTTATTCCCAACGGGGTAATTAACACCAGAGCCCCATTTGAATGGGAGAGACCCTACTGTGCATGGATCAGCAGCCTTAAACAGATTAAACGTCCGGAACTGGTCCTCGAACTAGCAAAACAATTTGAAGACCGCAATATCGATTTCATAATGGTCGGGGAGATTCAGGAGGAGGAGTACAGCTGGTTTGCAGTGAAAAGTCATCTGCCGGAAAATGTACATTACCTGGGGGTCAAGACTCCGGAGGAAGTCAATGGTATACTTTATGGATCTGAGCTGCATATACATACCTGTTTTCCGGAAGGCTTTCCCAACGTATTTATTCAGGCATGGACACAGGAAACGCCATCTGTGAGTCTGGGATATGACCCGTCCGGGTATATTACAAAACATAAGATGGGTGGGTATGCAAAAAATGATTTCAATACATTTGTCAAACTAACTGATAAATATCTAACACACCCTGAACTGGCAAAAGAAGCAGGGAGAAATGCCAG
>Ga0209487_1001991_pt1 | contig 16880 bp, 20 predicted proteins | sample Poulit2012_FD_187524 | JGI IMG/M metagenome (GOLD analysis project Ga0209487, IMG submission 187524) | Agricultural soil microbial communities from Georgia to study Nitrogen management - Poultry litter 2012 (SPAdes) (version 2) | ecosystem: Environmental > Terrestrial > Soil > Agricultural land...
CAAGAAAATAATGTACTTATTTATAATCTGTCTATCTCCGACACAATTGAGGATCATATTTTGAATTTATTATATCGCAAAATCAATTTGTTCGAACGAGTAGTCGGTGATTTAGATCATATACTGGCTGAACTTGAGCTTAAATCATTTGATGAAGAAATCAATCAAATGATCGATCAGTCAGGTAGCATGGGTGAAGTAAAAATAAAATTGAATAATTTTGCCGAAGTCATTCAAGACATGCAAATTGAGGGTGATAAAGATGACAATAAAAAATCTTCATAGTTTTCTTATTGATTACTTTGAAGCCAATCAATGTTTCGTTGAATACGATGATACATCCCTTGATATTAAACTGACTGAAGAGATGGATGAAAAACTGCTGAATCGTCCTTTTTATTGGCATTATATGCGTAAGTTAAACCAGAAAGGTACCCCTTTAGATTTAAAATTAACAACTGATTTTTCAAAAGAAACCAAGGATAGACATTATATTAATTTCGTGACTGAACAATTTCAAAAAATAGCACAAGATACTTTATCAAAAGGTAGGTTTGTAAAACTCTATCAGAAGGTGGAAGCAACTTCCCAGACGGCCTTTTATCCTTGGCTGGCAGTCAATTTAAAGTTGAGTTATCTCGGGAATACTCATAATGAAGAGATAAAATCATATGCTATCCACTTAATAAATGGCACGATTATTGATCATGCTTTTCAATGGTTAAAAGAAAGAGAATGGCTCATGAAAATTCCTGATTTATGTTATACGATCTCACCGATAATTAAGCCGGAAAATGGTTTTAACAGAATCGAGAATTACTTAATTAACGAGTTGCAAAGCCAAGAGCACCAATGGGCGAAGGAGTCCTATCGCCTACTAACAGAAGAAATAAGTCTATTAGATTATTTTAAAAAGCATCAAACGATGGACAATGATCATTATGAGCAAGAAAAAAATAATCTCAATGCCATCTATCACCCCAAGATTAAAATTGAAGTGATAAATGGTGGATTATTATATCTAAGTCAAACATAATCGTTGCTGATTAACTTAATTCATCAGTTATTTATCCTTACGTTTTAGTGAATCTTTAAAATATTTGAATGTACTTGGCATCATTCCAAACCATTTATGACTGTACGGTGAACTGTACTGTTTTTTTCTCAAATGTCTAGCACGTTTTCTCTCGGATTTTGGTGTTTGATAATGATCCAAAGTCGCATCGATTATAAACTCAATAAATGTTTGATCACCCACGGCTATCCGCTCCTTTTAGAGATAGCCTTTCCTTTTATCCGATCACTTATACCAATTCAGCTACAATTTTATCGACAATTTTTTGGATTGACAGATCACCCGTATCAATTGTTATTGAAGCAACCTCTTGATACTTTTCCTCTCTGCTTAATAATAATTGTTTTTTGTCACGTCCTTCGTCTTGCCAAATAGGCCTTGACTCGTCATGTTTCAGTCTATCTTTTATTGTTTCCCAACTTGCTTTCAGATAAATCACTTGCCTATCCAGTAACCATTTCCGATTTTCATCAAGCTCGATCATTCCACCACCTGTTGCGATGACAAAACCATTAGTTGGGGTTTCTAGTAAGACCTCGTGTTCGAGTTTCCTAAAAAAAGCTTCTCCTTCATCGGCAAAAATGCTTTTGATGGGCTTATTTGCTCTCGTTTCAATGATATCGTCTGTATCCATGAATATTTGCTGGAGTTCATTTGCTAATGCTTTGCCAACTGATGTCTTGCCACTCCCCATAAATCCAACTAAATAAATACTTTTCATTTTAAAACTCCTTATTAAAAAAATAAATTTTCTAGAACCAATTATACAGCTCTTTTGCTATTTTTGAACATTTATTAAGGATTTTCTCACCTAATTATGACGGATTATAAGATTCCAACCCTTCAATACAAGTTGAAAGAATCAACCATCCAAGTTATATTAAATTTAGATTGTGAGGTGATGACGATAACCACAGCCACGATATTTTTACAACGTTTACTACAAGTGGCATTACAAAAAGAAGCTACTGATATTCATTTTTATCCAAGTCCTACAAAAGTTCAACTCTTCTTTAGGATTTCTGGCAAACGCGTCTTCCATCAAGAGCTGTCTTTTGAGCGGTACAGTTCAATCATCAATTACTTAAAATTCACTGCTGGAATGGATATTGGTGAGGTCAGAAAACCCCAAGATGGTGCTATTTCCGTTTATGTACAATCTAATAAGCTCAATCTTCGACTATCCACTCTTCCCTCTAAGCAATTAGAAAGTTTAGCGATTCGCATTCTCCCAAAAGGAAAGTCACTACAACTAAATGATTTACTTTTATTCCAAGATCAAGTAAAAGAACTTAAAGAGTGTCTAACCAAAAGAACAGGTGTCATTTTACTCACCGGGCCAACTGGATCGGGTAAAACAACTCTTTTATACGCATTAGTCGAAGAACTGTTAGCTAATCATTCTTATCAAGTGATTACACTCGAAGATCCAATTGAAAAAGAGTTGCTAAACGTTCATCAAGTACAAGTCAATGAAAGAAGTGGAATTACTTATCAGGCAGGATTAAAATCTGCACTTAGGCATGATCCTGATGTCCTGATGGTCGGTGAAATTAGAGACCGAGAAACAGCGAAATTTGTTTTTCACGCAGCGTATACTGGGCATCTTGTTTTAACGACTCTTCACGCTAAAAATGCATTAGGTACGATTCATCGATTAATTGAAATGGGGATAAAGCCTGTCGATATTGAACAGAACTTGTTAACGATTGCTTCTCTGGAATTAATACCGATTTCTACAGAACATATTCCACAAGGACGCAGAGCTATCTTAGAGATTTTAAATCAAAAATCACTCACAACTTATTTGCATACATTTGACAAAGAAAAAATAAGTTTTCCATCTTTCAACTATTTAAAAAGAAAGGCTATCAAATATGGCTATTCAGCAGTCGACTTATATGGGTCACAAGAAAAATAAACTTCGGATTAATCAACAAGTTATGTTGCTAGAAAAATTAGCTGAACTATTAGACCAAGGATATCCAATCATCGATGCATTATCCATTATTAAGGTGAATCAACGATGGCAGGCTGTTAGTGACTATTTAGCAGAACAACTTCAAGCGGGGCGAAGATTTGACAGTATTTTAGAAGAATTGCATTTTGATCAACAGATTGTCACATTTATCTATTTTGCTCTTCAACATGGAAATCTTACAGAAGCAATAAGACAAAGTGTCCAATTCATCAATCAACAAATAAAATTAATGTCACAGTTTAAGCAAGTCATTCGCTATCCCCTCTTCCTTCTCTCTTTCTTTTTAGTTATGTTATTTTGTATTAATCTATACGTTTACCCAGCTTTCATGGATCTATATTCCAGCCATTCCCAACCATCTAATCTATTGCTAATTGCAACACAAATTGTCGATATGATCTTCTTTATTCTCTACTACTTAGGCATATTTAGTCTTTGCATTGTCATCATTAGTTTATTTATGATTAGAAAGCTAAATATAAAACAAAAAGTAACCCTCATCCATCTGCTTCGATTTCCAAGACCTATTATTAGAAAGTATTGTAGCTTAATGTTCGCTACTCACTTTAGCTCATTATTAGATGCTAACCTGTCATTTAAATCATGTTTGACTTTAATCGTTGAACATAAAAAGGAAACCTTTATTAATTTTTACTGTCGAGCAATTCTTTCAGATCTCAATAGCGGATTAAGTTTTGAACAATCATTAAATAAACATGCATTCTTTGATAGACAACTTAATGATTTATTTTCATCAAAAACTAATCAATTATTAATCAAACGTGATTTATCCACATATGCCATGCTTTTATCAGAACAAATCAAAGCGAGGACATTAAAGGTTATCAAATGTGTGCAACCTACTATCTTTATCATCATTGCTATCAGTGTAATTTTCATTTACCTTTCCATTCTCTTACCTATGTTACAACTTATTCAAACGATTTAGGAGATGATTATATGTTAAAAAAAGAATCAGGTTTTACCCTTATTGAAATGCTAATTGTTTTAGCTGTTATTAGCTTACTACTTATTTTAGTCGTGCCAAACCTAACAGATCAAAATGAAAATCTCAATAAAAAAAGTGAAGAAGTGCTTATTCAAATGGCAGAAAACCAAACTCAAGCTTATTATATCGATAATGGTAGATATCCAACTTCTATCGCACAATTAGTTGATGAAGGTTATCTCGCTTCAGCGGAGCTTGCTAATGGCAGTAAGGTGATTGTTTATGAAGATAACAACCCACAGAAAGTAACGATAATTGATGTACCAGACTGATAATGAAGCTGGTTTCACATTGATTGAAATGCTGATTGTTTTGAGTATAGTTAGTCTCATTTTGTCAATCATGTTCATTGATTATTCTTCAAGATCAGATGAACAGAGTTTTGACACATGGTATCAACAGTTTGAACTTGATTTACTTTATTCACAGAAGTATACAATGGTCACCAGACAGGTACTCAGATTATCAATAAATCGTGATAGTAATAGTTACAGTTTACGTAACGATGGGTCATCTCCAGCTCTAATCACGAGAAAAATACCAGAGGATTGGGATGTTCGGGTCACTAGTGTAAGAAACCCCATTTCTTTTACACGTTACGGACAGATAGTGGGACCAGGAAGTATATCAGTCCGAACAAAAAATGCAAGATATTCTATTACCTTTCCCTTTGGCAAAAGTCGATCTTATTATGTCAAAAGCGAATAATAATGGCTTTATGCTGCTGGAGATGATCATTTGTCTTTCAGTTATTTCTATGATGGTTGTTATCTCTCTACCCATTATAAACCAGTTAAATCTCGAGCGTAAAATAATCGAAGACCGCATCGATATTCATCACAGTTTATACAATGAAATACAGATAGTGGAAATTAAAGATTTGCCACTTGTCAAAACTGAAAGAAAAAATAATCTTATAGTTGAACTGTCGATTATTATAGATGACGATTTAATCATCGGCCAAGGAGTTTGGACAAATGAAAGAAATCAAGTTGAAACAGCCAATGCCTATTTCAAAATTCAAGATTGAAACAGGATTCACATTAGTTGAGTTATTAATATCAATCTCATTTATGTCCTTTTTATTAGTGCTAACATTACCTGTTTGGCAACTTCTAAATCATCAGTCGCAGATTGAGCGCTACTCAGTCTATCAGTTTTTCCATGTCGTTACGGATGAAGTCCAACAAAATCAAGTGATGAATGGACCTAAATATGAACTCAATCTCAAAACTAGTTGTAATGATGAAATTACCTTATCCCGTTATCACGAAATAGTCCGCAGGCGAGTCAATCGAACTGGACATGAAGTATTATTGCGTGATGTCAGTCACTTTGAAATCAGTTACAGTGAGCATTATATTACGCTCATATTAATCATGAAATCAGGTAATCATTATGAAAAAAATATTACGACATTCAATTGGTAATCAAGAAGGCAGTATGTTTCTCTACCTATTCTATTTCTTAATAACTATCCTTGCGCTCTTGTTAATTTTATTTCAACAATTACAAACAGAACAGACTTTAAGTGTTTTAGAATTAGAACATATGCAACTTGAAATGATCCACCAACAAGCTTATCAATCGCTAATGATAGAACTAGAAAATGGTGTCCCAGAAGAATCATTGATCTATAACTTCCCTAACGGATGGGCTAAAATTAATATCGTTGATAAACATAATGACTATTACGATGTGACAATTTTAGCATATCGTGAACCACCTTATGAAAAAATTAAGGAATATAAACTAAACAAGGATGATAAAAGTGAGAATTAATTGTTTGCTTAATGATGTTAATATCCCCTTTTCAAGGCCTAGTAACAATCAGCCTTTCACAAAAGGATTATACTTTTTTTCATAAGCTATTGTTGTCTCAGGGCCGTGACCAGATAGCACACTGTATTTATCAGGTAACTGATAAAGTTTTTTTATTGATTGAATAAGGGTCAGTTGATCGCCACCTACTAGGTCTGTTCTTCCAATGCCGCCTTGAAAAAGACAATCACCGGAAATAACCGTAGTTAACTCATTAAAAACAAAGCTAACCCCGCCTGGCGAATGTCCTGGGGTGTGTAACACGTCAAAATTGAATTCGCCGAGACTCATTTTTCCGATTTCAAAAAAATGATCAGCTGGTTTTACAATTATTTCACCCAACGGAAAATAGCTAGAACTATTCAATTTAGGATCCATCAACCAATCTTTCTCAGCAGAATGGAGATAAACTGGTGTATGATACTTTTCTCTTAACTGATCGACAGCACCTATATGATCAAAATGGGCGTGGGTTAACAGAATAGCAATCGGTCTAATATTTTCTTGGTTTAAATAATGGTTGATTCGGTTAGCTTCACCGCCTGGATCAATAATTAAGGCTTCTTTATTTTTTGAAACGATGTAACAATTCGTTCCTAGTTCACCTAAACTTAATGTCTTAATATCCAACATTTTGTCCTCCAATTAGTAAAGCTCCTTACCATAAGTAAGGAGCTTGTTTTTATTCACTTTCAAACTTGTGGAATCTAAAAAGATCACCATAAATTATTTGATCTGAATAGGTTAATTCCAATTCTACTTGCTCATTAATTAGACTAAATGGTAACTCTTCGTATTCTATGAAATCATTAATAGGTTCTTCACTTAGACTAGCTATTTCTTCACCTGTGAGACGATCGTAATAGAGATTCGTTGTGAAGATAAAATCATCCGTGATATAACTACCATCTCGTAAAGCGATAAACTCCTTCCTGTTATTCCCAAAAAGGTTTGAGCCAAAATTTATAGTCTCTACATCATCAATACCTAAGAGATGTAATATAGTTGGCTTAATATCAATTTGACCAGCAATATCAGAAATAATTTCACCGTCATCTCCAGGGATATGAATGAATAGCGGAACGCGCTGTAGCTGAATATGATCATAGTTCGTCAGTTCCTCTTTACCTAAAAACTGTGCCATAGCCCGATGGTGAAAATCACTAATACCATAATGATCACCCATTAAAATGATAATTGAATCTTCATATAATCCAGACTCCTTGAGCAAAGTAAAGAGTTCTTCAATTGATTCATCTAAATAACGAACAGTTTGAAAATACTGATTTAAAGTTCGAGAATTTGAATGGTATTGTCCGATCGTTGCATCTTCTTCGTCTAATTCAAATGGATGATGATTGGTTAGCGTTAACATTCTTGCATAGAAGGGTTCAGGTAAATTTGTAAGATACTTCATAGATTGCTCAAAAAAGTCTTTATCTTTTAAGCCCCAACCAACACTATTATAATCAGTCACTTCATATGCCTCAACATCATAGAAGTGATCAATTTCTAAAGATTTATACATCGCATTCCTATTCCAAAAGGTTCCATCATTTGCATGAAAAACTGCTGTCGTATAATCTTTATCACCTATAATTTGTGGAGTCGAATGAAAGGTATTACTACTATGGGTAAAATAAACAGCCCCACTCGGTAATGGATATAATGAATTTTCCATGATAAACTCAGAATCAGCTGTCTTCCCTTGTTCGGTTTGGTGATAGAAGTTTTCGAAATAATAACTGTTTTGGGTCAACTGATTTAAAAATGGCGTAATTTCTTCACCATATAACGTTTCATTAATAACAAAACTTTGTAAAGACTCTAATGTAACAAAGATAACATTTTTCCCTTCTGCAACTCCAAAATAAGGTGTCTTTTCATCATCATCTATTTCATTTTTCATATAATTGATAATATTGTATAACTCATTCCCATCTGCAAATGCTCGTTGAGCTTGTGATCTTGTTTGCTGGAAAACATCATAAAGGTGAAAATTAAAAATACCTATGTTTTTAACAATCGTTTCCCGATCAAAACCACGTTGTAATAACTGTGGGCGCTCGATACCAGTTAATGTGACGTTGACAAGAAGTAAAAGAACAGAAAAGCTAAAAATATATTTTTTTCTCTTTGATTTAAAATCTGTAATTAAATTTGCTTTTTCTTGTTTTGTCATATACCAAATAATTATAAGATCTAGAAAGAGAAATAGATCATAAAATCGTAAAGAAGCAAAGGTACTCGTTCCAATATCAGCTGCATTGCTCCCTTGAAAAAGGACGGGTAATGTTAAAAAATCATTGAAATTACGATAGAACAATAAATTAAAATAGATAATCAGCGTGCCGATTAAGGTCAAGAACCGAATATACTTTAATTGTTTTTTACCATTTAACCAAATGCTAAACGACAACAAGAAAAATACAACTGCAAATGCATTAATTAAGAGAATTACTTCTTGCATATAGTTTTCCATGGTCATATTAAAGAAAAACCGATAAGCTATATATGTTTTTGAACCAAACAATAGACTAGCTAAAAAGTAAAAATTAATGTTTAATAATCTCTTTTTCATCTAAATTCCCCCTAACAACTAAGCCAGAACTTTTAAATCTATTTATTAGTCCAATCTATATAATACCCTTTTCTGACTTCTTAAATCTTATTCTAATATACTAGACGAAATACATAGCATAAAGTTACAATTTTTAGAGTGGTAATTTATTATTTAGTTGTTTTGCTCTTGTTTTTGCTTAACTAAAAATGCAGCACCAATGATACCCGCATCATTCCCAAGACTAGCGATTGAAAATGAACTTCCTGAAAACGTCCGAGGTAGCGTATATTTTTGATAGGCTTTCTTAATTGGATCTAATAAATATTTACCAGCTTTAGAAACACCACCACCGATGACAATTTCTTCAGGATTAATGACATGGGCAACATTCGAAATGGCAAACCCTAAAATATCCGTCACGTAATTGACCACTTCAATTGCACATGGATCTTCTAGTTCATATGCTTCAAAAACATCTTTAGATGTTAGCTTATTTTTTTCTTTAAATTGTGTGACAAGAATAGATGAAGGGAATTGTGTGATTCTTTCTTCTGCAATACGACTGATTCCCGTAGCAGATGCGATCGTTTCTAAACAACCTTGACGACCACAATTACATGGGTAACCATCTTTTTTAACAGTCATATGTCCGAACTCTCCTGCCGTTCCATTTACCCCTGTTAAAATTTGTCCATTTGCAATGATCCCGCCACCTACACCTGTACCTAGAGTTATTGCAATTAAATTTTTTGACATCGCTCCAGAGCCCACCCAATTTTCACCTAAAGCAGCTATGTTTGCATCGTTTTCTATATACACAGGCAACCCTGAAATTTTGTGTAATATACGACCAAGCGGGTAATCAATCCAGCCTAAGTTAACCGCCTGTGCGACTTCACTTTTTTCAGCATTAATAAAACCAGGCGCTCCAGCGCCAATTCCGAAAATTTGATCGTAATCAATGCTATACTTTTTCAACTTAATTTTTATTGATTCCCAAATTTTTTTTGGAATTTGATCAGTTTGACCATTAATCTTAGATGGAATTTCCCATTTTTCTAATATCGTGCCTTTTTCTTCAATTATTCCAATTTTTGAGCTCGTCCCACCAATATCTATTCCTAAATAGTATCTTTTCACAATAAACCCTCCTTGTTCTATTTTTCTGTATATTTACAGAATCACTTTCTTTTTATGTAATTTAATAAAATCGTTTTAACAATATAAATGAACAATGATGAACATGACCAGAGATTCTCACTTTGTTTATGACTAAAAAAGTAATATGATTCATACCTATTATTAGAGTTCATTTGTCATGTTATGAACAAACTATTTATCTATCTGTGAGGTGTTTTAATGTCCAAATGGAGAACATTTCTGATCTCATTATTTATTTTAGTTATCATGATTATTCAACTAAATCAACTAACTGTGACTACATTAAAGTATTTTCCAATTGATGATACCGCTCTCTTTTTAACAACGTCCACAATCTTATCAATCGATGTCAAGGAAAATAATCAACCATCTTTGAGCTGGCGAATTGACTCAGAGCATCAAACCGAATCCTTCTTAGCGCATGATGTTGGTTTACTTTATCAAAATGGAAAACTTAAAGGTCTGCAATCAAAATGGAGCCAAAAGGACAGTCATTTAGAGCAAATGATTTCGCTTGTACCGGAAAAAAATAATTATTACCAAGCTATCAGCTACCATTATCTTGAGCTCCATCCATCTGAAAATAAAATCAATAGTAATTACCAGTTATCAACCGACCAGTTATTTATTGTTGAAGATAATCGAAAACAGTCAGATTACTTTAAAATCCCTGAATCTCCTTTAGAGAAAAAGTTAGCTGAAGCATTGGAAGATTCAACTCAGATTTATTTACAAGAGCGATGGACAGATTTGATCGATCACTATGAGATTGATCGCAATCAATATATTGAAATTCCATTAGTTAACTTAGTTGACTATCAAGACAAGCCTCTTCCTGGTTTAAATATAGACGATAGTAAAAGAGTCATCGCTCAATTATGGGAAGGTCTTTACGAAAACTATATTATTCCAAATAAACAACAAAAAAATCACGGTGCTGATATGCCGCTTATTCTACTTGATAAAAACAAAGACCATTTATTTGTATTATTTAACGATGGTGAGAATGTCAAGCAAAAATTAATTCAAAAGCTTAGTGTTGATTAAATTTCACTAGGTAAATCTGGATCAGCAATAATCACTCCACTCACTGGCTCATCAAAGGATTCAATGGTTATTTGATCAACGACTTGATTCAACCATGCTAAGCTCAAACTATCTGCATTAAAATCAGCTAAAAACCGATCATAATACCCGCCACCATGACCAATTCGATAATTAGATCGATCGAAAACCAATCCTGGAACTAATAGTAAATCGATCTGATTCTTGTCATATCTTTTAGTCTGTGACTCTATTGGTTCGAGCAAATTAAAGTATTGAATAGCTAGATCCTCTTTCGTTTCGATCTGATGGAACGTCATTGATTTATCATGGGGATGACATTTCGGAACTACAACGATCTTTTTTTCAGCCCATGCTTGTTCAATGATAGGCCATGTATCCCATTCATGCGGCATACTGATTGTCACCCCAAGCACCTGAGCTTTATGCCATTTTTGGTGATTAAATAAGCATTTTTGAAGTTGCTTATTTATTATTTTTCGATTGTCTTTACTTAACTTCTGTAATTCTGTTGAATGTTTTTTTCTAAGCTCTTCTTTTGATTGAGACATTTTTATCCCCTCACTTTTTAAAACGAGTTATGAAACAAAAAACTCCTATCACGTTCGATAAGAGTTTCATACTAAATCTGATCGTTTATTTTGTCTCTCTATGAAGAGTATGCTTTCTTAAACGTGGGCTATACTTCATCATTTCAATTCGATCCGGGTTATTACGTTTATTTTTAACGGTAATATAATTTCGGTCACCTGTTTCTGTACAAGCTAATGTGATATTTTCACGCATTATTATCCCTCCAAACTATTCAACTCTCTACAAACATTGATATTCAGACCTATTTATTTTATCAAAATTTTTATTGTTTTACAAGTAAAACTAAAGTGTTTTAAAAAATAATAGTGATTAAAAAATCATATCCATACGTTTTTTGGTCTAACATTGTTTTTCTTTTCCCATTATCCATAGTATGATATAAATACATATAAGAAAGTATTGGGGGGAAGACAAATGCTACCATTAATTATAACATTACTAGTGATTTCAATCGGATTATTTATTGTTTCTTTTTTCGCAGATGACCGATTCAAAGAAATTGAACATCAAATGGAACAATTATCATTATCTCACCTGCAAGATTCCTATCAAATTAAAAAGAAATTAAAAGTTCTAGAAGAAGAACTGTTGCCTAGTAAATTTGATTTTAATACACAAGGAAATGCCAGATCATCGCTAGAAAAACAAATAGAAACACTTTATAAACAAGGCCACAGTATCGCTCAAATTAGCCAAACGACAAATTTGAGTGAGTACGATGTAAAAATATTAATTGATCAATTAATAAATTGAAATGATGAGGGATTAAAATGAAACATTTTTTGAGAGTATATGCACTCGGATTATTGACAGCTACACTCGTATTTACTATATATTATTTGTTTTTTAACGAACCTGAGATTCAATTTGTAGAAGAGGAATTGTCAGAAGCTGAGATGATTACAACACTTGAAGCTTTCGGATATTACATATATGAGGATGACCCACTTGAATCTATTGATGAGGAAGAAATTGAGTCTACACAACCTGAGCAAGATGAAGTTAACGATGAAATACCGGAAGTAAATGATGAAAATGAAATTGTTGACTCAGTCGATGAAAACGAACTAAGTAATGATTCGTTCATTTTAACCATTGAAGAAGGTATGACAATAACTGAAGTTGCTGATATTTTAATACTTGAAGAAATAATTGAAGATAGAGATGAGTTAGCGAATTATTTAATTGAAAATGATTATGGTACAAACATTCAAATTGGTGAATTTGAGTTGACTAAAGACATGTCTTTAGCTGAAGTTGTTGAAACAATTGCCAGAACAAATAATTAAATAGATATGAATGATTAAAACACTAGGAGTTTTAAAGACTCCTAGTGTTTTATTCTTGTTCCGTCATGTCATCGAGTATACTTTCGTCGATCCCATCTAATTGACGTGCTTCCTTTCTTTCGAAATAACTATTTACAATCCTCTTTCCGATACTATGAGTAATACTTGTCTGAGTTGTACCCAAAGCTGTTCGAGGTACAATAATCGCAAAAGCAATCTCAGGCTCATCGTACGGGGCATAACCAACTAATGCAAGGTTATTTGTCCGACGAAGGATGCCATCTTCAAAAAAGTGGTTTTGCGCAGTTCCTGTTTTAATGGCTACATTGTGTTCATCATCCGCCCAATGGTGACTTCCTGTCCCTTCTGTTGCTACTTTCCTAAATCCATCCTGAATGATATCAATATACTGATCGTCCATCGTCACTCGATTTAATACGGTTGGGCTGTATCGCTCTATGATAGGACCAAGCGTATCTTTATTCCCATTTGCTTGTCTAACTTCTTTAACAATCCTTGGTTTAACCCGATAGCCATCATTTGCAATTGTGGAGACATATTGTGCTAGTTGTAAAGTTGTATAGTTATCGTACTGGCCAATTGCAAAGTCAAGGAGCAATCCACCATCTTGAGTGTTGCCACCTACAAATCCAGTTGCTTCATAAGGTAAATCAATCCCTGTTTTAGAACCTAATCCAAATTGGTGAAAGTAATTACGCATAATTTGAAATCCCTCAGGATTGAAACCACGTAATGGCTCATTTTCGCGATATTGAGCACCTGAAATTCTCATCGCGATTTCAAACATATATACGTTGGAAGAATGAATGATTGCCTCCCGATCATTTATCCGCCCCATATTGTAGATTGATTGCTTCACTGGTGTCCCAGCGATTTTAATCGGTCTATCGTGAATGATTGTCCCAGGGGAAACAGCTCCGCTATCATAACCAGCTAACATCGTAGCCCCCTTGATAACAGATCCAGGGATATGTGAATCATAAATAACACGATAAGCTTGATCAACATATCTGTCGTTTTCTCGATCATAATGTGCAGCTGTTAATGCTAATACATCACCCGTTTGAGGGTCTAGCATCGCTACCAAAGCATCCGACATATATCTATTTTCATAAGGAGCTTCTTCAATGTAATTTTTCAGTTCCTCTTGGACAATTTGATCGATCTCTCTTTGAAATTCCATATCAACAGTCAATATGAGATCATCTCCACTTTTACCTGGTTTAATGGTTTCTGTACCTAAAATATTCCCATTATTGTCTGTTGTGTACTGTATAATTTCTTTTTGACCTGCTAGAATACTCTCGTAGTATTGTTCTAATCCACTCGTCCCTACTCGATCATTACGACTATATCCCATCGTTAAGTAATAATCCTGATTTTCTTGAGGTATTCCTTCATTGGATGACGTTATATTACCAACAAAGCTCGAAAAAGTTTGGTCATGTAGCTTGACGCGATTCCAGTCTATCTGTGCATCAATACCTGGAAGTTTACCTAAATTCTCTGAGACTAAAGCATACTCTTCTTCAGTGACCCCTTTGTTTTTTATCGTATGTGGTGATAATTCATATCCTTGATCAAGCTCTTTTTTTATGGCTACAACATTGAGTAAGTATGGGTCTTTCCAATTATATTCATTATAATCTTCTTCATTTATATGTTCGAGAATTTTTTGATATTGTTCAGCAGGCCTTAGAGCTAATTCTTCATCTGTTAAGCGATCGTTGGCGTCCTTTGTATTTAACAAATACCAGTATTCTTTCTTATCACGTTCTCGAATCATCGACTCTAATTCTTCAAAGTCATCTGCCATTGTCATTAGTTTAGCTAAATTTTCAGCAATCTCTAAACGCTTCATAGCGCTATCGCCATTTTTAGGGGCTGTGTAGGTGATCGATCGTTCAGGTTCGTTGTCCAGAATAAGTTGACCAAATCGATCGTACATAAGACCACGCGGAACCGCAAGTGACGATGTTGTATTTTCTGTTTCATTCACTCGTTGTCTTGCTTCTTCTCCATTTAGAATTTGAACAACCCCTAATTGAAGAATCAATAACGAAAAAAGCAAGAAAACAAATAAAAAAAGCACATTAAGACGAAATGGAATTTGCGCTCTGTTTCTCTTTTTATTCGCCATGGCCTTACTCCCCCCTTAGATAATCTAATCTTAATTATATCATGTTTCATGCTAACTTAAAATAAATACCAACAAAATTATAAATGTTATAAAAAATAAAACCTAAGTCATATTTGCTGACTTAGGTTTTATAATTATTTATTTTGCTTCTTTATATAATTCTGCTACCTTATCCCAATCGACAACTTCCCAAAATGCTGAAACATAGTCAGGGCGCTTGTTTTGATATTTCAAGTAATAAGCATGCTCCCAGACATCAATTCCAAGGATAGGTGTTTTACCTTCCATTACTGGAGTATCTTGATTTGGTGTGCTTGTAACAGCTAATTCACCATTTTCTACGATTAACCATGCCCAACCTGAGCCGAATCGTCCAGTAGCAGCAGTTTTAAATTCATCTTTAAACTTATCGAAGCTACCAAATTTCTTATCAATTGCTTCACCTAATTCACCAGTTGGTTCTCCTCCACCATTTGGTGACATGAGCTCCCAAAACAGACTGTGGTTAGCATGACCCCCACCGTTATTTCTTACTGCTGTTTGAATATCAGCAGGTAAGTCGTCTAAATTAGCTAGTAAATCTTCTAGTGATTTGTCTTGCAGATCACTTTTTCCTTCCAATGCATTATTTAGATTATTGACATACGTGTTGTGATGTTTCGTGTGGTGGATATTCATTGTCTCCTGATCAATGTGTGGCTCCAATGCATCATATGCATACGGTAATTCTGGTAATTTAAATTTTCCCATAAAAAATTCCTCCTTGAAATTTTTCTAGATGAAAGTTCACAGAATGTTCACTTCCACTCTAATTAAACATTAGCAAATTTGAGACTACTTAGCAATTAATTTGCTTAATGTGTCTACAAATTATATTCACTCCTTTTTTAGTAGTTAAACATTTTATTCTTTAATACTGTCATCATTGGAAAATCGATCCATCTCATCAGGGTTTTCTCCGTCTCGTTCTTCTACAGAACCTTGATAATCAACACTGTTTACATCTCTGTCTATCGGACTTTGCGAAGATCCATAGTCTGCTAAAGTGTTCCAACTATCAGTGTCGTCATTTTCCAACGAGCTCATTGAACTTTCATTTTCTTCAATGCTCCGTGGTTTAGATTCTGCGTGTTCGTAACAGACATTAGTTTCTGGACGTGCCTTTAACCTTTCTAAATCGATGTCAGCACCACAAACCTCACATGTTCCGTACTCATCATTCTCTATTCTTTTGAGTGCGCTCTCAATTGATTCTAACTCTGTGATTTCGTGTGATGTAATAGCTAAATCTTTTTCACGTTCATACAATTCAGTACCTAAATCACCTGGATGATTATCATAATTTGATAGTTCTGTTGAGTATTCCTCTTCATTTGCGCGTATTTTATCTGCTTCTATTTTTTGTGTTAATTCTTTTCTGCGTGATTGTAAGTCTTGTTTTAATTCAGACAAGTTGCTTTCATTGATCATTTCTGATCTCTCCTAATAAGTGATATATATATATCTTGCCTAAATTACAAAACCTTAAACATTATTTAAGCATTAAAAAAAAGCCAATCTAATTGACTTTTTAAGGAATGGCTCAAGACGGAGTCGAACCGCCGACACACGGATCTTCAATCCGTTGCTCTACCAGCTGAGCTATTGAGCCATGATATAAAATTATTGATTGTGTTACTTCTTCAGCTTAATTTGGTGTCGATGCTTACTCGAAGAAGTCTTGTGCTCGTCGTGTTGACGGATTATTCGATGAGGACGACACTCCTCGCATAGCTACATAGATGCTGATTCGATGATGGTTACGCTATGCTCTACCAGCTGAGCTATTGAGCCATGATATAAAATTATTGATTGTGTTACTTCTTCAGCTTAATTTGGTGTCGATGCTTACTCGAAGAAGTCTTGTGCTCGTCGTGTTGACGGATTATTCGATGAGGACGACACTCCTCGCATAGCTACATAGATGCTGATTCGATGATGGTTACGCTATGCTCTACCAGCTGAGCTATTGAGCCATGATATAAAATTATTGTTTATTTTACTCTTCAGCATGATTTGGTGTCGGTGCTTACTCGAAGAAGCCTTGTGCTCGTCGTGTTGACGGATTATTCGATGAAGACGACACTCCTCGCATAGCTACATAGATGTTGATTCGATGATG
>Ga0209487_1001992_pt1 | contig 16869 bp, 25 predicted proteins | sample Poulit2012_FD_187524 | JGI IMG/M metagenome (GOLD analysis project Ga0209487, IMG submission 187524) | Agricultural soil microbial communities from Georgia to study Nitrogen management - Poultry litter 2012 (SPAdes) (version 2) | ecosystem: Environmental > Terrestrial > Soil > Agricultural land...
TTAAAATGAAAAAAATCCTGTGATAAATCTAAGATAAATCTTCTTCCTTTACAAATATACCGTCTATTAATTTTCCTCTACGGTGCTTTATTTCGCTGTACGCAAAATCTATGCAGTCATCGATATCTACATCCAATTGCTCTGCAAGGCAAATAAGAACTACCACAGAATCACCGATGCCGTCCATCGCTCGCTCTGTGTCGCTTCTAAGTACGGCGTGCGCTATTTCTCCTGCTTCTTCCAGCAGCTTACCCAGTTGAGCCTTCGGGTCTGCGGTGTGTAGGTTCCGATCTCTCACCCACTGCCTGATCTTCTCAATCGTCCTGGATTGTGATTGGAATATATATACTTCGGGCTTGTAATGGTCTTTAATCGCTTTAAACTCCTGTATGGCAAGATCTGCATTCACGTTAGGCGTTACCTCATATCGTTGCCCTGCTATCGTGAACCGTACGGGGCTGTTAAGCTTCTTAGCGGTGTTGATAGCAGTACGTATGACATCCTGCGCTGTCTTTTCAATCGTTGGTGTGTATTCAATTATCATAGTTCATATATTTTAAAATGGTAGGTCTCCATCCAGTGGTGGGAGGTTGTCTATGAAATCTTGATCTTTCTTACGCATGCCGCTTTCTTGAGGATTGTGTTGTGCGTTAGATGGTGATTCTTTGTCTTTATTCGCAACCAGCCGGGTGATCGAGCCGCCAAAACCCACTTTCACTTCTGATATGTATTTCGTTTCTCCGTTCTGATCCTGATAGCTTCGGTTATCCTGCTCACCCTCTACTACTATAAGATCGCCCTTCCGAAGGTTACGCTCTACATAATCACCCGTAACGCCTGCGACGATTACACGGTGCCACGTGGTGTATTCTTTCCATTCTCCGGAGGCTTTGTCTTTCCAGCTCTTTGAGGTTGCTATGCTGAAGTTCACGACACTTGAGCCGTTTTGAAATGTTTTTCTGTCGGGGTCGGTGCCTAATCGCCCGACCAAAATGATTTTGTTATACATAATTACTTAATTGATGTTATTTCACCTTCACGAGTGATGGTGAATGATTTAATGTCATATTTCTCTGTTAGGTGCACGGGAAGAGGTATTTCAACAAAGTCAGATCCAGACGCCACAAATATATTGTACGCTAGATCGAAGATATTTAAAGCGTCCACGTCCTGATTTATTAGCCATCGTAAACGCTCTGAAATATCTACCCCGGACATACCGATCACCGCCATGAAATCAGGCGTAAATTTCCAGATCTTTTTTCGCTCTACCTCCGTATCGGAAAGTAGTTTTTCGTAAGATCTACCGAACTGATTTGGCACCGTTGGAGACTTACCTTTCATTCTCGTTGATGCATCTGTAAATGCCATATTGTCATGTTTTTTAAAAGTGAGCGAGCGCCGATTTGCGTGTAAGATGTGAAGCGCCCGCTCTATATAATAAGTAAGGAATAAGAAAACCACGTCCGCAAATCTTTCCAAATATAACCAATTTATCCATCTGGAAGAATCTTTTGAACCCTTTTTTTGAAACTTTTTTTGCTTATCATATATCTTTTATCTCTAATGCGTATAACTTTTTTTTAACGATCAATTTCGAAGGTTGTGTTTTCCAAACTATGTAACAGAGTGCTTTCATTATCAACGATTTACATATTTTTCGAAGGTTTCGAAGGTAAAAAAGTAAACCTATTATACCATAAAATGCTGTTTTCCCTGTTTTACCCCTAAAAACCTCCTTTTTCACCCAAATATCTCTCTATAGGTTTGATTTTTGGCTTTAGAACCTTCGAAATTTTACTAACTCATTGATTATCAGCGTTTAGTTGCGAAGGATGTATAAAAATAGTTATATCTTAATTTTTGTTAATGCCCTTGACAATCAAACGATTGTCTTACATCTTCCCTCTTTTTCGAAACCTTCGAAATCTTCATATATCCTTCGAATTTGTTATATGTCCAATTTTTGTTATATTCGAAAAAAGGGGAGAACCTTCGATTTCGAAGGTTCTCAAAAATCATATCCTTCGAAATCATCATATGTTTTTACGTCACCTTTTAACACTACCTTTACAGTGATTTTTCGTGATACTGGGTGCTGACCTCTCTCATATTCCACATCGAAATACTCGCAATACTTCGCGAAAGATCGAGCGATCTGATTACCGGTATCGTTCCGGTTAGGGTACTCATTCCGGAGCCTGTTTTTTATCATCTCATAATCCATCGGCTCATCCCACTGAAAAGATGTCAGTTCCTGATAAAAGTTGAAAAGCTCCATCCCATACCGGTCGATAAAGGTCTTCATCTTTATATTTTCTGACTGTGGATAGTCGACAACACCATCCTTCAGATACTGTGAAATACACTCAAAAATAAAGTTATAAAACAGCACCCACTGATCATCATCCCATTCATCGAAAAGACGGTGCCCGAACTCATCGATCGGCTGATGTTCGGCGTTAAAATACTGCCCCACGAGAAGCACCTTCCGACGTCTTTCACCGTGACGCCCTTGAGCTAAGTCTCCGTAATTGGTCGTGAAAATGAACTTAGGCAGCATCTCGAAAGGAATCGTCATCGCATCCCTGAACTTGCGCTCAACAGTACCACCATCCGTGATAACGTTATACATCGACTCGAAATCAAAGCGCCGATCAACGTCGTCAACCATATATATATCGGTGCCCGGTGTCCACTTCTGAAAAGCGAACTGAGACGTTGGATCAAAAGATTTTCCCGTCTCGTAGATCGCCTTTCGTACGTGCGTAAGCGACTGTAGGAAAATACCCTTACCCGTACCTCCTCCCTCTGACGACTCCATGATATCCTCAGCCACGATGACCGCCCACGCTCTCGTACGGTCGTTACAGGCGTGTGACATATATCCGATGGTGGTAATGAACGCCATCAGCTTATCGAGGCTGTGAAGCTCTGACAAGGGCAGGTGATCGGTGTCTGGCTCTATGCTACATAGGCGCTTGATGAATCGAAAGTATTCGCATGAATTTAGACGCTCGGTGTTATTAAGGTTTATCAATGAAATATCGCGCTTAATGATCGCACTTTCCCAGATGTATTTGTCTTCAGGTAGTTCAGAGTAGGATACGATCTCAGGCTTAGTGGCTGTGATCTTAACCGCATAGTTCTGGAAGAAAACATATGAGGTGTAGAAATCATCCTTCAGGATCTGGATGTCAACGCCCTCTGTTACCTCCTGCAGCCATTCGAACATGCCCTTATTAAAGAAATTGGACGTCATTTTCATGAGTCGATTCATCACCGCATGGCGTACGTATATAGGAAAAACAAGATCTTCAGAATTTACGAACTCCAGAAGATAGTTTTTCACATATTCGATATTCACCTCCTTGATGATGCGCTTATCCTCATCCAGATGCACAAGTACTGAGTTTTGGTCATTCTCGAAATGCTTGAATTTTCGAAACCCGTGATTCTCCAGAAAGAACTTCATTTCAACCTCAGCGATCTGAACTTTATTATCTTTCTCCGTCCAAAAAAGTTGTTCATTTTGAATTCTATTTTGCGCTATTTCTATGATCCGATCTGCCTGTTTTTCAGAGTCTTCACTCATGTGTAGGTCTGCTTTCACAAGGCTCATAGGGTCGCCCTTCCGGATTTTTTCTACAGTTGACTGGATGTGCTTTTCGTAGCTCTCTCCGATACGCTGACCGTATCCGTTGGATATCAACCACTGATAACACTCCTTACCATCACCGTTGAAATCAACCTCTATCATCAGCATTGACGGCGTATAAGCCTTACCCCCCTCGATATTCCCGTTATTAGAGAAAGGATAGAACATATACACCCCATTGCGATAAATCAGATTAGCTCCTTGCTTATTGGTAGATCCTTCACGCTTATAGAATCGCTTTTCTCCTCTTTCGTATGAGAAAGAAAAGCCCGCATCACCGATCAATCTTTCAAGATCGAATTCGGTCACACGGGCGTTATAATCGTCAAACGGTGAAGTAATGTAGGCTACACCACGAGGAATGAAAAAGCTATTTGACTTTTCTTTTTTTTTTCTGTCTTTTCTTCGTGAAACATCCTGCATATGGAATGAAGAATATCTCTTTCTTCAGGCATAAGCACGTATGCGAACTTATCCAAAGACCCCTGAACTAATCTATACCCCGGGCTAGGATAGGTGAGCGCATACCCTCCATCACCTCGAGTCTCAATCACATCTACAGATCTTTCACGTCCATTGCTAACATTAACCTCATTAGCTAACACCTTGCTGCCTTCGATCTGAAAGCATGAGTAGTATATATGATACCCTCCTGATACCGTCTGCACGATAGTTGCATTTTTAGCAAAATCAGGCAGCGCCTCCTCTATATTCGTCAACAAATCACGCCAAAGATTATCGGGGTCTCTCGAATTCTTCAGATCAACATCTAAGATCTCAAGACCTCCAGAAATATGACCACCCATCACGGCAAAAGACTTGTGCGGCTTTTGGAATAAATTATTTATTACCTCGGTGTCATAATTTTCTGAATTATATGATCTCCACATTACCCCCGATGGCGGTGCTTTCGATTCTGTTGATGATATTGGAAGCGATGCGATAGATTGTTTAAAAAGTGTCTTTGCTACGGGTAGAAACTTACTCTTCATTTGCCAAGAATTTAATATAGTGAATCGCTCTATCTATCGCAATGCCGATATCTTTCGGGTAAGACATTTCAATATCGTCGCCTCTTCTCCATTTCTGGAACTCCTCTAATTGACGTATGCATCGCTTAATTCTATCCTTATCAACCGTTGAAAGATCATAAAAAGAATTTGCTTCGATATGGTTTTTTAGATCATCCTTAATATTTATACGTGATGTCTCTCCCGTATTTTCGTTGAAAACCTCCACATCAATAAGCCCATCTTTCTCATGAGTTGAAAGATACAGTTCATGCCCTTCGATGTCAATGCATCCGATCATTTTGATCAATTTCTCGTTTTTTGTCATAATTATTTGTTTTTATTATTCGATAAATCGTCCCACGCAACTAAAAGGACGGCTAAAATAGTAAAAGTGAAGATAAAAAAGTCAAGCATCAGTGATAACTTTCATTTTCAAGCTCATGAATCATGTTATTCATCTCCTCAATTGATGAAATAGTGTATACCATAAAACCCATGTTTTTAAGCTTTTGCAGCCAATATAATTGAAGCGGTCTCGGCTTTTGACCTTCACGCTTCACTTCGATGAACAACGTAACACCTCCTTCTTTGTAACAGTGCAAGTCAGGCATACCGTTAAAACTATTGGTCACAGGTTTATTCACTAACCACCCCCTTGTCTTCAGCTCTCTATTTATTCGATTTTGTAGTTGCGATTCTGTCATTTTTCAGGTGATTTTGTCGTGCCTAATAAATGTTCATTTCCTTCGTAGGGGATGCATTGACTCCATAAACTCGTCAAGCATTTATAAGGAAAGTCCCCTCCTTCATAAGAATCAAAAAGATTTATTCTCCATGGGGTATAATCCTTATTTCTTACAAGTACTTTTTGAAAAGGCTTGAACTCTGGTTCTTCCAGTTTTTCAGCCCAAACGCCCATATAGAAAAGATAGCCGTTTTTGTTGACAATAATCCAACCTGCAGCTGCGTCTTTGATTGCGGGAATGTATGCATTTTCATTCAAAAACGAACCACTAACCGGATGAATATCTTCTTTAATCTTCACGTCCTGCCAATTCTCACCATACCTCCGAATGGTTTCTTTTTCTAAGGCAGACCTTACTTCTTCGTCGGTGGCTTCTCTCCATATTCCTGGGGTGATGCATGGAATTTTGTCACTCCAGTCACCGAAATAAAATCCATAATTGCCATAATTGCCAACTCGATTAATTACCATAGCGTTTCCCGTTTTTGCCATGTAACTCTTCCCCACTTCCAACTCAACCGCCCTTTCGTGGCTCAACCCGCCAGTTACTAGATCGTATTCACAAAAAGATAGATGTTTTTCTTTGCATGGGATGGTGACGCTTCCTCTATCTTCAAAAACGACATCGCACACGCCCTTTTCTGGGTCACCAGTAACAGAACCCCATCCGAAAATGAAATGAAACACCCTATCACCTTTTTTAAAAACTTCTGTTAACATTTTTGTCTTGTTTTTTATGATTAAAAATTATTCCTGTAATAAAAACTTGTAAAATTCTTCTTTTTCTTCACAGCGTCGTGCACATATTTTTCAATACCCTGCTTGTAAAACATCCAATAAATCATCGCTGGATCTTTTCGATCTTTGTACTGCAACCGCGCCCTTGCTTGCTCGTAACTCGTTGCGCTGAAATCAATGTTATAGAATACTATCGCATCAGCAGAACGAAGGTTGACACCTTCTCTAACGCTCTGCACTTGCCCCAAAAATACTTCAATGTCTTCTGAATCATTGAATTCTTCAGGGGACTCAGTGTGAGACGTAAAAACACTTTTCAATACCTCTAATTCTGTTCTGTATTTGTAAAAAATCGCGAACTTACCCTGAAATCTTTTTCGTATCTCTTTCGCTTTATGATCGCTTAACACCATCCCCTCACCATCCACCAGCAACGTACACCCTGACACCTGCGAAAGTTTATTTAACGCATCGGCAGCATTTGAGGCTGGTACCGCCAACCCTTCATCAATAATCACCTGATGTTTATCCATCATGTGAAAAAACTGCTGAACATTTTCCGGCATATCGAGCCAAACAATCTTTTCTTCTACCATCGATTGAAATCCCGCTTCTGTTTGCGTGTAAGATATTTCTAAGTGCTGTATCTTCTCATTAATTTCATCCCTTTTAGCACGATCATAAAAGCGCATATTCCTTCCATTGATATAACGCTCATATATGTTCACATACTTGCGCGCCCAGCGGTAAAAGGTAGGATATTCCCGAAATGGTGAGTTGTGCGATATCCACAACTGGTGATATATTTGGCTGAAGCTCTCTGGCGTCGGCGTTCCTGACATCAATATCAACGACTTATCACCTACTATTTTCTTCATCCTTTTCGCACGTAATGAAGGCTTTGGAAAAGCTCCCATTCCATGCGATTCATCACATATTATAAAGTCATATAAGCCATCTGCGAACTTATGTACACTCTCGTAATTAATCACCACAATCTTGAACTCAGGATCTAAAAGATCATAATCATCCTCAATGGACGGTATGGCTTTTTTTCTAGTCACGAATAACACAGAACGCGCCCCGTACTTTTCTGCTGCCGCCAATGCCGTCAACGTCTTCCCAGTGCGCACCTCCATCCATAACGTACATATGCCATACTTCCGAAGCTTCTTAACCGCATCAGTTGATATTTTCTCCTGATAATCTCGTAATTCTATCATGTTATCGCATAAACTTTATTTACCAACTTCTTCAGAAACTCGTGATCCAGCGAATAGAAAACATACTTCCCGTGACGTTCCGAATCGGCAATGCCGTATCTTTTAAGGTCACCTAATATCTTAGATACCTCCGGTTGCGAAAACTTTCTGTCAGACTCTTTCGTCGCTAATTCAGTGATGTCGTTCACCGAAATATAGTGTTCTCTATTTAAGATCTTGATCACAAGGGAGGTTCTTTCACCTCCCAGTAATCTTAAAATTCTTTCAGCTCTTCTTATCTTCAGCTGATCTATTTTATTCAAGTAATTCATAATTTATCAGTTTAATTGTTGGTCATTATTCCTCATACACATTACAACATACGCCCGAAATCGCTTCTTAGCTCTCTTTTGCGCTCTTTTCAATCCCCACGGCAGGATAACCTCCCACCATGGCATATTTGCGATCTCATACATCTCGATGTGTACGAATAAATCATTTAAAAATCTTTCACTTTCTGTTCTTGTATCTATCATTTTTTTATATTTTGTGTTATTTTAAAATATTCTTCCAGTCTTTTTTTTTGCTCATCCAGTATTTTGCGGGCAGAATTTACTCCTTTCTCGATCTCTTCGATCGATTCTTCATCCCTTTCCACGTGGTGAATAACAATGTTCTTACCCTCCGGAAAATCAGGATCGAAAACTATATAATCACACCACTGACGTCCCGACACCCACAAAGCGAACTGCATCTGCAGAAAATGCTCCTTATTCTCTTTCGGATTTTGAAGACACCTGTAAGCGAATTCAGTAGCAGGACATTTCACCTCTATGATTCCATCGAAAGAAACCAAGCCATCCGTTGACGCTCCAAGATCATCACCTTTAGAAATAAATCCAACTTGATCAACCTTGTTACCTGTCAGCTTTTCATACAGCTGAATAGCTATTGGCTCATTTTCTTTCCCGTGCTCCATCTGCCAGAAATTACCGCGCCCTCTTGTTGGACGTCCTGATATCTGCTCCTGCATCACTTGAGCGATATATTTCTGAGCTGTGATAGTCTTTAGGTTCCCGGTTATTAATCGAGCTTTAGACGCGGTAAAACGCCCTGCTCTTATCTGATACCACTCTTCGGTACCTTGCTGAAAGTAGTGATATTTAATCATTTTTTGTTTTGTTTTTAAGTTCTTCAAATTTTTCAGAGAAAAGCCTGCTATAAGCTTTAACATCAACCCCCTCATTCTCTAGCTTCCTGTACAACGGGGCAACTTCGTTTGAGCTAGTTATCTTGTCTAGCTGCTTTTTAATCACCTCCAAGGCATCCGTTTTTTCAAGCTTTTCCTCTTTCACTTCAGCTTTTTCACTCTTTTCAACCTCCTTCGTTTCTTCCACGACATCAGCCTCTTCGATATCATCCTTCTTCGATTGGTTGATCTCTTCCTGTTTTTGCTTAAACAGCTCGATCGCATCGTTAGACATATTGAACTCATCAGCCAACGATCTATACAGCCGATCAAGATCAACACGCGATTTGCATTCTTTCAACTTCTCCGCTACGTCATCCAGGTCAACATCCTCCTTCACTTCTTCAGCCTCATGATATTCAATCGCTTCATTTTCGAAAAGATCCGCAACACCGTTAATTAGATGTGGAAGATGGAAGTTCAATATCATTCTAAGACCATGAAATCTCATCTTGTTCTTTTTCGCGAACTTTGCCGCCTTTGAATTTCGAATTATCTGATCTTGATCAGTGACTTTTTCCCGGATAATCTCACCGTCCTTCTCCACCTGTACGACTACCGATCTTTCATCCTCTTCCATATACGAAATCTTCCAACCTGCGCGCCTAATAATGGAAGGCATCGCTTTCCCGTATATTTCAACTTTCCCGTTTACGATATACAAGGAATTCACCGCCTCCATTTCAGCCATTCCCATTTCTTGACCTGCTTTCATCAGTACAAATAACTGCTCGGGCGTGTAACTTGGAAACGCCTTTGCGGCTGCGAACTGCTTCGCTAGATCGCTAAAGAGCTGAAATTCAGCCCTTTTTACCTCTATCTGTTGTTTTTTAATGCTTAGTTCTGTACTCATTGCTTTTTGTTTTTATAAAGTTCAATAAAATCCTTTCCGATCTCGCTTATCCAGTAAGCGAAAATACCAATAATGGCGGTCTGAGCGACCGCCGAAATTATTATATCCATCCTTCAAAATCTTTTATAGTGCCCAAAAACACTCGTTCTTTCTTTTTTTTGTGGAGTATGCGTATAGTTGCATTTTCTGCATTATCCACCATCTTGAGTATTTCTTCCCAATCAGAAAATAAAGTATATTCTGAGAAGAACGAATTGTATTTCAACTCAATAATGGCATGGTATGTTTTTCCAGAGGCTGAAAAACTGAACCCCTCACTACTTACATAACTAACTGAGTACAAAAGTCTTTTAACATCCTTCTTACACTCCTCTACATCTACATATGCAGGAACCTTAAAGAATACGACTTCTATCGTGTTATCTTTTTCTCCATTTTTGTAGACATCCACCAACATTGCGTTGATGTTATACCTTAGGGTATGATGTCTGTGAAAATTCAGGGTGAAGGGGGTGGAATCATCGTTCCATAACTCACGATCTGCTTTATTGAGTCTCTCGCAATCGAATACCAGGAGGTACTCAAGATCGCAATCGGGGGTGAAATATTTCACTTCAGCGCCCCAGTTGAAGAATTTGACATCCATATCGTCGATGTCAACATAAATGATTTCTCTCATCTTTTTGTTTTTTTGCTTATCGGAACATCCCGACAAATGCAAATATAACAAGAATGAGATATATAACAAATAATTGCAAATGTTTTTTGCAAAAAAAAATGCACCCAGCTTTCACCGAGTGCATCTGATCAAAAAATTAAGACAAAAAATGATCTATGACAAAAAATACAAATCTTTCTCTTTATTTCTTCTCTTCACCAACCCTCCCAACACCTTGCCGCCGCCCTTATTCCACCGTGAGAACTCATTCGCTATACGCTCATCATTAATATCTTCCTTCATTATCCTGAACATCGTTGATTTTCTAAACGCTTCAAAGCCAACGTTATACACAAAACTAACGAGCGCATCCAGTTGGTTCTGATTCAGTGATGGGAACTCCTCGAATATCTTATATGCATCTTCTGAAGCGTGTAATTTCAAATACATCGTTGCTTCTTCTCTACTTATCGGTCGATCTTTCATCGATACACTATCACCATTCGGGTATACTGTCGTACCATACCCAATTGTCGCAACGCCAGCAGCATCAATATAAGGCTTTGCCCGAAAGCTCTCCATTTCCTTAATCAACTCAACCGCCTGCATTGACGGGAAATGTAACGCCGGTGATATTTTCTCATTCATTTTATCCTCTTTTTCTTTCATTTTTTCGTCAAAAGCTACTGACCTTTCTTTCAATTTAAGCGCATCTAGCCGACTTTTAATTATTACCGATCTAGCTGTATAAAAAAGCACAACCAGACCAATAGCGGTCGACGCAACCCCCAATACACTTGAAATACTTTCCATCCAGATAGGCACGTTAATCATGAACCAACTACCGACCACCCCCGTTGAACTCCAAATTATCTCTCTGATCGTCATACTGAAATAAGTTGCTTTTGAAATCGTGAATGGTCGCACATTATACAGTCGCTTACGTCCTTCGGAATATTTGCAACCAAGTAGATCATGCTCTCCTCAATTTTCTTTTTCAGATGACTTATTTTTCCTAGTAAATGTTCTTGCTTCGTTAGTGTAGTGAAGTTAATTCTTCCAGAATTCAGGATCATTTTAGCCATTTCGACAATCGAATAAAACTGAATTGTACGCGCTATTACTCGTGCATAAGGGTCATACCAATAGTCCCATTCCCTGCACATCCAGCCGGTCGAATTGCACGCTATCGACCCCACCGGCATAATACCGTTAATAAACTCCTTACCTCCCTTATCATGCCCCATATCCTCGATGTTATCTACTGAATACCCCCGGGCATACATATAGTCATACAGTGTAGATCTACCACCACACCCGCAATCGAAAACTATGTTACGCGGCTTATTCTCATCAGTATCGAAAACAAAGTAATAATCGATCGCACGACCATTTTTCTCCAACGGCAATACCAACGGCTCATCAAGTGTTATGCACGTCTCTTTTTTAGCGTTAGGCTCGATCTCCCATGAATCTATTTCAGTACTCATGTCATCGCTACTGTATAAAAATACCTCTACCGGGTCATCTGTTTCGAAAAATACACATAGCTGATTTATCTTCCATACGACGCCCTTTTTTCTGACCGGTGAAAACTTGACATAAGCCCACTTTTTCAAATTATTCAGTGCTCTATTATGCGACTTCTTGTAATTGCCGAAAGCACCGGTAAAACCCTGAAAACTCTTCAGATTAGTCGCTTCTATCGCAATTACAAAATCAGTCAAGAAATGACTAACACCTGATTTTCGCGCCTTATCCATAAGATCCCATACGCTACCATCACCGCAATCCTTCATTGCTCCTACCGCCTTCAGAGGTATCCCTACTGCAAGATCATCTATATACAGCCCGGACAGCGACTTATTCCAATCGTTAGGCTTTTCCTCGAAGCAAGAACAATCTCTTTCGGTAATTCCAATAACATCAGAAAAACAAACATCTAATTTCATGACTCTAATTTATGAAAAAAGGGGAGGATTTGCAGCCCTCCCCTCCGTCAAAAAAACATTTATATATGATGAATCATAAAACTATCCTTCAACCGCACCGCCTCCTTCACCTTCTTCGCCTTGCGCGAACAACAAGATACCGGTATCATCTTCCTCACACGTTGCCGGTGCAGTGATAATACCTCCGGTGTGCTTCACCTCAACCGCGGTATCAAGTACTCGTCGATTGTTAGTGTTGTCGGCTGCACACACATCCTGAATCATAACATCGTAAAATACGGGCGTTAATACTCCGTTGTTATTATAGCGCAAGTTAGGTGATGGAACTCTCCATCCGTACAGACCATCTCTAGGGCTGAAAAGCTCCGGAGACTCATTCTGAAAATCAGTCATGTTGAAATATGCGATAGATCCAGCGTCAACTACTGCCGTGGCTGGGAATCCTGCCAATCGATCGAATTCGGGACCAGCGAAAATAATTGGCAACCCTGCATCATCGAAGATACTGGCGTCGCAATCATCGCACCCACCAAATCGAGATCTCCAGAAATCTCTCTGAAAATTACGTCCGGTAATCGCGTAAAGATCAAAAAGATCGTTCGCTTCAGCGTTGTACAAAATATCACCAATCAGATCAGCGCTCCACTTCTCGGGGTCGATTACCATCGCATTATCACCCGAATCCCATGTGCCGGGACCATCCGCTTGCGCTCTATTTTCCTGCGCTTCAGCAATGATGTGTGTTAGCAGAAGCGTCTGCAGGTTCTGATCCATTAACTGCAATGCATCAGCGATCTGCTTCGCTATTAACATCTCTTTCGTGTATCGGTTACTGCACAGCTTACCCAATGCTTTTCGACCTATTGTCTTACACACATTCGGGGTGTACTGCTCTGCAACACTCTCAATCTCAATACCATCGAGCGTACAAGATGTGATGTCACAGTCGTCAACGGTGGTATCGCAATTCTTCAACTGCGTCACCTCAAAACCAATACAATTATTATTATCGTCAAGACCACCCCTGTATAACGGGGTCAAGTTTACTTGTTGATTTTCAAGTATTCTTTGTGCGGCGTCCGTTTTCTTTCGAATGCCTTGCTTGTGCCTTTCACCCAAGAATATTTCTTGCACCTCTGCAACAATATCCCCAAGCTGCGTGGCGGTAAAATCTCCAGCTGCCATTTTATTTCAATTTTAAAATTATCAAAAATGCTGCTGAAGTTGATATGTTATTCCATCGAACGAAGCGTTTTCAATATGTCCCTTTTCGCATCTACGTCTGTCTCGCGGTTAAGCGCTTTTATAGCCTCCTCCCGCGTTGCAAACACATAACCACCCCCTCCAGTACTTCCACCCCCTCTCTTCGGTGATACGCCTGTTACATCTTTGCCATCTCCTGACCTTTTCGCAAAAAAGTTACCCGCTTTTTTCATTGCATAATCATCCAATGTTAAGACATTATGCATTTCATCTTTCAGCGGTCGACCTTCTCTGTCCACAAGCTCAGGTAAATCTTGACCTTCTTTCATACGGAAAGATACCTCATCGTTCCACACGTCAGAAATATAGGCGTTGAAAATAGTGTTAGATATATTTTCCTGCTCTGGGAAAACATACCCTTCTTTCTTCAACTGCGACCTCAAATGATCGCTCAGCTTTGCCCTTATTTGAGAGTTTCGAAGATCAGTTATTTTGGCTTTCAACTGCTCGTTTTCTTCTCCAAGCTTCTGCTTAACCGCCTCGACGGCTGTAGACAGTTTTTCTTGGAAGATTTCCGATTTTTCTAACTCATCGGGGTTGATCTGGTTTTCGTTCGCCGCCTTGTGCAGCTCTTTGATTTGAGACCTTATATCACCCTTTGATGACACCCCAAATTCAGATTCCACCCACTTTTCAACTTCAGTCAATGACTCCCTTTTCCCACGTCCGAAGCCTTCATCTCTGCTCTCAGATATCGCTCCTTTAAGCTTATCCTTGAATGCAGACACGAAGTAATTATTTACTTCTTCTTGTGGCTTAAGTTCACCATCTTCAGACTTTAGGGCTTCTGAAATCTCCCCCGACGCTATTCCGAGTACTTGCGCCAATGACTCCAAAGAAATTTTTATTTCCATATTTTATTTTTTGTCTTTTTCTTCTTTTTTCTCTTTCGCTTTATCTTTTTTTAGTTCTTCTGCTTCTTTCACCGCTTCAGGTTCTTTCACCTCATTTTTCGGTGTGCCTTTTTTGTCTTTCAATTCTTCGACGATGAAGATCGAATTCGTTTTCTTTCTTGCCTTGTCGAAGTCCTCACGCTTTACGATTCCTTCATGACCATTTCTCCGATTTCGATATCTAACATAATTACTCATCACCTTCATTTTCATTACCTAAAATATGATCGCTCAACAGCTTCACCCATTCGGATCTCGTCGGTCGTCCAGTAGTTTCTATTCCTTCGAACGCTGCGAAACCCTCCATCATCTTAATCGTCACCCCTTTCAGGTCACCCTCTTCGAAGCGGTCACGAATTACCGCCGCTTCCTTTTCTCCGAAATCAAACTCTTTTGCTGCCGCTTCGGGCACGTTCATCCCTTTACCTCCCATGGCTTCGATCCATCCACCATTCGGGTACATCTTACCCTGATGTTCTAGTTTTGGAAGATTCTGAACAAGCAACGGGGTGAAGTATTTCATCTTCCCTGTCACTACGTTCTGATACAATTTTCGTCTTTTTCTTGACATATATATTATTTATTTCAATTAACTATCGTTGCCGTTACCATTGCCCCCTGTTGTCGCTTCTGGATCTTCTTCTCTAGGTGGTGGACAATTCGACTCCCATCGAATCTGAATGTTATAAGTCATATAAGCATCATCCCCCCGCTCGAATATCGGGTCAGCCGCAATCACTTGCCCTACCACCGTCCCATATATATACCCCCCTCTTGTTGCCCATGCTACCGCTACACGCATCCCACAGCTCAACTGTCGGATAGCGTCGTAATTTTCCTGCGACGTCTCATCGATGTCGATGTTTAAGGTGTATGTTTTCAACCCGAATTTCGTACGCCCTCCAGATATCGGCCTTTCCTCCGAATCAGGCGCTGGCAGGTCACCAATTACAAGCAACTCCTCAGCCCCGTCATACCATCCAACTACTGCCCCGGTTACCTCCCTAGGTAAGTTGGCAGGCTCTTCCTCTCCAGTAGTTTCATTAGTAGTCAATGTATCCAGCCATACCTTAATTATTTCCGACTTTTCTTCTGGCGCCAACTCTACACAATCAGCGAATTTAAACGCCGGCATGGTGACATTACAATCAGTAGGGCAAGGGCATGTATATAATTGAAGATCCATATTTCAAATATTTTCAGAATTCATCCACAAAATAAGGAGAAAAAGAAAAATTTTTCGATACATCGTGTAACTATCACATGAAGCGCCTTTTAATGTCTGAATATGCTACCTCAAGATCGACTATATCCTGATCTGTGATGATCTTATCATTTCCGTTGTAAAAAGGAAACCGTACACTTATTACCTCATCGGTATGCCCAAGATCGAAGACATGCGCCAACTCGTGACTTGCTACGTCTTTCAGCGATATACCTTTCCCTGAATGTGAATGAATATCTGACCAATTCTCAGCCTGATCGAAAAAAATCGTATGAGTATTACGAGGCACATAAGCCAACACCCCACCCGCACCGTCAAAGCGTTGCGGTATTCTGAAGCGCCGTGTTTTTCCATCGGCACAATCTATCCATTCATAATCAAGATAAGGATGTACAAAAACAATACGTATATGCGCCTCATCGAAATCTTTCGTTGCTCGAAGCTTCAGAAAATTGCCCTTAGGCTCAATCAGATCTAACGCCATCTGCCAATCTTCGATCACTTCAACGAACGAACGCACAACAGCCGCCTTCTGCATTTTCGGAGTGAAGTTGACAATATGCCAATAAATAAAGCCCTCCGAAGAGGGCTCAATTTTCAACCAATTAAGTAGATTATGAATGCTTCTTTTTTCCGATCTAAAAAGTTTTTTAAGCCTTTTCCAGCAATTCACGTAGCTTCTCATTTTGCGCTTCCAAATACTTAATTTCATCTTTCTGCGTGCGGCTTTGCGCTACGTGTGGATCGTCCTCAATCTCTGCGATCTCTTTTCGATACTTATACGCTGCCACGCCTCCAGAACCTAATAACAGTGCGATGCCCCAGAATACCCATTCCACCCATCCCGCATCAGCAGGTACAACGCCCTGATTAATGAGACTTTCGATCGAGGTTTTAGCTAGGGTCAGAATCACTGCCAATGTTGCGAAAACTTTCGGGTTTTTGGTTTGGAAGTTAGCAATAAGGCTTTTAAGCGCTCTTTCAATCATGATTTTATTTATTTTTTGAAACAATCGTTTAAACATGGCTAATATATCTGATTTAATCCAAAGTTACGTTATTTCGTGTAATAGAATCGCTTTTTTCTATAAATATACACTTTCGCTTCTCCAGTCTTCATAGTTTCCATTCCTTCGCCCTCATTCGGTGAAATATAGCTACTATCATCTCGGTCATTCACAACATACACCCTATCTCCATCTACCCACTTGTATTGATATAGCGCCAAATATCCCCCATGCTCCGAAAGAAAAACGGTAATGCATTGAGGTTCTTCGATTATCATTCCGCTGTCCTGCTCATCCTGTAGTAAAATGGTGTCGGTTTGTGCTGATGCTGCAATGCATAGCATCAGCATTATTTTACTCATAAGGATACCACGTAGTGCCATATCTCACATATTTCTTAGCCATTCCTGCAG
>Ga0209487_1001993_pt1 | contig 16866 bp, 17 predicted proteins | sample Poulit2012_FD_187524 | JGI IMG/M metagenome (GOLD analysis project Ga0209487, IMG submission 187524) | Agricultural soil microbial communities from Georgia to study Nitrogen management - Poultry litter 2012 (SPAdes) (version 2) | ecosystem: Environmental > Terrestrial > Soil > Agricultural land...
GGCGATCATCCGAATGGTGGTCATCAGCGGAACCATGTACGGCGTACCGTCCACCTCGCCGCCAGGCAGGGCAGATCCCATGTCCTCGCGCTGGGTGGGGTCCATCTGATCGAGATACTCGGAGAGATCCAGTACTCGCCCATTGGCGGCAAGGTCTGCCGTCGCGGCCACACCGTGCCCGATCACGTCCGGCGCCGTACCGGCTGCAAACGCTGCATTCAACTTCGGCCCCAGGTCTGGCCAGTCAACGTAGGTGACCTCGATGTCGACCCCAGCCTCCTCCTCGAATGCCGGAACGATGCTGTCCTGCACCAGTTCCATCTCCGCCTCGGTGTTTCCCGGGAACCAGACCACCAGCTCGCTGTCGCCCTCACCTTCATTGGAACCGCATGCGGCCAGCGTCGAAATCGCAACCGCGCTGGCTATGAGACTGATAGGTACGCGCTGAACTCGTCGCATCGTGATGTCCTTCCATCATTGCGTGCCGACGTCGGTGCCGGCACGGATCCTGGTCAACTGCGCGGGCAGAAGGTCTCGCCCTCTTCGAACGTGCACGGCAGGCGCTCGTGATAGGCCGGCCCGTGCACACCGTCAATGAACTCCAGGAGCAGCTCGACAGCACGGCTGCCCATCTCCCGTCGCGGCACGCGCACATGCGTCCAGTGCCGGGAGCTCGTCGCGGGATCGGTGATCGAATCTAGGCCAATGACCGACAGGTCATCCGGGATGCGCAGGCCAGCAGCATCGCAGCGCTGTGCAACCGTCTCCAACTGGGCGGAGCCCTCTACCAGGAGTGCGGTCGCTCCACTCTCGACCATCTCCTGCACCCAGCGTTCATGTGGGCCCTCGAGGTGACCGAAGGACTGACCGGCCACAGTCAGGTCGTGCTCTTCGACGCCGCGGGCAAATCCCTCACGGCGTTCGAGTCGCGGTTCGATATAGTCTGGCAAGCCCAGGTAGGCCACGCGGCGGTGTCCGAGAGAACGCACTTGGGCGGCGACACTACGAACCGCTCCCACGTAGTCGGCGGTCACGTAGGGCCCCAGTGCGGCCGGCTTCTCCCGTCGGCCGATGAACACGAACGGGAAGCCCTCCTCGGCGAGGCGAACCAGTTCGTCGTCGTGCTGGTCGAAGCCAATGATCAGTGTGCCGTCCGCGATCTTGAGTCGATTGCGCCCTCCATCGAAGATGCTCGCCCGCCCCTGTCCGGAATGGACCGAGGTGAACAGCACCAGGTCCTGTCCAGTCCGGATCGCGCCCTGCTCGATGCCGACCAAGATCTCTTCGTAGTAGGACTCCCGGCTGGTCGGGAACAAGGACTCATAGGCATGCACGCCAAGGAGGCAGTTACGTCCGCCCCGGAGTGCCCGGGCCGTCACGTTCGGCACATAGCCCAGTTCGCGGGCAGCCGACATGATGCGTTCCTCGGTGGCCCGGTTGATTCCATACTCGGCTGTCTTGCCATTCAGGGTCAGGGACACCGTGGTCTGAGACACTCTCGCCAAACGAGCGATATCGCTCTGCCTCGGCCTCATCGCCTGCATGCCTCCAATTCGCATTAGATGGGCACGCTAGCAAGTGCCAGCGTGACGGTCAACTATTTTCTGGCATCCAGGCTGTCCGGTGTTCTAATTTGAATTAGGTGCGTGCATGTCGTCTGCAGTCACCTGAGCGCAGAAGGGTCCGTCGAAGCGCTCGATGTGGGCTTCGAGATGAGCGGTCACCGAGCCATCTCGCGAGATGGCCATCAGAACGAACCCCGTCAGAAAGTCGCGAGGCTGCTTCACCCAGCGGCTTCACTTGGACGCACCTGCGGCCGTCGGATGTTCGAGACCTCGTACGTCGCAACCTCGGTGGCGTATGCCGAGCTGGAGGCCACTGCGGTGATGACGGACCGCTTAGCTGCCAGCACGCGGTCGCTGGCGTTCCCGACAGCACGATTCGGCGATAGCCGGTAGGAGCCGTCGATTGTCCTAAACCACGCAGACAGTTGCCTGTTCCGGCCGGTGCCACGGGCAGGCTCCGTGACGTAGAAGGTGGGCCGATCAATCATCCCTCACCTGGAACTCACTGACGGTGGAGTGGGTGCAACCGGGAACGAGGGACGCACCAACATCTGATCGCGCTCCGACCCCTCGCCCCGACCAGCACCAACACGCCGCACCCGTCAGCAGCTGTGATACCAGTCGATCACCCGGTCGATTCCCGCGCCCCGTACGTCGCCGTACGGGGAAAGGAGAGCAGCCCCCTCGAGGTCGGACACCTCGGCGTACCACAGCAGCTCCCGATACACCGGGTTATCGCCCCCACTCCCCCGCGCCGGCGCCGGCTCTCCTACCGTCCAACTCCACAGACGGAAGGAACGAGACCATGGCCACCCCACCGCAGGACCCGTACCCAGACCCCATCTTCGGCTATCAGCCCGAGCCGGGCCCGGAGCCACGACCCCCGAAGCCGGCGAAGCACCGGCGCTGGCCGTGGGCGGTCGGCATCGTGGCCGCGCTGCTCATCGGTGTGGGCATCGGCGCCAGCGGCCAGGACCCGCCGCCGGCCCAGGCGGCGGATCACAGCGACGAGCTGGCCAACCTGCAGGTCTCGTTGGAGGCCACCCAGGAGCAGCTGGAGACTGTGGGCGACCAGCGCGATGCCGCACTGGCGGACCTGGAGGCCGCCGAGGATGCCCGGGACACCGCCCGGGAGAAGCTCGCCACCGCCGAGGACGACCGGGACGCTGCGATCGCCCGCGCCGAGGACGCCGAGGGGCAGCTCGAGGACGCCCAGGCAGAGCTCGAGGACGCCCAGGGCGAGCTCGAGGCCGCGGAGGCGGCAGCCGCCGAGGAGGAGGCGCAGGCGGAGGCCGCCGGCACGCAGTTCGGCGACGGCACCTGGGTGGTCGGTGAGGACATCGAGCCCGGCGTGTACCGCAACGACGGCGGCGGCTGGTGCTACTGGGAGCGGCTCTCCGGCCTGTCCGGTGAGTTCGGCGACATCATCGCCAACGGCGCCCCGGAGGGCCAGGCCGTGGTGGAGATCTCCAGCTCCGACGCCGCCTTCTCCTCCGAGGGCTGCGGCACCTGGACGCAGCAGTAGCCCGGCGCAGCACCAGCGGCACGTCCCGGCCGCACCCAGCCCACAGCTACGGGACACCGGTCCCCAGAAGAGAGGTCATCATGTCCGCACCACCACCCGGTCCGGGTGTCCCACCCACACCACCGCCGACGGCGGAGCTCCCCCGGCCAGGGGAAGGCTTCGGTGCCCAGCCGGTCACCCGGCCGCGCCGGGCAGTCTCCCCGGTGCTCACCGGTCTTCTCGGGGTCGCGGTGGGAGCAGGGCTCGCCCTGGCCATTGCGCTGCCACTGACGCTCGACGGTTCACCGTCCTCCGCTCTGCTCACCGAGGCAGTGGCGGCGTGCGGCTCCCCCGACGGGGTCACGATCGAGGACGGCGGCGCCACCCTCACCTTCGACCATCGCGGGGAGGACGAGGTCATCGGCGGCGACATCGCCGACATCATGTGCGTCTTCGGCGAGCTGGACATGCCCTCGCGCATCTCCACGCACATGGGGCAGACCACGTCCATGGACGGTCGGCAGAGCGCCACCTGGGACGAACTGGAGATCCAGTGGTCCTACCACCCGGACCGAGGGATGGACGGGATGATCACGGTGGTCAGCGAGTAGCTGCTGGATCGAGCACACCGGTAGATCCGCGTGGGTCCGCTCCCTAGCCAGCCAGTGCGACAGCCCCTGCCGCCAGCGTCTCTGGGTTTATCGCTCGGCGTTCGTCCTGAGAACGCGCGCGAGCAGTTCCTCGCTCGCCGGGTCGCCGTCGGCTGCGGCAGCGAGCCTCTGGCGCGTCTGGCCACGCGAGGCCGCGGTACCTCTGGTGATCATTGCGTCCGAGCGAATCTCCCTCTCGTCAGCCTCCGCCCAGGCAGCAATTTCGTCGTCGGACTGATCACTCATGTCGGTCTCCTCCTCTTCGCTGACTCAACCACTATCGACGATCCGCCGTACGCCCGACAGAGGGGGCCAAGCCGGTCCTCAACGTGAGCCGCAAGGTCGCAGTGGAGATCGGCCACGGCCAGCACGGCCCCGGCGGATCACTGGCACTGGATCTGCGGCCAGGGAAAGCCCCGCCGTAGAACAGCGCTGAGCGTTGCCGTGACCGGCTCGCACATGGCAACCCAGGTGACGTGAAGACTGTAGGTCGCGGCATCTTGGAGCTGCGACTGGCCTCTGGGCCGGGCTACCGGGTCTACTACACACAACGCGGCAACCAGATCGTGCTCCTGCTGTGCGGCGGAGACACGTCAACCCAGCAGACGGACATCACCAAGGTGCACCAGCTCGCCGCTCACTGGCACTCGAAGGAGGATGGTGACGATGGATGAGCAGATTGCCCGTTTCGACGCGGCCAACTATCTCGCCGACCTGGACGACGTCGCGGCCTACCTACAGCTCGCCCTGGAGGAGTCCACCGACGACCCGACTGCCGTGCCACGCGCCCTCGGCGTGATCGCCCGCTCGGGAAACATGAGCGACCTGGCCCGGCAGGTGGGCATGAGCCGCGACGGGCTCTACAAAGCCCTCTCCGATCACGGTAACCCCACCTGGTCGACCGTCCTCAAGGTCTCAGACGCTCTCGGACTCAAACTCACCTTCCACGCAGTCGCATAGCCGCACAATCGAACCTGCCAGATCGTGAACCGCATCCCGACCTGCGTCATACCGCCGCCAGTGACGCAGTCTCCATCGATCGGTCGGGAGCACGCACGTTGCTAGTAGCGTGAGCGACGAGTCTCAGAGAGCCCCCCGTAGACGCGCGGATCGCGGCCAGGGCCGAACTCGATGTCTTCACGAAGCGGACGCTCCTCGAGCTCGGCCATCTGCAACTCGATGCGATCGTCGATTTTGCGCTTGGCCGCGCGTTCCCGCCGCTGCTCGGGCGTCAATGACTTACGCGCGTCCGCTCGTTGGCGCTTGGGTGGGGTAGGCCTCCCGCCCCTCGCAGTACGAGGACTGGAAGCCTTCCTCTCGCTCATCTTGGACCCCACCTCATGGTCCGCATCAGGCGAGCCCGGGCATTGGCGACGGCCGAGTGGGTGCCGATGGGTCGGTAGCGCACCATCAGGTGCCGCGAACCACTTCAGGCATGACCTGCATCGAATCCGGCCCGGGCCGGACGGCCCATAGCCGATCGGTTCCGACTGCGCGACTTCCTCGGGTGAGGCTCGACGTGCGTGCTCGCCCCTGCACCAATCGCTAGTCTTGCGATCCTTGTGTCGCGGTAGTGGCCCCTTCGGTCCAACCTTGAACGACCGGCCGCACACACAATGACGTCTGGCCTGTTGCTTGGAGACGCCAGACCCCTTCTTGCGACGCTGCGGCCGGGGGATTCGGGCCACGCTTGTCAGATCGGCGCGGCCAGATATCAGTCGTACACGTCCCCTCATGCTGAAGCCATCTCCCTGGCTGCTTCGACACGCAGCTCGCCGGACATGAGCCTAGGGAGCAGCGTGTCGCGCAGGTGAGCGAGACTCTCCGACTCGATTTCAGCTAGCAGGGCCCGCCGCCACAGGCCGTCCAAGGTTTGATCCTCAGCTCGAATCGCAGACACAGGCGGCACGAGTACCGGCTCATCAAGGTGGCGGCGCTGGATGTGGCCCATCGTCGTTGCTTTGTCCGCGGCAATCGCCCGATACTCGGTCAGCTTGTCGCGGATGAGGTGATTCACTAGCCAGAGCGGATAGCCCTCGTTCGGAATCACCTTGAAGATGTGCTGGTTCACGATCGCCTCGTCACGGAACCAGCGCGCCAACGTTAATGAGCCGGACCAGGCGAACAGCAAGTCACCCGGACGTGCGACATGCTCATCGGCGACCTCGATGTCGTTCCGCACCGTCGATCCGCTGAGTCCAGAGTTAAACTCAGCGATTCGGACCACCACTCGACCAGTGCCGCTTGCGCCTTTCGTGAAGGCTCGGCCGTTCACGAAGCGAGCAGTTTCGCTCAGCGGCAGCGCCGTAGAACTCGAGTTGGCCTGCATCGCTTTGAATCGCCACCGGCTCAGCTCATCGGCGGTGGCGGCGAGCTTGCGGTTGGCTTCAATCTTGTCGTCGAGGGCGCCGAGCACTTCGGCGATTGCCACCTGCTGCGGATACGCCGGTGCTGGTACTTCCAGCTGTCGCAATGCCGACTGACGTATCCCGACCACCGTTGTGCCGGTCGCACGACCGATGAGATCAGCCTGCACACGATGAGTCTGGAGCGCGTAGTAGAGGTAGCCAGAGTCAAGAACATCCTTGCGGCCCCGGAGGCCAAATAGACGCTGACCGAGGACGAGAGGGGCATCCGTCACAACGCGCGCCACGCGGCCGAGAGGCGCCTCGCTCGTCAGGATCACGTCTCCGCTCCGGAGTGGCACACTCATCCAACGTTCGAAGACGTCTTCGCTGACATACCGAGCCTCGTCGAGGACGAGCCGACCATCTCTGACGAGGATCGCAGAAGCCACCGGGACGCCCTCATCGATGAACTCTGACCCAAGCTTCCGCGGAGTCTTGCCCCTGTGGTCGATCAGTTCTTCGAGAGCATCCTCTAAGCGAAGAGTTCTCACCTCACCCGCCCCAGCTGCTCGCGCACCACGGCCTCCAGCCGCGCCGACTCCTCGAACTGGGCGTACAGCTCAGCGGTCAGCCGCTCGATCTTCTCCTCGATCGGCTCGCCGTCGTCCTCCTCCGGCGGAGCGCCCACATAGCGTCCCGGGGTGAGGGCGTAGTCGGCGTCCTTGATCTCCGCCAGCGTGGCCGAATAGCAGAAGCCTGGCTCGTCCTCATACGTCGCCCCGGCCGCTTCCGCGGAAGCGCTGCCCCGCCAGGCGTGGAACGTGCCGGCGATCTTGGCGATGTCCTCCTCGCCCAGCTCGCGTTCGGCGCGGTCCACCATGTGCCCCAGGTTCCGAGCGTCGATGAACAGCACCTGTCCGGTCCGGTCCACAGACCCGGCCGCCTTGTCCTTGGTGAAGAACCACACGCACACCGGGATGCCGGTGGACCGGAACAGCTGGGTGGGCAGCGCCACCAGGCAGCTGACCAGGTCCGCCTCCACCAGGTTCGCCCGGATCTGTCCCTCCCCACCGGAGTTCGAGCTCATCGACCCGTTCGCCATCACCACACCGGCCGACCCGCCCGGGGCCAGCTTGGACAGGATGTGCTGCATCCACGCATAATTCGCGTTGTTCTTCGGCGGCACCCCGTAGGCCCAGCGGGCATCATCGGTCGAGCGCGCCCAGTCCTTGATGTTGAACGGCGGGTTGGCCAGCACGTAGTCCATCTGCACATCCGGGTGCAGGTCCCGAGCGAACGTGTCCCCCCAGCGCGGGCCCAGGTTGCCGGTCAGCCCGTGCACGGCCAGGTTCATCTTCGCCATCCGCCAGGTGCGCTCGTTCAGCTCCTGACCGAACACGCTGATCGCCTGGGTGTCCGCCTCGTGCCGCTCCAGGAACTTCTCCGCCTGCACGAACATGCCCCCGGACCCGCAGCACGGGTCGTACACGCGCCCGGAGAACGGTTCGAGCACCTCCACCAGCACCCGCACCACGTCCGGCGGGGTGTAGAACTCACCGCCCCGCTTGCCCTCCGCGGCCGCGAACTTCCCCAAGAAGTACTCATACACCTCCCCCAGCACGTCCCGCGCCCGCCGGGCACCCACCCCGGAGAACCGGGCCGCGTGGAACAGGTCGATCAGCTCCCCCAGCCGACGCTGGTCCACGTTGTCCCGGTTGAAGATCGTCGGCAGCGTGGCCCGCAACGTCGGGTTGGACTGCTCCAGCTGCGTCATCGCCTCGTCCACCAGCTGCCCGATCGAGGCCTCCGCCTCGTCCGGGCCGGCCACCCGGCCCTTGGCGTTCTCCGCCAGATACTCCCACCGGGCCCGCCGCGGCACCCAGAACACCCCCGCGGACCGGTACTCGTCCACGTCCTCCAGCAGCGGGGCGGCCTGCTCCTCGGTGTACCCCTCGGCCGCGAGCTCCTCAGCGAGCTCAGCGCGCCGGGCATGGAAGGCGTCCGAGACGTACTTCAGGAACACCAGCCCGAGGATCACGTCCTTGTACTGGGAGGCGTCCATCGAACCGCGGAGCTTGTCCGCCGCCTTCCACAACGTGTCCTTGAGCTCCTTCATCGTGCTCGCGGTGCTCGGTGTGGCGACGGCCTGCTTCTTGCGTGGGGGCACAGCGTTCCTCATCCTTCTCCGGGCGCCGGTGCGCCCCCTTCATCTTCTCCTACCACGAGCACTCCTGTAGCTGCTCCAGCGGCCACTGTGGCCGCCAGCTCCTCCAGCCGGGCGGACCGCTCAGCCAGCTCCTCCAGCGCCCGACGCACCTGCGCCAGCCCAGCGGCCACCGCCCTCGCCTGCGCCGGCGGCACCAGCCGCACCGGGAAGTCCCGCCACCGCCGCGCCGCCGCATCCTGCCCGGCCACGTCCCGGGCGAGCACCTCGCCCACCAACCCCACCTCCGGGCGCTGCACCCGCAGCACCTGCGCCGGGTAGGCGACCACGGAGAACCCCTCGGCATCCACCATCGCCGCCGGCCGCGGCGTCACGGTGAACACCACGTCCCCCGGTTCGGTCAGCCGGTGAGCGGGGTAGCGCGCCTCCAGCTCCAACCGGCCCGCCACCCGCGCCCCGGGCGCCAGCCCGCCGGTCAGCTCAGCCTCCCCGATCACCGGCACCTCGCCGGCCGCCCCGGTCGCCGCGCGCACGTCCGCCGGGTCGATCCGGTGCCCAGGCAGACGGCGGAGCACACCCTTGTCGTTCAGCTCACCGATCCGTGCGGTCCTCGGGGCGACGGCGGTCCCTCGTTGGGTCGTCAGCCGCACCGTGGCCTGGGGTTCGGCCGCCAGGGCGCGGAGCAGCTCCTGGGCGTGGGCGCTGGCCGCGCCGTCGTCCTCGCGCACGCTGCGCGGCACCGGGCGGGCCGAGGCGATCAGGCCGCCACCGCCCGCCAGGATCGCCGAGGTCAGGGTGAACCGGGCGAACCGGAACGCGTGCGCGCCCACCTGCGCGGCGGTGCCCATCGCAGCCACCAGGTCGGTGATCAGGTCAGAGACCGCTGTCTCATCCAGCCGACCACTGGGGGTGAGCAGCTCCTCGGAGACGTCGGCCACCAGGATCCACCGTTTCCGGATCGGCACCTGCGGGTGGGCGTCCCCGAGCACCCACAGCGCCAGCCGTTCCCGGGAGCGCTCGGGCACCAGGCCCGGCGGGAGCAGCACCGCGGCACGCACCTTGTCCGTACGCAGCAGCTGGGAGCGCACCGACTCCACCTCGCGCCCCTCGGCGGCATCCAGCAGCGCCCGGGCCGGGCCGAGCACCAGGGCACGCTGCCCGGGGGCGAGCCGCATCGCCACATCCTCGATGCGTTCCAGCACCACCTGCTCCGGCAGGTGCTGGCCGGTCAACGCCGTGACCACCAGGGCGTCTGCGCCGAAGCCCTGGTCCAGGTCCCGGGAACGCACGTGGTGCCCGTGCGCGGCCAGCCGGCGGCGGGTCATCCGGTCGGCGTCGGCGGGCAGCACCGCCACCGGCACCTCCAGGTGCTCCTGACCGCCGAGCACCGCGGTGAGCAGGTCCCCGCAGCCGGGGTCCGGGTCGGCCACGGTGAACGGGTCACCCGTGTGCAGGGCTGCGGCGATCGCCGCGGTCAGCTCCAGGGCGACCGGGGTGAGGGTCGCCGGGACCGGCTCGGCCAGGTCGAGCACCGGGCGGGTGGCATCCCGCGCCAGGGACGCGGCCGCCGTGGTGGCACCCAGCAGCGACTCCAGGGCTGCGGCCGGGGTGTAGGCGGAGTCGGCGAGCACGTCGGCCAGCGCGGCCAGCCGGGTGGTGTCCTGGCCCGCAGCCTCGATCTCGGTGAAGGAGTCCGCATCGTCGGGGTCCACGTCGTCGGCGAGATCGAGGATCTCCGCCGGGGTGAGCGCGGCGAGAGCCGCGCCGGCGGTCGCCTTCACCCGAAGCAGCGCAGTCAGAGCGGACAGCAGGGAGAGGTGCGCGGCGCCGTCGTCATGGGAGACCCCACGCAGGGCCAGGTCGATGGCGAACTCGGGATTGTTGCCCCGGCCGTTGCGCTGCACCCAGCTGGCCACCTCCGCGGCGGAGAACAGCGGCTGCTGGCCCCGCTGGCGCACCGGGCCGGGGAACGGGTCGTTCCCGCCTGCGTACCGGCGGCGCCAGACCGAGACCACCGGTCGCTGCACGTGGGCGGTCTCGGCGACGTCGAGCAGGCTGACGTGCAGCCCGGCGAGCACCTGCTGCAGCACGGCCTGGGTGGCCGGCGCCTGGTCAACGGTCGTGGTGGTCATGGCCGTCACTCTCCCGCAGACCACCGACATTCTGGCCGCGATCGCGATAACCCCTCTTATCGCAGCGGTGCTGCTGCTTCGTCGGGGGTCGGTCACACACTCCTTCGCAGCGGGCCTGATCGACCGGCCAGGCCCAGGGAGACGAGGAGAGAACGATGAGAACACCGACGATGCGCGTGGCAGGCACGGCGCTGATCGGCGCCCTGCTGCTCGGCGCGAGCGCGTGCTCGACCCAGCCGCTGGCCAAGGAGCCCGGGGCGGTCGGCGCGGGAACGCAGACCGCCCAGGCTGAGCAGGCCTCGACAGGCACGCAGGCGGCCGGGGCGCAGGACGATGCTGATGCCGGTCCCCAGGGGCCGGCGACCCGCCCACTGAAGCACGTGGACAAGGACGTGGGCACCCGGGCGCACCCGCTGCCGGCCGGCACCCCGATCGACGACGGTGACTGGACCGTGACGCTCGGGGCACCCTACGACGGCTGGTCGGAGATCCGCGCCGAGGACCCCTACAGCGAACCGCCGGAGGAGGGCACCGAGTACTGGCTGGTGCCGGTGACCGCGACCTACACCGGCAGCGACTCCGCCGAACCGTGGCTGGACCTGCAGTTCGGGTTCGTCAGCGAGGAGAACCGCAGCTATGAGGACTGGTGCCCGGTGATCGTGCCGGACGACCTGATGGAGGTCGACGCGCTGTACACCGACGCCACCGTTGAGGCGAACGTGTGCCTGCAGATTCCGGCGGAGGCCAGCGGGCTGTGGACGGTCGGCAGCTACTGGGGCGAGAAGACGTTCGTCAGCGGGCAGGCAGGTGAGAGCGATGAGTGAGGGCCGACGTGTGGTCGGGCAGGTCGGTCTCGGGCTGGTGCTGGTGCTGGCGGCCTGCGACGCCGGGGCGGTGGAGCCGCGGGGGCAGACCGAGCCGGCGCCGGGTGCGGCCGCCGGCGGCGCCGAGACGACGTCGGCGAATGCGGACACGGCGGAGCCGGCGGGGACAGACGAGCCGACCGAGGAGCCTGCACAGGAGGCGACGGAGGAGCCGACGGAGGAGCCGACGCCCGAGGCCGGCACGCGGGAGAACCCCATTCCGATCCACACCCTGGTCGGCAACGACGACTGGGACATCCAGCTCGGCGACCCCTACGAGGCGTGGGACGAGGTGCGCGCGGAGAACCAGTTCAACGACCCGCCCGGTGACGGGATGGAGTTCTGGATCCTGCCGGTGACGGTGACCTACGTCGGGGAGGAGACCGGTGACCCGTTCTGGGACCTGGACTTCGGGTTCGTCGGCGACGACTCCCGCACCTATGACGACGACTGCGGGGTGATCCCCGACGAGCTCTACGACGTCGGTGAGGTCTACCCCGACGGTGAGGCGAGCGCGAACGTGTGCCTCGAGGTGCCGGAGGGTGCGCCCGGGTTGTGGACCGTGGCGCCGCGGTTCGGCGACCCCATCTTCTTCACCACCGAGGACGGGTGAGGGGCCATGGACGGGCGAGCTGCGCCGTCGGCGGAGGAAGCGACCGGCCGGATACGTGGGGCCGGCGACCGGTCGGGCGCGAGCGGCGAGCAGGCTGGCCCGGGGAGGCCTGCTGCGGGTGCGGAGGCTGCGGATGCGGGCGAGGAGACCACGGCCGTGCGCGGGTGCACGCAGGGCTGCTTCTCCAGCCAGGCGGGCCTGGCAACGTTCCAGCCGTGGCCGGTGGAGCAGGCCGTGGCAGCGGCATGGAAGCCATCGATGTGGCGGTGAAGAGCCCTCGGGTCGCCGTCGCCGATGTGCATCGGCAGCCATACCGGGGCCGAGTCGCCGAGCTTCTCCGGGATCCACCGGTCCCCGACGAACACGAACGCCTCCCGGCCGTCCTGGGCGACCGGCATGACAGTGGAGACTTGAGAATCGAACGTCGCCGACCCGGGCGAAGTGCCGCCAGTCGCTCCACGGGCACGCCGGGGCCAGCGCGGTCGATCGAGACTTTGTAGGCCAGCCGATCGAGACTTTGTAGACCCACTCGAATCTCTAGCGACAGGTCTCGCGACCGCCCGCTTTCGCGGCGCGAGCCGCCTCCACGGCCGCGAAAGCGGGCGTTCGCGACCCATGGCAAGGGGGAAACGCGACGCGCGCACCCCCAATGCGTACCCACACGCTCCGCGGCACTAGCGTCATCAGCATGACCTCGCCCACCCCGGACGCCCTGCGCGCCCTCGGCCTCCCGGCTCAGGTCCGGGCCTGCCTGTTCGACCTGGACGGTGTGCTCACCCAGACGGCAACCCTGCACTTCGCGGCCTGGAAGCAGACCTTCGACGCACTCCTGGCCGACCTCGGCGAAGGAGAGTTCACCCGCGCCGACTACGCCGCGTACGTGGACGGCCGCCGCCGCTACGACGGTGTGCGCACCTTCCTCGCCTCTCGCGGCATCGAACGAGAAGAGGGCAGTCCCCACGATCCGCCGGAGGCGGACACCATCTGCGGGATCGGGAACCGGAAGAACGCCGATGTGCAGCGCATCCTGGCCACCGACGGTGTGGACACCTTCCCGGGCAGCGTGCGCTACCTGGCCGCGGTCCGCGAGGCCGGGCTGGCCACCGCGATCGTCACCGCATCCGCCAACGGTGCCGCCGTGGTCGAGGCCGCCGGGCTGGCCGAGCAGTTCGACACCCGGATCGACGGTGTGGTCGCCGCCGAGCGGCAGCTGCCGGGCAAGCCGGCACCGGACACGTTCCTGGCCGGCGCCGAGGCGCTCGGCGTCGAGCCACCGGCGGCCGTGGTGATCGAGGACGCGATCTCCGGGGTGCAAGCAGGCCGGGCCGGGAACTTCGGGTACGTGGTCGGCGTGAACCGCCTCGACCACGCCGAGGCCCTGTCCGAGGCAGGGGCGGACGTGGTGGTCGACGACCTGGCCGACCTGCTCACCGAGGGGGCCGGGACCACACTGTCCCGCCCACCGGTCGCGGTCCCCGGCCCGCCGGCCGACCGCCCAGACGACGAGCCCACCACCGGCGAGGAGGATCCGTGAGCAACGGCCACGGTCAGCACAGCACTGGGGAGACCGGCGACACCACCGAGTACGCCGAGCAGCGCAGCGGCTACGAGATCCACCCGTGGAAGCTGGTGCGCAACGGCCTGTCCCTGCAGGACCTGGCTGCCAGCGAGTCCCTGTTCACCCTCGCCAACGGGCACATCGGGCTGCGCGGCTCCCTGGAGGAGGGTGAGCCGCGGGTGGTGCCGGGCACCTACATCAACGGCTTCTACGAGCAGCGGCCGCTGCCGCACGCCGAGACCGGGTACGGCTTCCCGGAGTCCGGGGAGACCGCGGTGAACGTGACCGACGGCAAGATCCTGCGGTTGTTCGTGGGCGACTCCCCGTTCGACCTGCGCTACGGGCACACGCTCAAGCACGAGCGCGCCCTGGACCTGCGCAGCGGCACCCTGGACCGGTACACCGAGTGGGTCTCCCCGAGCGGCACGCCGGTGAAGGTCACCTCCCGCCGGCTGGTGTCCCTGGTGCACCGCTCCCTGGCGGCGATCAGCTACGAGGTGGAGCCGCTCGAGGACGACGTGTACGTGGCCCTCTACTCCGACCTGCTCGCCAACGAGCAGGCCGGGCGCCCCTCCTCCGACCCGCGGGACGCCGCCGTGCTGGAGCGCCCGCTCAAGGCCTTGGCGTCCGCGGCCCGCGGCCAGCAGGCCGTGCTCATGCACCGGACCCGCAAGTCCAGGCTGCGGATGGCGGCCGGGATGGACCACATCCTGCAGGTGCCGCCCGGTGCGAACACCACGATCGAGGCGAACGGCGACCTGGCCCGGTTCACCGTGACCGCCCAGATCCCCCGCGGGCAGAAGCTGCGGCTGGTGAAGTACCTCTCCTACGGCTGGTCGCACCGGCGCTCCGCACCCGCGCTGCGGGACCAGGTGGAAGCGGCCCTTGCCGTGGGCAAGCTGATCGGCTGGGAGCAGCTCCTGGAGCAGCAGCGCGCCTACCTGGACGACTTCTGGAGCTCCTCCGACGTGCAGATCGACGGCGACCCGGGTCTGCAGCAGGCGGTCCGGGTCTCGATGTTCCACGTGCTGCAGTGCGCCGCACGCTCGGAGGGGCAGGGCATCGCGGCCAAGGGCCTGAGCGGTATCGGCTACGACGGGCACACGTTCTGGGACGCGGAGGTGTTCGCGCTGCCGATGCTCACCTACACCGCGCCCTCGGCGGCCCGCGACCACCTGGTCTGGCGGATGGACACCCTGCCGCAGGCCCGCGAGCGCGCGACCGAGCTGGGTCTGGCCGGAGCAGCGTTCCCGTGGCGGACGATCACCGGCAAGGAGTGCTCCGGCTACTGGCCCGCCGGCACCGCCGCCTTCCACGTGAACTCGGCGATCGCCGATGCGGTCTCCCGGTACGTGGCCGCCACCGGCGACACCCAGTTCGACGCCGAGATCGGCACCGACATCCTGGTGGAGACCGCGCGGCTGTGGATCAGCCTGGGCCACTACGACGACGGGAAGTTCCACATCGACGGCGTGACCGGCCCGGACGAGTACACCGCGATCGTGGACGACAACGTGTACACGAACGCGATGGCGCAGGCGAACCTGCGGGCTGCGGACGCCGCCTGCGAACGCAACCCGGACCAGGCCGCCCGGTTCGCCGTCACCGCCGAGGAGCGGGCTGCCTGGCGCCACGCCGCGGACGCGATGATCTTCCCCTACGACGAGGACCTGGGGGTGCACGCCCAGTCCGAGGACTTCACCACCCAGGACCAGTGGGACTTCGAGCGCACCGCCGACGAGCACTACCCGCTGCTGCTGAACTTCCCGTACTTCCAGATCTACCGCAAGCAGGTGGTCAAGCAGGCCGACCTGGTGCTGGCGATGCACCTGCGCGGCGACCTGTTCACCCCGGAGCAGAAGGCCCGCAACTTCCGCTACTACGAGGCCCGCACGGTCCGGGACTCGTCCCTGTCGTCGACCACCCAGGCGATCCTGGCCGCTGAGACCGGGCACCTGCAGCTGGCCTACGACTACTGGGCCGAAGGGGCCTTCGTGGACCTGGGCGACCTGCACGGCAACGTCGACGACGGGCTGCACATCGCCGCGATGGGTGGTGCCTGGCTGGTGGCGGTGGCCGGTTTCGGCGGGATGCGCGACCACGGCGGCACACTCACCTTCGCCCCGCGGCTGCCCGCCGACCTGAACCGGCTACGCTTCCACGTGCGCCAGCGGGAGGCGGTGCTCGCCATCGACATCGCCCGCCACGAAGGACGGGTGAGCGCCAAGTACGAGCTGGTCGAGGGTGAGGAGCTGCACACCACCCACCACGGCGAGCAGGTGCACGTCCGGACCGGCCACCCGGTGCGGATGCCGGTGCCCGCGGTGCCGGAGGTGGAGCCGGTGGACCAGCCGGCCGGGCGCGCACCGGTGCGGCGGGTGCCGCAGTCATAGCCCGACGGCGGAGCTCACCTCAGGTGGTTTGCTCCGGTTGGTCCGGGGTGCTCAGCTGCAGGCCGGCAGCCCGGGTGGCACCACCTCGGCGCGCAGGCGTCCGACCTCCTCATCAGTGCTGGTCAGATAGTCCAGCACCGACCTGGCTTGCTCCCCGGTGAGCTCGCCGCAGGAGTCCTCGACGAACAGCTCCGCCAGCGGCGGTCCAGGCCAGCCGACCGGCTCCTGGCCGCCGGCATCGCCGGTCACCTGGACCGTTTCCACCGGCAGCACGTCGCCGACGGGCGTGGCCTCGTCGAGGGCATCGAGCAGTCCGGTGAGCACTGCCCGCCCGTGCTGCTCTGCTCGGCTCAGGTCCGCGCCCTCCTCCTGGCCGAGCCCGTAGGCGCTGGTGACAGCCGGCTGCACGCCGCCGTAGTAGGTCACCACAGTGGTCGCCTGGTCGGTGATCGGCACGTCGCCGAGGTCGGCGTCCGCAGCGAGCTCCTCGTCGGCGAGGTCTGCGATACCGTCCAGCTGGCAGGAGCCCAGGTAGGCCGGTTGCCACGGTCGCCCGGCCGGCGGCGGTGGCGCCATCCGGGGCGCGGTCAGTGCATTCACCGCGCCCGGTGCCTCCTCCGCAAGGGTGAGCACCCAGCCGTCGGCGTACAGCACGGTGGTGAGCAGGCGGGTGCCGCGGGCGTTCCCGACCGTGAGCAGCACCTCGGCAGAGCCCGGCTCCCCCGGCGGCTTCTCCTCGGTGCCGGAGCACTCGGCGGTCGGATCCACCGGCTCGGGGTTGCATGCACTGGGCCCGAGGGCGAGAAACGCCCCGCAGAGCACAGCAGTTGCAGTTCGTCGCATCTGTCGATGCTACGCAGGCCGAGCGGTCCGGCGGCGCCGCCGCAACGGGCAGTTCTTCCCCGTCAGCCGCATGCGGACATCCCCGGGGCGACCACGGTGGCCCGCAACCAGCCGACGTCGTCGTGCGTGCGCTCGCCGAGGAACTCATACACCTCCAGCGCTTCCTCACCGGTGAGCTCACCGCACTCGTCGTCACCGAGGAGCTCATCCAACGGCGGACCCGGCCAGCCCTC
>Ga0209487_1001994_pt1 | contig 16858 bp, 9 predicted proteins | sample Poulit2012_FD_187524 | JGI IMG/M metagenome (GOLD analysis project Ga0209487, IMG submission 187524) | Agricultural soil microbial communities from Georgia to study Nitrogen management - Poultry litter 2012 (SPAdes) (version 2) | ecosystem: Environmental > Terrestrial > Soil > Agricultural land...
TTCCCCTACACCCCCTCTATCGAGTCAAAGTACAGTCGCAAAAAGAAAGAGAAACTTCCCCCACCAAAATCCAATTATCAGAAACAATTTTCAAAATTCTTTAAAAGTACTCACTCTTTGTAGCGTCCTCTTTTTTTTTAGACGATACAGGGAAGGGGTCAAACGATGGGTTATCCATACCATTTCATGACGAATTCAATCATCCGCTTCTTTCTTGAAAATAAACTTATCGCGCTGCTGCTTTTTCTGGCATTGACCGGCTGGGGAATATCAGTGGCACCCTTCGACTGGGATATCAATTTTTTGCCGCGTGATCCGGTTCCGGTAGATGCGATCCCCGATATCGGAGATAATCAACAGATCGTGTTTACCGAATGGCCGGGGCGATCACCACAGGATATTGAAGATCAGATCACCTATCCCCTAACAACACAGCTTCTGGGCCTGCCCGGAGTCCATACCGTTCGCAGTAACTCCATGTTCGGATTCTCATCCATCAACATCATATTTGAAGAGGATGTTGAATTCTACTGGAGCCGGTCGCGCATCCTTGAAAAACTCAGCTCGCTTCCTGGCGGTACGCTTCCGGATGGAGTGGAACCTTCCCTGGGGCCCGATGCGACTGCTCTTGGCCAGATTTTCTGGTACACCCTTGAAGGGTACGATGCAGACGGAAATCCGACAGGTGGCTGGGATCCTCAAGAGCTGCGTTCTATTCAGGATTTCCAGGTTCGTCTTGCCCTCTCGGGTGTGAAAGGCGTGGCCGAAGTAGCAAGTATCGGCGGCTATGTAAAAGAGTACCAGGTGGATATAGATCCAGTTGCCATGCGTGAATCGGGCGTCAGCGTCAGCCAGATTGCCGATGCTGTTCGAAAAAGCAATCTTGATGTGGGTGCACGGACGGTCGAAATGAACAGCGTTGAATATATCATCCGGGGGCTGGGGTTTATCAAATCCGTTGAAGATCTAGAAGAGAGTGTGGTAACCACTGTTGAAAATACCCCGATACGCATTAAAGATGTTGCAAGGGTATCCCTGGGGCCGGCGCAGAGGCGGGGTGCACTCGACAAAGCCGGAGCTGAGGCAACAGGCGGGGTGATTGTTGCCCGTTATGGTGAAAACCCGCTTGAGGTCATCAATCGTGTCAAAGAGGAGATCGAAGCGATCTCTCCGGGACTCCCTTCAAAAGAACTCTCCGACGGCACCCTTTCACAGGTGCAGATCGTTCCGTTTTATGACCGTTCAGGGTTGATCTACGAAACCCTGGGGACCCTTGAGGAGGCGCTCTCTCTCCAGCTTTTAATCACTATTATCGTGATTGTTATTATGGTCATGCACCTCAGGACGTCACTGGTTATCTCTGCCCTGCCGCCCGTAGCTGTCCTGATAAGTTTTATCATGATGAAATATATGGGGATCGATGCGAATGTGGTGGCTCTCGCCGGAATTGCTATTTCAATTGGCGTAGTGGTAGACATGGGGATCATTCTCACCGAAAACATGCTGAATCATATGGAGGAAAAAGACCGGGATGAGAACCTTCTGGAAACGATCTACCGTGCTACAGCTGAAGTGAGTCCGGCCGTGATCACAGCCCTTACGACTACCATCGTCAGTTTCCTGCCTGTCTTTATGCTGCAAGCCCAGGAAGGCCGCATGTTCGGCCCACTGGCCTGGACCAAAACCTTTATTCTGATCGCCTCCCTGATTATTGTCGTCACCATGATCCCCGGTTTTGCTCACTGGCTCTATTCACAAAAAGTCAACACGGATCGATGGCGGCTCTTCTGGAATGGCGTGTTGATAGCCTGTGGACTGATTGTAGCCTTTACACTGTATGGCTGGGGTGGCCTGATTCTCATCACACTCGGTATCAATAACCTTGCGGCAATGTACCGCGAAAAATACCAGCCCTGGGCACCACGGGTTAATAACGGTATTGTTCTGCTGGGGGTTATCTGGCTTCTGGCCGGAAACTGGCTGCCCCTTGGTCCGCAAAACCCGATTTCATTCAGCCTGATCTTTATTATCCTTACAATAGGTTTGGTCTTTGGGTTTTTCTGGATGTTTATGCGGTACTATGAACAGATTCTGGAATGGACTCTCCATAATAAAAAAGCCTTCCTGACTCTTCCGGCCATTATTATCCTTCTTGGAATCATGGGCTGGCGGGGTTTTGATACCACATTTCGCTATGTGGCTGACGGGTTTGGCAGCCTGGGAATTGAGATTAAAAATACCGGTCTCTGGAGTTCACTTGATGATCGCTTTCCCGGCCTTGGGCAGGAATTTATGCCGACCCTTAACGAAGGCTCATTTCTTCTGATGCCGACCGCGATGCCTCACGCGGGTATCGGAGAAACCCTGCAGCTGACACGTGAAATGGATATGCGAATCTCATCGATTCCTGAAGTGGAAACGGTGACGGGAAAAATCGGGCGGGCAGAATCGGCTCTCGACCCCGCACCGGTTTCGATGTTCGAAAACATAATCACCTATAAAAGTGAATATAAAACAGATGATCGGGGCCGCCGGGTCCGCTATAAGTTTACAAAAGGAGAGTATGTTCGAGATACCCGGGGGGATCTGATACCCGATTCCAGAGGCAGATACTACCGCCAATGGCGGGATCATATTCAGAATGAAGACGATATATGGAGCGAGATTATACGGGCTGCAGATCTGCCGGGTATCACCTCTGCGCCTAAATTGCAGCCCATTGAAACACGTTTGGTCATGCTTCAGACAGGTATGCGAGGCAATATGGGGATCCGCATCAGCGGGCCCGATCTCGAATCACTCGATCAATTTTCTACGAGTATTGAACCCATCATACGCCAGGTGGCTGGCGTCCGTCCCGCTTCCGTATTTGCAGACCGGGTGGTTGGCAAACCCTATCTGGAGATCGATATCGACAGGCAGGAAATTGCCCGGCATGGCCTCACCATACAGGATGTTCAACAGGTAATCAGCACTGCCATCGGAGGACAAGTTTTGGGGATGACTGTAGAAGGCAGAGAGCGTTACCCTGTTCGGGTAAGATATGCACGGGAATACCGCAATACCCCTGAGATGATGAGACGTATTTTAATTCCATCCTCAGACGGCAGCCAGATTCCTTTAGGGCAGCTCGCTGACATCCGTTTCGAAACCGGGCCGATGACTATTTTCAGCGAGAACACTTTTTTGAGTAGCTACGTTATCTTCGACCGACTTCCTGATGAAGCACCGATTGATGTAATCAATCGTGTGGGGGATCAGCTGGATCACCATATCCGTACAGGTTCCCTGACTGTACCTGACGGGGTCAGCTATACATTTGAAGGAGAGTTCAGAAATCAGCAGAGGGCTGCTCAACAACTCATGGTGGTACTCCCCATCACTCTTCTGATCATTTTTCTGATTATATACTTCCAGTTCCGGTCGGTTCCGGCCTCAATGATTGTCTTTTCAGGTATCGCACTGGTATGGGCCGGAGGTTTTATACTGCTATGGCTCTACGGTGAGAGCTGGTTCTTCAATTTCTCCGTTCTTGGGGTAGATATACGGGAGTTCTTCCAGATGGGGACCACCAATCTGAGCGTTGCTGTATGGGTGGGATTCCTGGCTCTGTTTGGTATTGGTGTGGACAATGGCGTTGTGATGGCAACCTATCTGGAGCAGCTTTTTGAACGTAAAAAACCGGAATCCCGCAAAGAAATTTATGCCACTGTCATTGAAGCGGGAAAGCGAAGAGTGCGGCCCTGCCTGATGACAACGGCCACAACCATACTCGCGTTACTGCCTATTCTTACCTCGCCGGGTAAAGGATCTGAAATCATGATACCGATGTCCATTCCTATCTTCGGTGGGATGTTTGTGCAGATATTGACCCTGCTGCTGATACCCCTGCTCTACGCAATTTGGAAAGAGGGTGGATTGAATAAAAAAAGATGGAGACTAAAAAATGCGCAATAAATATAGAACCCTCATCCTGTTCACAGTAGCAATCACGATGATTGCAATCACTAAAACCGTCTATGCTCAACGTATTGATCCGGTATCGGTTTATTATCCTCAACTCCAGGAGTACCTGCGTATTGCAGCGGAAGAGAACCCGGAATTACGATCTCTCTGGCATCAGTACCGGTCGGAGCTGGAGGTGATTCCCCAGGTCGGTACATTGCCTGACCCTGAGGTCAGCATAGGATACACGATAAATCCTATGATGCCGGATCCGTTTTTAGGTCGGTTTTCTGTGTCAGCCATGCAGATGTTTCCCTGGTTTGGAACCCTTCAAACCCGGCGGGATATGCAAAGAGCGTCGGCCGAAGCCGATTATCAAATGCTGAACAGCCGGCAGCGTGTTCTTTTCGGTGATCTACAGTCAACCTGGTTCGATCTTGTTGAACTTGACAGACGAATCAGGATCGCTGAAAAAACCATCGGATTGGTGCAAAACCTCGAATCACTGGTAGAAGTTCGGTATGAAACAGCACGTGCCGGTCAGGCCGATCTGTTACGCATCCAGATGGAAGAACAACGCCTTCGAACTATGATCGAGAACCTTGAAGGCAGATTGAATCCGATCCGTGCTAAATTCAACGCCTATCTGAACCGCGATCCGGATGCGGAAGTGCAAGCCGCAGAGCAGATTGAGGCCCTGGATTTGCCGTATGACGAGGATGAACTCAAAACCAGAATTCTTGAACTGAATCCGGCCTTCGATGAACTGGACGCCCGGGAGCAGATGCTGAATGAACAGCGCAATCTGGCTCGTCTGGAGGGACGCCCCTCGTTCGGCCTGGGCGTAGAAGTGATGGGGCGCAATTCGGCCTCCATGTCTATGTTTCCCGACACCGGTGAAATGTTTGCAGCAATGGCCACAATACGCATACCACTCTACCGGGCCCGCTATTCTGCACAATACAGGCAATCTGTTGAACAGTCAAAATCACTGGGCTACATCAGATCAGAAACAAAGAATCAGCTCCGTACGGAGCTGGAGCAGGCGCTCGAACAATACCGGGAATCGGCTCGCTCCCTCACGTTATTGAATCATGAACTGATCCCCAGAGCTGAGCTGGCCCTTGAGATTCTCAGTGATGAGTATGCTTCAGGGAATGTTCGGTTTGATGAAGTGCTGCGTCTTCAGGAACAACTGCTTGAACTGGAAATGGAACGGGCTGAAGTGCTTGTAAAGCAGCATAAGGCTTTGATCAGAATTGAAACACTAACGGGGGATATTGCCCCCTGGTCAAGGTCAACTGAGATGAATGAATAGAATCAATTAATGCCCACCCGGACCATAACTGCTTCGATCAGATAAAGAGATACCGAACGCTTTATTAAACCAAAGAACTTTTAATTCAAAAAACCATGAACATTTCAAAAAAACAACTCCTGTACGGAACAGGACTACTGCTGACAGGACTGCTTACGGGCTGGCTTCTGTTTTCAGGATCCCCTGCTGATAATGACCATTCAGCCCATAATCTTCAAAACCAGCATGAGATAGAACAGCATGTTCAGGATTCACATACTGATGAAAATGGAGAAATTGTCTGGACTTGTAGTATGCATCCGCAAATAAGAGAAAGTGAGCCGGGCAACTGCCCCATTTGTGGAATGGAACTCATTCCCGCTCGTTCTCAGGGAGCCGAAGCAGATGAAGATAACTACTCCATGGTTATGACGGCATCTGCTGCACGGCTTGCGGGGATTCAGACCACACCGGTTATCCGGGCCGTTCCACAAAAAAATCTGGATTTACCGGGAAGAATACGGGTAGATGAACGCAGAATTACACGGGTTACAGCTCATTTTCCGGGACGAGTGAGAAAACTGAATGTGAACTTTACCGGAGCGATGATCCGTAAAGGCGAACCGATGGCCACGATCTACTCACCCGAATTGATTACTGCACAGCGAGAACTGCTGGAAGCAGCAAGACAGAAAGAGCATAACCCGCGTCTTTACGAATCTGCCCGGCAAAAGTTCCGCCTCTGGGAGTTTACCGATGAGCAGATTCAGGAAATTGAAGAGAGCGGAACTGTTCAAAATGAACTTGAAATTCTTTCTCCGGCAGACGGTTATGTATTAAGGCGGAATATAGCCGAAGAGCAGCATGTTATGGAAGGAACCGTTATCTATGAAGTTGCAAATCTGGATCAAATCTGGGTCGTGCTGGAAGCGTATGAGGAAGATCTATATTGGATACAGCCGGGTGATTCCATCTTCTTCCATACCCGCGCCAACCCGGGTCAACAACATGAAGCAACGGTGGCCTGGATTGATCCGGTTGTCGATCCTGACACACGTACGGTGGGTATTCGTGCCGACCTTGTTAATCACGGGAATCACTTTAAACCTGATATGCTTGTCCGAGGCAGCCTTCAAAGTGAAATGGAATCGAAAAAAAGGATGGTACCGGCCTCTTCCGTTCTGTGGACCGGTCCGCGATCACTGGTTTACGTTCAAGACACCACTGTAGATTTACACCGGTTTGAAGTCCGCGAAGTGGAACTGGGTGTACGTGCAGGCGACTACTATGTGATTGAAGAGGGTGTGGAAGAAGGAGAGGAGGTGGTTTTCCACGGGAATTTCCGCATCGACAGCGAAATGCAGCTGGCTGATCGTTTCAGCATGATGAATCGTGAGCCTGGAGGTGGTGCGATTCGGTTGCATGATCATGGAGAGATGGAGATGAATGATATGGATACACATAATCATTCAGATGTGATAAATGGAGCTACCGATAGTTTCAGGGAAGATTTCAAGGCACTGCTTACTCATTACCTGGATGGAAAAGAGGCCTTGTTCGAATCTGATACAGATGCTGTACGTCCGGCATTTCAACAGGCAGCTGAAACTCTGGAATCTATCGGCATGCACCGTATGGACGGAGATGCCCATGTACACTGGATGGAGCAGTACGAAGCGATAGAAGAGCATGTGAATCAAATTCTGGAAACCGAAAACATTGAAAATCTTCGCGAAAGCTTTGCCTTGTTGTCTCATGTTCTCATAGAAGCTGTAAACAACTATCAGATTCCTGGTGTTGTTTACCATCAATTCTGCCCTATGGTGGATAAAAACTGGCTAAGTCGGGATGAACAGATTGAGAATCCCTATGCACCCGAAACAATGCCGAACTGTGGTGAGGTCATTGAAAGAATAGAGTGATGAATAATACTCAAAATCTCTGCCGGAATATAGAATCCGGGAAGATAACGATTGAAAATTTAATCTGAAAAAGCAGCTGCTCATGTTTACAATTATAATTCCCCTAGCCATTTTCCCGGAATGGGCCCCTAACATTCATCCCATTGTTGTTCATTTTCCTATCGCATTACTGGTTGTCGCTCTATTACTTGATCTCATACGTATTGTCAAGCGCGAGCATACCGGTCTGAACCTGGCTGTACAAATCTTATACGGACTGGGCACTCTCGGTTTGATTGTTTCTTTTATCACAGGTCGTCAGGCGACAGAAACTGTGGAGGTCGCGGGTCAGGCATTTTCAGTTTTAGCATCCCATGAAAATTGGGCGTTTGCCACAATGATCTTTTTCATCGTCTTTTTTGGGCTTCGTTTTGCTGTTTACTGGTTTCAACTTGATATGCGCAAATCTATATCCTTTGTCTCTGTCCTCTTGGGATTGATTGGATTGGAGCTGGTTGCAATTACAGGAGATCGCGGAGGTGAATTAGTATTTGGCCATGGAGTCGGAGTTACTGCTATACAAGAACTCCAGCGCGAATTGGATGAGAAAAATGACCGCCTGGCTGAACTGGAAGGTGCGACGGGGCCTCAAATCGGGGAAGACGGATCCTGGACGTGGCGAATTGTTCCTGGTGCTGAAATTAGAATTTTTGAAGATGTTACCTGGTTATCCGGCAATCCGGATGCCGTACTGGTTCAGCGAAACGAGGAAGACAATCGTCATGATCTTTCACTTACACTAACTGATGACCAGGAGATAATACTTTTGGTTGAACATATCATCGGAGCAACTGAAGGGCGAATCCAGATGTTATCTGACAACTTCCATGGTCAAATAAGTTTGATTCATAATGTGGAAAGCCCTCAGCATTATCAATATCTGCGTTTAAACAATGCAGATGCGCGCCTGGAGCAAGGTCAAATATTGTCTGGCGAGGATAATATTCTTGGAAGCGGTACTATCAATAATCCACAGGGATGGATTGAAATTCGCGTACAAGCTTCTGACGGACATTTCTATGGCCATATAAACGGTGATCAGGTTGTTCACACTCATACTTCACAGATGGAACCTGGTTATACCGGTTTGAAATTGAAAGGCGAAGGGACGTTTCGGTTCAGGCAAATCTCTTTTGAGGCACTTTAGAAAAAATAGATTAACATGCACACAAAATATTACTCACATAACACCATACAAACCATCAGATTACATCAAAATATGTAATCTAAATAAACGGAGATGGAAAATGACAAACGATCAACATCCAAAACATAACGGTGGTAGCAAAGATCATGCTAACCACGATCACGACGATCACGATCACCATGGCCATGGTGATCATAAAGAGAAGCATACCCATGGCGAGCATTCTCATCATGACCACCATGCCATGATGGTAGAGGACTATAAATTCCGCTTTTGGTGGGTATTAGCCCTAACAGTTCCAATTCTTGCTTTATCTCCTATGATCCAGGATTTCCTGGGTGTAGACTGGCGATTTACCGGTGATTTATGGATCCTGCTTGGCCTTTCAACTATCGTCTTTTTCTTTGGCGGCTGGCCATTTCTTACCGGCCTGGTTGATGAATTAAAGAGCAAGCAGCCGGGGATGATGACCCTGATTGGCCTGGCGATCTCTGTGGCCTATATCTACAGCGTTTTTGTTGTTTTCGGCCTGGATGGCGACCTCCTTTTCTGGGAACTCTCCACTCTGGTAGCCATCATGCTGCTGGGCCACTGGATTGAGATGCGTTCGGTTATGGGCGCCTCATCAGCACTTGAAAAGCTGGCCGAGCTTCTGCCCTCCGTTGCCCATCGCCTTAAAGCAGATGGCAGTACAGAAGATATACCGGTCGAAGAGCTTCAATCAGGAGATCGTATCCTCATTAAACCGGGAGAAAAAATTCCGGCCGATGGTATTATTGTGGATGGTAAAACCAATGTGAATGAATCGATGCTAACCGGCGAATCAGCACCGGTGAATAAGCAGAGTGGGGATGAAGTGATTGGCGGCTCCATCAACGAAGAGGGTTCCATCACCGTGGAGATCAGAAAAACGGGCGATGAATCATTTCTATCACAAGTGATCGATCTTGTCCGTCAGGCACAGGAGAGCAAATCCAAAACACAGGATCTTGCAAACAGAGCGGCATTCTGGCTAACCATTGTAGCGATTACTGGTGGGATTGTCACCTATTTCGGATGGACCTTTTTCTCCACCCAAGATCTGAGTTTTGCCATCACCCGTACGGTGACTGTGATGGTCATTGCCTGTCCGCACGCATTGGGACTGGCGATACCTCTTGTGGTAGCTGTTTCGACCACCCTTGCCGCAACCAATGGATTCCTCATCCGAAACAGAACTGCTTTTGAAGAAGCCCGGAATATAAAAGCTGTTATCTTTGATAAAACCGGAACACTCACCGAAGGCACCTTTACAGTCACCGATATTTTAAATATAGGTAACAGCTGGAGCGATGATGAGATTCTGACATATGCGGCGTCCGTCGAAGCCAATTCAGAGCATCCGATCGCCCGGGGCATCCTGGAAAAAGCAGAGAAGACATATAAAGTGGAAGAGTTTAACTCCATAACCGGACAGGGTATTGAGGGTAGAGTAGAAGGGGAGCAAGTAAAAGTGATCAGCCCGGGTGCGGTTCGCAAACTAGGCCTCGATTACCCTGTCGAACAGGTAGAAGAGCTCTCCTCACAGGGAAAAACAGTTGTATTTGTTATTATTAACGATAAACTGGAGGGTGCAATCTCACTGGGTGACCTGATTCGTGAAGAATCCCGACAGGCAATAGAACAGCTTCATCAGATGGGGATCGAGTGCATCATGCTGACTGGAGATAATCGGCAGACCGCTGATTATGTAGCAGGTGAAATCGGAATCGACCAGGTGTTTGCTGAAGTGCTCCCCGATGAGAAAGCGGCTAAAGTGAAAGAGGTGCAAGCGCAAGGTAAAACAACCGCAATGACAGGAGACGGCGTAAACGATGCCCCTGCCCTTGCACAGGCGGATGTGGGAATTGCGATCGGTGCAGGCTCGGATGTAGCCGTAGAAACCGGCGATATTGTTTTGGTACGAGACAACCCTATGGATGTCGTGAATTTAATCCGGCTATCGAAAGCTACCTATGGTAAAATGATACAAAACCTGTTCTGGGCAACAGGATATAATGTGATTGCCCTGCCGTTAGCCGCCGGTGTTCTCTTTACCTGGGGCATAATACTTAGTCCCGCAGCAGGAGCAGTTCTGATGTCGCTCAGTACGATAATTGTGGCTATTAATGCGCGTATGCTAAAACTGGAAAATTAATCGAGGAAAATCCTGACAGGTTTTAAAAGCCTGTCAGGACTACTCATAAGCATAACAAAAAAATGGATTCTTTAAACGAGCTAATAACAAACTGGTATCCGGTCTTGTTTATTATCAGCTCCATTATTGCACTCACTATATGGGCGCGGGCAAGCAAAAGGAAAGCCCGACTCGATATTGATTACGCAACAGAGCTGATTTTTAAGCGCCGGTACCGAACTGGAGATATTTCCAAAGAAGAATACGAAAGGCGAATCGACAACACATAACTATAATTAAGACCACACATAACTATAATTAATCTGAATTATGAAAAAAATCAAAGTAGCAGTAAACGGATACGGAGTAATAGGAAAAAGGATCGCAGAAGCGATAGGTCTGCAAGACGATATGGAAGTTATTGGTATTGGAGACGTGGCTGCCGACTGGCGGATAAAAGTAGCAGCTCAAAGATATAGTGTATTTGCCAATACCGAAGAAGGTCGCAGGGCGATGGATAAGGAGAAAATTCCTGTGGCCGGAAATCTGGATGATCTGCTTGATGGCGCCGATGTGGTTGTAGACTGTGCTCCCAAAAATTTCGGCGCACAAAATGCTGAAAAATACCGGCAAGCAGGAGTTAAATATCTTGTGCAGGGCGGAGAGAAACATGAAACAACCGGCCACTCCTTCAGTGCTGAATCCAACTATGACTCAGCAGTGGGGAGAGATTCAACCAGGATTATTTCCTGCAACACCACCTCCATTGTGCGAACCTTAAGTGCTTTAAAACGAGCTGATCTGCTCAAAAAAGCCCGCGGCACGCTGTTGCGACGAGCCACTGATCCATGGGAAAGCCATATGAACGGCATCATGAATACAATGGTACCCGAACCGGCTATCCCCAGTCATCAGGGCCCGGATGCTCAAAGTGTGGATCCTGAACTGGATGTAGTAACCGCAGCCGTGAAAGTGCCGCAAACACTTTCCCACTTGCACTACTGGACCGTTCAATTGACCCGGGAAGCATCCAAGGAAGAAGTTCTGGAAGCGTTTAGCGCCTCGACCCGAACTGCATTCATAAATATGAGCGATGAGCTTTCAGCCAATAATGCTGTTAAGGAGTTGATGCTGGACCTGGGCCGGCCACACGGCGACATGTACGAAGTGGCTATCTGGGAAGATATGCTCAAAGTAGTAGGCGATGAGCTTTATTATGCATATTTGGTGGACAATCAGGCTATCGTTACTCCTGAAACCATCGATGCGATACGGGCACTTACCGGAATAGAGACTGATTCCCAAAGATCTATAGAAAAAACAAATCGATCGCTGGGTATCAAGCAGCGGTTTGTTTAGACTACTCCGATCAAAATAATACTTGGTAAAGTCGATAACTCAAAACCGCCCGTTTAGAATATAAATGGCCGGGTATTTTAAGACCCTGTTCTGTCTAAGCGGATGGAACTGGCGCAATTTTCAGGCGAATAGAAGTTGATGGTCATTTTGGCAGCGAGAGTGAAAAATAGACCGATGGATATGAAGTGTCAATTCAGAAATACGACTGCTATATTACTTGCCAAACCATTGCTTCTTTTCTTCCCGATATAACAAGAGATATAATCAAAACTGGAAAAGAAGATGAAAAATAATGCGAAAAAAGAAGAGAACCAATCACATAACACTCAAATGTACTTGCGATTTGGTGCAATGATTCTATCGGCAATGGTGGTCATGCATGCTTTAATGTTCATGAGTGCGTGGGAGTGGAGTCATGTCCGGTGGAGCGAGAGCCGAGTGTTTATGACGCTGGCAATGGGCGGGTCAATGGGGGTGGTCATGCTTGGCTGGATGCTCAATATGTATCAGAACCAAAAGATCAATATGCTTATATTCGCAGCAAGTATTCTGTTACTTGCCGGAGCAGTGTACCTGGATCGTAGCCAAACTACTGTGCAAGACACTTCTTTTATGAGTGCAATGATACCTCACCACTCGATGGCCATCACCCGATCCGAACGTGCAGAAATAATGGATCAGCGGGTGTGCGAGTTAGCAGTTGAGATTAGTGAAGCGCAACGGAGGGAGATCCTGGAGATGGAGTGGCTGATTGAAGACATCAAGGAAAATGGTCTTGCCACTACCATTGCGGCAGCTGAGGCACGATCTGTTCCCTACTTTGAGGTAAGCGCAGAACGTTTGTGCAGAACCGACTGAGATTCATCTTTTATAGAGGCCGGATCATGATACTGCAAACTATAATTACATGTCCTAAATGCGGATTTTCCAAACAGGAAACCATGCCGGTGGATGCCTGCAGCTATTTTTGGCAATGTCCTTTCGACGAAACTTAAAACAGGATGGGAGCACTCTTTAAGAAAAACTATCATTGAAAAGTATCACAATTATCTTTATTTTATTTGGACGATGAAGTCATTCTTGTCCATATTCCTTATTTGCTACTTCTCACTGGCCGCTTTAGTGCCACGGATGGACTTTGATCAGATTAATACCATACCGGATTTAATCGCTCATTTTTTCGATCATGAGGAGGATGGTGAGAGCCGGAGTTTTGTTAAGTTTCTTGATGATCATTATGGCAGCGAGAGCGAAAAGCCGACCGATGGTCATGAATTGCCTTTCCAGAAACACGACTGCACTGTTACTTGCCATACCGTTGCTTCTTTTCTTCCCGATATAACCAGAAGCCTTGCTTCTGAGCTTCCTCCAACAGATTTGTTGGATACCTATACTTTTCACTTCACTTCAAAGCACATCTCCGACATCTGGCAGCCGCCCAGAGCTTAAGTTTTAAGATATCAATTCATGCGATGTCTGTTTAACAGGCTTCGTGTATCCTACATTTTCTTAAAACTTTAAGCTTTATCAGATGATCAATAAAATTATTGCATTTTCTATAAGAAATAAGCTCATCATTGCTATGATGACGCTTGCCCTGATCGTTGCAGGTATCTGGGCTATGTTCTCTGTTAATCTGGGCTCCATACCCGATATCACCGATAACCAGGTGCAGGTTATTACGGTATCACAAAACCTGTCTACCGAAGATATTGAGCAATTTGTTACCTATCCGGTTGAACTGGCCATGGCCAATCTTCCGGGCGTAAAGGAGATTCGTTCTATTTCTCGCTTTGGCCTTTCCGTTGTCACTGTTGTGTTTGAAGATAACATGGGTACCTACCTGCCTCGCCAGCTGTTACAGGAAAAACTGATTGAAGTCAGGGAATCCATTCCGGAACAGTTTGGATCCCCTTCCATGGGACCCATTACCACCGGTTTGGGCGAAATATACCAATATACCATTCAGCCCCAGCCCGGCTATGAGTCGGAATTTTCCGAGACGGAACTCCGAACCATTCAGGACTGGATTGTAGCACGCCAAATGGCGTTAGTGCCGGGTGTGGTGGGAGTGAATGCCTTTGGCGGCAACATCAAACAATATGAAGTGGCCCTGGATCCCGGCAAGCTGAACGCCATGAATATTTCGGTTTCGGAAGTGTTTGAAGCGCTGGAAGAAAACAATGCCAATACGGGAGGCGCTTATATTGAAAGGAACCATATGGCCAACTTTATCCGGGGAGAAGGATTGGTTACCGGTTTGGATGATATCCGTAATATTGTGGTCAAGACGATGAACGGAACGCCGGTTCTTATAAAAGATGTAGCAGATACGGTGCATTTCGGAAGTCAGGTACGATATGGAGCTTTCACCCAGGATGGTCATGAGGCCGTGGGAGGAGCAGTGATGATGCTCAAGGGAGCCAATCCCAATGAAGTCATCCAGAGGGTAAAGGAGCGCATGGCTGAAATAGAGAACTCACTTCCCGAAGGTTTGGAAATTGAACCTTTTCTTGATCAAAGTGAGCTTATAGCCCGCACCACCAGTACCGTCGCCAAAAACCTGATTGAAGGTGCGCTCATAGTCATATTTGTACTGGTGATCTTGCTTGGCAGCATTCGCGGCGGACTGATTACAGCCACTGTTATTCCTCTGTCGCTTCTTTTTGCCTTCATCTGCATGCGGGTATTTGGCGTCGAGGCCAACCTGATGAGCCTGGGAGCCATAGACTTCGGGATTATTGTGGATGGCGCGGTCATTATCGTTGAAGGCACGGTGCACCTTATAGAAAAGAAGGTCAGGGAAGGTAAGCGTACCTTCAAACAGGGGCTGATGGATGAGATTACCTATGATGCCAGCAGCACCATGATGAATTCGGCTTTCTTCGGGCAGGTGATCATCCTGATTGTCTTCGCTCCCATTCTTTTCCTGACCGGTGTGGCAGGCAAAATGTTCCAGCCGATGGCCTTCACCTTTGGCTTTGCCGTATTGGGCGCTATTATCTTATGCCTCACCTATGTACCGATGGTATCGGCCCTGCTTCTTAAACCTGTTACAGGGGAAAAGAACTGGTTCAACAGGCTGGAAGATAAGATTGAACAGGGCAGCACCTGGCTTATAGATAAGATACACAGAGGATACCACCCCATCATTAGCAGGTCACTCAATAATAAAGTGGCGGTAATCTTTATAGCTTTGATACTGCTGGCAGGCGCCGGATTTACTTTCGCCGGTATGGGTGGTGTATTTATTCCCGACCTTGACGAGGGGGATATCGCCATGCAGGCCTTGCTTAAGCCGGGGAGTTCTCTGTCTGAGTCTGTAGAAGTATCCCAAAAGATTGAAAATATCCTTCTGGATAACTTTCCGGAGGTTAAAACAGTGGTGGCCCGTATCGGAGTTGCTGATGTGCCAACCGATCCCATGCCTATGGATATTGCCGATATGTACATCATACTTGAAAAGGATCCGGACCAATGGGTAAGTGCAGATACCAAGCAAGAACTGATTGCAAAAATTAGAGAAGAGCTTTCTGTTTTCGCAGGTGTTAACTTTGTATTTAGCCAGCCTATTGAACTGCGATTTAATGAATTGCTTACAGGCGTGCGAGAAGACGTAGCCGTGAAACTGTATGGAGAAGATCTGGACGTGCTGGCCGCAAAAGCACAGGAAATGGCTCAGATTATTCAAACGGTGCCCGGGGCGGCGGATGTCTCAGTAGAAGCCACGTCGGGCCTGCCTCAAATGACCGTTCGGTACAACCGGGGCAGGATAGCCCGGTATGGGCTGAATATTGAAAAGCTGAACCAGTACATAAGTTCCGCCTTTGCGGGAGGGGTGGCCGGTGTAATATATGAAGGAGAGCGGCGCTTTGACCTGGTGGTACGCCTTTCTGATAAAAACAAACGCAGCATTGAAGATCTCAGGAATCTTTATGTAGATCTTCCCAATGGAAATCAGGTACCGCTGGAAGCCGTGGCCGATATTGGTTATCAACCCGGCCCCATGCAAATATCCAGGGATAACACCTCCCGCAGAATTTCTGTAGGCGTAAACGTACGGGGCAGAGATGTGGAAAGCGTGGTGCAGGAAATACAGCAAAAAATGGAGGCACAGCTTGAACTGCCGCCCGGCTATTACATCCAGTATGGCGGAGCTTTTGAAAATCTGCAACAGGCCCAGCAGCGGTTGCAGATTGTGGTGCCTATTGCTCTGGCGCTGATTTTCATCCTGCTCTACTTTGCCCTGAATTCTGTCAGCCAGGCCGTAATGATCTGTGTGGCTGTGCCTCTGGCTGCAATAGGCGGTGTTTTTGCCCTGGCCCTGCGGGGAATGCCGTTCAGCATATCGGCCGGAGTCGGATTCATTGTACTTTTCGGTGTGGCGGTGCTCAACGGCCTGGTGCTGATCACCCGGTTTAACAGCTTAAAAAAAGAAGAGGACGTTATGGACTTAAAGAAGCGTATTTTTACAGGAACCGAAGAGCGGTTACGGCCCATATTGCTTACGGCAACGGCCGCTATCATGGGCTTTCTTCCCATGGCCCTTTCCACCTCGGCCGGAGCGGAAGTCCAGCGGCCGCTGGCTACGGTGGTTATCGGAGGGCTGATCAGCGCAACGTTATTGACGCTGGTTGTCATTCCGGTGCTGTACTATTTCGTTGAAACGCGCACCGGAAAAAACGGAGGCACTACACGTCCGCCCGCCGTTGCCGGTTCCATTATGTTGTTCATGATCATGACAACGGGTGCTTTCTTCATTCCTGGCCCGGCCGAAGCGCAGCAACAAGCCACCGCTGACAGCCTTCACGGTATTTCTATAGAGGAAGCGGTTCAGAAAGCAAAAGCTGACTATCCCAGGGTGCGATCGGCGCGTTTAGAAATCGAAAGCCGGGAAGCCCTGAAGAAAACCGCATGGGACCTGGGTACCACCCGGGTCTTTACCGGCAAGGAAGAAGTAGGCAATGGAGCGCCGGGCATTCAGACTCTTCTTG
>Ga0209487_1001995_pt1 | contig 16856 bp, 17 predicted proteins | sample Poulit2012_FD_187524 | JGI IMG/M metagenome (GOLD analysis project Ga0209487, IMG submission 187524) | Agricultural soil microbial communities from Georgia to study Nitrogen management - Poultry litter 2012 (SPAdes) (version 2) | ecosystem: Environmental > Terrestrial > Soil > Agricultural land...
GAAAACTGTACAGATCAAGCAATTCGCGGATGTGGCGTAGGTAATATAGAATCTGTAACTTCTGGTATAGGAAAATGTAGCTATACCTGTAAATAATATTCATGAAAATAAATTTAACATCCTACCAAGAAAACTGGTTACTAAAGTGGGGAGCTATTGGCTCCCTACTTTTAGTTTTACTACTAATAATAATACTTTCTTTTTCAATTGAAACTACCTATGCACCGTCTGCTAGTTCTCGAGGGCCTCAAGTAGTTGGCTTTATTTTATCTGGAATATTTATAATACCAATTATAGAAGAGATTTCTTTTCGAGGTGTTTTTTTGAAAAATAAATGGTGGGCTGTTTTAGGTTTTATTCTTATGGGGCTTTATGCCACTATCCTCGTAAACCTTACCTATACAATAATATATGTTTTTTATTTAATATACTTTATTATAGGGCTTTATAAATATAAAAACAATGTCTTTTATATACGAGGTTTGTATGTATTAAACGCTTTATTATTTACTGTTGCACATATAACCGACGCTTTTGCATTCTTCAGCCTTGATATTATAGTGCGATTTGTATCAGCATTTTCTGTTGCATTGATTTGTATTTGGTTAGTAATCAATTTTAATTTACTTAGGGCAATAATTTTTCATGTTACTATGAATGGTGTTTTTTTAACTAGCCTTTTTATCACGTTACAATATCCCGATACAACTATACATATTGTAGAAAATGATGCCATGCGAATCGAATGGCAAAAAAGCAAGCTTTATCCTTTTGAAAAAGAATTTATTAATCAAAATGATACTACCAGAATATATAAAAATTATATTCTAAAGGATTTGCCATTAAATCATAAGGATAATTATGAGCAAAAAGATGAAGACCGTCCTTATAATCTTACGATTATTGTAAAAGACAGTGTTTTGCTTCGCGATACTAATGCCTATTCTGAGCAGGCTTATGAGTTATTGATAGAGGAAAGTTTATTGATATCAAAACCAAGTAAACACGATGAAGACGTACTTAGTTATGGAGCATTTTAAATACATTATGGTTTTACTATAGGTTAAACAAACCTATTCGAATGAAAATGAATAGTACAAAATAGTCTTCCTAGAAAATAAATACGATAGCTAAAGCCCTCGATAAATCTATCGAGGGCTTTGTAAATATCTTAAATTTTAAATCCTCCCTTGCTCTTTCAGTTTCCAATAACGCAATAACCCACTAACCGACATCCAACTAGGATTGGCTTTTTCGTAACGCGAAACATCATCTTCTGACACGCCAGCATCTAATAACTTTTGCTTGGTGTAAGCCATAAATTCTGGAATGATTTTGTCAGCATCTGTACCTTTATCATAATGAGGTTTCATCCAATTTGCCCAATCGTCAAGCTCTTTTTCTAGTTTGTTTAAGTGCTCCTGTGGATTAGCTACTATTCCGTAGTGTGTAAGATATAATACCTGTGGATTTAAATTCTTCAGCTTTCTAATGGATAATTTCCAAAGGCCGACGTCAATATCTGGTGGTGGACATGGAGGTTGTACAGGGCCATGTTTTATATGTACTCCAGCAACATCGCCAGTAAAGATGGAATTACCTAACTGGTAGGCATTATGATGTATTGCATGGCCAGGGGTGTAATGAACATTAAACGTAAGATTACCAATTTCTATAGTATCGCCATCTTCTGCTGGAATAAGCAGGTTTTCGTCTATAGGATCCATGTGTCCTCAAAGCACCTCCATTTGATCTTCGTAAATTCTCTTTGCAGAATTCCACAGTCTCTCTGGATTTTGTAAATGTGGAAGGCCTATAGGATGTACGTATATCTTTGCTCCATTATCAGCAAACTTCCAGGCCGCTCCAGCATGGTCAAAATGAATATGGGTTAGCAATACGTGTTTTACATCTTTCCAATCGTAGCCTGCATCGGAAATGGCTTTAGTTAAGGTTTCGAAAGTGCTTTCAGGTCCTGTTTCTATAAGGATAAGTCCATCTGTTGATTCGATTAAAAAGGATGCTATCGCATCGGACTCATTCATAAAATGTAAATCAAGTATTTCTATGTCAGGTTGATCTTTCATGTAGTATATCGTTTTATGACAACAAGTTAATAAAGAAAACTTGGAATGTAAATTAGTCGCATGGAAATATTCGGTGGATACTTGTTTAAGCAAGAAAATTAATTACTCCTCTACTAAATCAGGATGTTTCTTTTTGAATTTATTTAGCCTTGGAATCGACACATTTTGAGTATAGGGATTGTCTGGATTGTTCTTCTCATAATCTTGGTGGTAATCTTCTGCCATCCAAAACTTCTGAAAAGGCATTACCTGCGCTGCTACCTTGTTTGTTTCAAGCGTTTGCTCTCGCAGTTGTATTTGATAATCTATTATATCTTTCTCTTGTTGATTTTGATAAAATATTATGGAACGATAGGATGGCCCTATATCTGGGCCTTGACCATTTATTTGTGTTACGTTTTGGGAATCAAAATATACGGTGACCAATTGGGTAAAGCTCAACACCTCTGGATCATATAACACCTCAATAGTTTCTGCATGGTCTCCATGATTCCTGTAGGTAGGATTTTTCGTAGTTCCTCCACTATACCCAGCATGTGCCTCTTTTACACCTTTTAGACTTTCATAAATAGCTTCTACACACCAAAAACAACCACTAGCAAAGTATGCTTTACGCAAACCGTTTTCATCTTCTGTTTGAACTGGTGTTAGATTTTGTTGTGCTTTTTCAGAAATATTTTTGTTTTGTTCATATCTTGATTGACAAGAGGCAGGGATGCCTAGAAGTATAAATACAAGAAGAAATAGGCTTCGCTTTTTCATGGTAAAATGATTTTTTACTTCTAATAAGGTACAAAAAAAGCTCTCAAATTAATGAGAGCTTAGTATAAATTTTAAAGAAAATGGAATTAACCTTTAATCTTTTCAAATAGCTGTTCCATTTTTTCCGTTTCTTCTTTAGCCAATGCCATGTCTACTAAAATACGACCACTGTGTTCGTCAGTCATGATCTTTTTTCTTGTAGCAATTTCCAATTGAACCTGTGGAGGAATGGTGAAGAATGAACCTCCTGAAGCTCCTCGTTCTATCGGGACTACAGCCAATCCGTTGCGTACGCTAGAACGAATTCGTGTATACGCTTTTATCAAACGATCTTCAATTTGACCTACAAATTTCTCGCGTTCTTTTAATAAAGCATCTTCTTCTTTTTGCGTCAAAGCAAGAATGCCATCTAACTCCTTTTGCTTGTGCTTTAAATGATCTTCACGAGCTTTTAAAGTTTCTTTAGCTTCTTCGATGATTTCTTTTTTCTGCTCAATCTGAGCTTTGAATTCACGAATGTGTTTATCGGCTAGTTCAATTTCTAACTCTTGATACTCTATTTCTTTTGAAATGGAGTTGTACTCACGGTTGTTACGTACATTTTCCTGTTGCTTCGTGTATTTATCAATCAGATTTTTAGCCTCTGCTTTTAGATGCTCTCTATCTGAGATGCTTTTCTTAATAGCCTCCAAATCAGCATTCTGCTTGTCTAAACGATGGTTTAAACCTGCTACTTCATCTTCTAAGTCCTCTACTTCAAGCGGTAATTCGCCGCGCATGCTTCGGATCTCATCTATGTGAGAATCAATTAGCTGCAAGTCATAAAGGGCTCTTAGCTTTTCTTCGACCGTGATTTCTTTTTTCTTTGCCATATCTTAAAAATAGGTAATTGGATTGGTATTAACATGTGATAAAACGATTGCAAAATTACTGATTTTTTTGCTAAGTAAAGAAACTAATAGCTCTTTTGTGAATTGTTCGCTCTCATAATGCCCTATATCAGCTAGTAAGATCTGATTATCAGCGCTATAGAAGTCGTGGTATTTTAAATCAGCAGTTATAAAAGCCTGTGCTCCAGCACGTTTTGCTGCATTAATCGCAAAGCTTCCGCTTCCTCCTAATACGGCAACACGCTGAATTGGCGTTCCCAGTAGTTTACTGTGACGGATACAATCGGTTTGCATTTTATCTTTTACATAAGATAAAAATTCTTTTTCTGGCATAGGATCTTTCCATTCCCCCAACATTCCCATGCCCAAATGCTGGTTGGTATTTTCTAAAACGGTAATTTCATGCGCCACTTCCTCATATGGATGTGCGGTAATCATAGCATTTAACACTTTGTTGCGCAAATGCTTACCATAGGTAACGCTTATTTGAACCTCTTCTCCTTGGTGCAATTGACCAATAGTTCCCGATGTTGGGTTACTATCTTCTCCAGGCATAAATGTCCCAACGCCTTCAAGGTTAAAACTACAGTTGCTGTAATTACCAATATTTCCTGCTCCAGCAGCAAACATTGCTTCTCTTACTTTATCTGCGTGTTCTTTAGGTACAAAAGCTACCAGCTTTTCAATAGTTTCTTTTTGTGGAATTAAGGTTTTTATTTTTTTCAGGCCTAAACGATTTAAAATGCCATGGTTTACTCCTTGCCAATTATTATCTAAGGCAGTGTGAATGGCATAGATAGAAATATTATTCCGGATCGCTTTTAGAACAACGCGCTCCACATAAGTTTTCCCCGTAATGCTTTTTAATCCTGAAAAAATGATTGGATGAAAGCTCACAATAAGATTGCAGTTCTTTGCAATAGCTTCGTCTACAACCTCTTCTAGCGTATCTAAGGTGACAAGTATACCTGTTACTTTTTGATGTGCATCACCAACCAAAAGCCCTGTATTATCAAAGCCTTCGGCGTAGGAGAGCGGGGCAAATTCATCCAAAATATCCATTACGTCTTGAACGTACATATAAAACTATTTTAAAGTAAAGATAAAAAACTATATTTTCGTTAAATGAAATTACTACGAAAATTACTTTTTCCGTTTTCGCTTTTATATTTAGCGGTCACTAGTATACGAAATTTTCTTTACAATACGGGAGTATTTAAGAGCCAAGATTATACGAAGCCCATTATTGTTGTGGGGAATTTAAATACAGGTGGGACAGGAAAATCTCCAATGATTATGTTGCTGATAGAGTCTTTAAGTAATCTATTCGAAATATCGGTATTGAGTAGGGGTTATAAAAGAAAAACGAAAGGTTATATAGAACTTAACACGCAGCATACAGCAGATGAGGTGGGGGATGAGCCATTACAGTTTAAAACAAACTTTCCTAAGGTGCCGATGGCAGTATGTGCGGATAGACGTTATGGGATTTCGCAACTAATCGATAGGTCGGATGCAGTTTTGCTGGACGATGCTTATCAACACAGAAAAGTGAAGGGTAGTTTTAATATTCTACTAACTAGTTACGGCGATTTATTTTGCGATGATTATATTCTCCCTGTAGGAAATCTTAGGGAATCTCGCTCAGGGGCTAAAAGAGCCGATTGTATGGTGGTAACAAAATGTCCGATAAACTTAGCAGACAATGAAAAAAATACTATTCGTCGCAAATTGCAAAAGTATAACTCGGTACCAGTTTATTTTGCTAGTATCGCCTACGCTGATGAAATCCGAAGTGAGACTAATAAAGAGCCAATTACAAGTCTTAAAGACAAACCATTTACGTTAGTTACTGGAATCGCTAATCCAAAGCCACTTCTCGCTTACTTAGATAAAAAAGGATTTACTTATAATCATAAGGCGTATCCGGATCATCATCCGTTTTCCGATAAAGAGCTTGAGGAACTGCGAAAAGAAACGTTTATTCTAACTACCGAGAAAGACTATATGCGACTTCAGGGTAATCTCTCATCCGTACCTTTGTATTATTTACCTATTAAAACAATTATTCAAGAGGAACAAGATGTTTTTATAAAGGCGGTTGTTCGTCATATACAAACTTACGACTCATAGCCTAATTGATGAATTTTATACATTAAGTCGATAAGTCGCGAGGAATACCCAAATTCGTTATCATACCAACCTATTATTTTAACCATTTTATCGATAACCGATGTCATTTGTGCATCATAAATACAAGAATGCGTGTTGTTTACTATGTCTATAGAAACAATGGGATCTTCGGTATATTCCAAAATGCCTTTTAGATTGGTTTCCGATGCTTTTTTAAAAGCAGTATTTATCTCTTCTATACTCACAGGGTTGTGAACATTAATGGTAATATCCGATAAGGAACCATTTGGTACAGGTACTCTAATTCCACAACCACCGATAGAGTTTGCTAAATCTGGAAATATTTTAGTCAAAGCTTTTGCAGCACCAGTAGTGGTAGGAACTATAGATTGACCTGCGGCTCTTGCTCGTCGCAAATCTCGATGAGGTTGATCATGAAGGTTCTGATCGGATGTGTACGAATGCACAGTAGTAATATAAGCTTGCTCTATTCCACATAGTTTGTTTATTATATCTAGCATAGGTGCAGCGTTATTGGTAGTGCAAGAGGCGTTGGAAATGATTGTATCCTTAGCATCAAGAATTTGATCATTTACGCCTAAGACAATGGTTTTGATATCGTCTTCTAAAGGGGGGACTGATAGGATAACTTTCTTAGCCCCAGCTTTTAAATGCTTTTCTAAATGTTCTCTAGATTTAAACTTTCCGGTACATTCAATAACAACGTCAACTCCCTCCCAGTCTAAATCGTTTAAACTACTATGGCTGCTATATGGGATTTCAGTTTCATCAATGAATATAGAATGCTCGTTGCAGCTAAGCTTTTTGTCAAGGACTCCATGAACGCTATCGTATTTAAGCAAATGCGTCATGGTTTTAATATCGGCAATATCATTTATACGTTTGATACGTATATTAGGATGATTTTGTAGTAATCGAACAAGGCTTCGACCGATTCGACCAAAGCCGTTTATGCCAAGGTTAATTGTTGGTTGCTCCATCAGGATGAGATTTTGTTACAGCAAGTGCTTTTGTGCACGATAAGAAGATCGTACTAATGGACCGCTTTCTACATGACGGAATCCCATTTCTAATCCTACTTCTTCATAAACTTTAAATTGCTCTGGTGTAATAAACTCTTTAACCTCTAAGTGTCGTTTCGAAGGCTGTAAATATTGTCCTATAGTTACCACGTCCACATTAGCTTCGCGGAGATCCTTCATGGTTTCGATTACTTCGTGCTCTTTTTCTCCAAAACCAAGCATAATACCACTCTTTGTGCGACGAACTCCTTGTTTTTTTAGGTAAGCAAGAACGCCTAAACTACGTTCGTATTTAGCTTGAATACGCACTTGACGGGTTAATCGCTTTACTGTTTCCATATTATGAGAAACAATCTCTGGACTTACTTCTATAATACGATCTAGATGTCGTTCTATTCCTTGAAAATCTGGAATAAGGGTTTCTAATGTAGTATTTGGATTTAATCGACGGATAGCTTGTACGGTTTCTGCCCATAATATAGAACCCATATCTTGAATGTCATCACGATCTACCGAAGTGATTACCGCATGTTTTATTCCCATTTTTTTAATGGATTGCGCCACCTTTTCAGGCTCTGCCCAATCAAGAGATTCAGGACGACCTGTACGTACCCCACAAAATCCACACGAACGCGTACAGATGTTTCCTAAAATCATAAAAGTGGCCGTTCCTTCTGTCCAACATTCTCCCATGTTCGGGCACGAACCAGAAGTGCAAATAGTGTGTAAATCATATTTGTCTACTAAACCTCGTAATTCGGTATATTTTTTACCTACTGGTAGTTTAACACGTAACCATTTTGGTTTTGGTTGGGTCTTTCTTTTAGTTTTAGTTGCCTCTACAGTTGTATCCATTGATCTAATTTATAGTGTGCTTTATGAAAGTTTAAATTTCAACTTGCTCACAAATTTAATTATTGTAATACGAATTGCACCTCTTCTGGAAGGGAATATTATTGTAAGCTATATAAAGCTGTTATTATCAGATGATTATAGGGTGAATAGGTAAGCTGTTTTTAAATGGATAAGTGCTTTAACTTGTTTTCCTAAGTAGAATCTTTGAGTTTATCGTGCTGAAGATATAAATTGCCTATAATAGAATTCTAAGCTTCTAAAATGTTCACCATTTTTTATTAGGTGGCTTTTTAATATAGAAACTTAGGGTATTTAACTGTAAAAATACCAGCATAAATTCTAGCAAAGGAATATATGCAATAAGAGATTTTTCTTGTAGTTTTTTTGCTGAAATTCCGATGCTTATATATTGAATAATTAATCGAATGGCTACTAATGCAGATGCTATTTGCCAATTCAGTAAAAAGAAGGCTGCTATTGCACCAAACCAAAATAGAACCGTACTTAAAAAATATATACCCAGTACTACTTTGTGCTTTGTTTTATAAAATCTGAAAGTCCAAGCTCTATTTTTTCGCATATTATGCCATGCTTCCCAGTTTTTTAATGGGGTAGCTTCTACATGCGCTTTTGGATTGTATATAAGACTTGTATTGTTTGTTCTTGCTACTTCATTTACAAAAAGATCATCATCACCAGCAGGTATTTTCACATGAGATATAAATCCTCTGTTTTCGTAATAAACTTTACTGGTATAAGCCAAGTTTCTTCCTACACCCATATAAGTCATTTTTGCTTTAGCAAAGGATAAATAGTGTATGGCATTCATCAGTGTATCGAAACGCAAAAAGAGGTTGAAAAGGCCTTTTTCCTTAGTGTAGTTACTATAGCCTAAAACTAGTTGTTTGTTGTTTAGAAAGCCAGTAGACATTTCTCTTATCCATTGATTAGTCAATGGTTTACAATGTCCATCTGTAAATAATAGATAATTGTTTTTTGCTCTCTTTATACCTAAGGTTAAGGCATATTTTTTACTGCCCCAAAACATTTCATTGCCATGTACATTGGTAAGGTAGATAGGGAAATTGGGATGGTTTTTTTGAAATTCCTCTATAATTATGAAACTGTCATCGGTTGACGAATCATTGATTAGGATAATTTCAAAATCTGGATAATCTTGCTCTAATATAGCATTTAGATTGCTCTCCAGATTTTCGACGTTGTTTTTAATATAAACAAGTACGGAAATAGGGGGGAGGTTTTCTATAGTAGCCGAATCTTTCTTCTTCGATAATGCGAAACTTAGGAATAAAAGAAAGTAGGCACAATTGATAAGGACAATTGTGATAAAAGCATACAAAAAGAGCATAAGCGACTACGAATACTAGATATTATTGATTCTCGCTCTCGCTACAACTTACTTTATATTGTTCAGGAGTTTTACCACACATACCACATGTAGCACCTTCTTTATTTAAGAATGGACTCTGACTGGCACAAGTTCCAGCGAACTCACCATCTTTCTTTGCCCATAGCTTAATCGAAATTCCTATAACTGCTAAGAGTAGCAATATTAATGTTATAAATAAAAGTCCCATTAGTTCGTGATTTTTGTACTGCAAAATTACAACATTTTTGAAGAAGAAGCGAGCTACAATGGTCTTTATTTTAGTTTAAAGATACGCCTAGTTTTATATTAACATACAATCTAATTGAGTGTGAAAAAGAATAAGGTGGATAAATGTTTGGATTCCTAAATTATGTTGATTTCAGGAACAATTTGGATGTCATACTTATCTTTCACAACGCTTTGAACATATTTTGCTAATTGTAATATGTCTTGGCCAGTTGCTGTACCATGGTTTATAAGCACTAAAGCTTGATTTTTATGTACACCTGCATCACCTTGCCTATAACCTTTTAGTTTAGCATTGTCTATAAGCCAACCAGCAGGAACCTTGTATTGATTATTTTCTACTTCATAGTATGGCGCATCGGGATGCTTTTGGTGAAATGCTTTAAAAGAATCTGTAGACAGTATTGGGTTTTTAAAGAAGCTTCCGCCATTTCCTAGCTTCTTAGGATCTGGTAATTTAGAGTTTCTAATCCGAATTACAGCATCGGATACATCCTCAATACTTGGATTTAGGCAGTGAGCTTTTTCTAGTTCACTTTTTATGGCTCCATAATCGGTACGAATGATATGATTCTTGCGAGTTAACCTTAATTGGATCTCAAGAATGATATATTGTCCTTTAGCCTCATTTTTAAAAATAGAGTCTCTATAACCAAATTTGCAGTCTTTCGTTTTGAGTTCCTTTATTTCACCCGTAGTTCTATCTAGTACAGTACAGCTCACTAATACGTCTTTTATCTCTACGCCGTATGCACCTATGTTCTGAATAGGAGCAGTGCCCGTATTGCCAGGAATTAATGATAGGTTTTCTATACCACCATAGTTTTGTTTCACGCAATAGCGAACTAGTTCATGCCAGTTTTCGCCAGCTTTTATATGGAGTAGTACATGATTATCATCTAAAAACTCTTCTTTTATTCCTCTTAGATTTAAATGAATTACAAGTGCTTCTACATCTTTAGTAAAAAGAATGTTGCTTCCTCCACCTAATATCAGCTGTTTGTCATGCACATTGGAAGCCAAGGCCTCACGCAATTCCGTAAGGCTATTTACTGTTACAAAGTATCTGGCATTAACAGCAACTCCAAAAGTATTATATTCTTTTAAGGATTTGTGCTCTTCAATAATCATGATTGTTTTTCTTGGTAAACTTTAAGTGCTTGTTTCAAAATTTCTACAGCCCTAACTAGTTTTTCTCTTTCTAGTACATAAGCAATCCGCACTTGATTTAACCCTTTCCCTGTGGTAGAATAAAATCCTGCTGCAGGAGCAATCATTACGGTTTCACCATCTAAGTCAAAATCCTCTAACAACCATTGTGCAAATTTCTCTGCATTCTTTATTGGTAATTCTGCAATACAATAAAATGCTCCTTGTGGTTGGTTTACTTTTACACCAGGTATTTCTGAAAGGCCATTTAGCAATATATCACGTCGCTCTTCATAAGTGGTGTTTACCTCGGTGAAATAGGATTTTGGTGTATCCAAAGCAGCCTCACTTGCAATCTGAGCAAACGTAGGTGGGCTTAGGCGAGCCTGTGCAAACTTAAGTACCGTTTCGATTACTTGATCGTTTTTAGAAACCAAATAGCCAATTCTAGCGCCACACATGCTGTAGCGTTTTGATACTGAGTCGGTAAGGATTGCATAATCTTCTATACCTTCTATAGAGAGGATAGAATGATGTTCCGCATCACTATATATAAAGTCGCTATACACTTCATCGGATATAAGGAACAAATTATATTTTTTAACCAATTCGCCCAACTGCTCAATTTCCTTTTTAGAATAAACATAACCTGTAGGATTTCCAGGGTTGCAAATTAAAATAGCTTTTGTGTGCTGGGTAATTAAAGCTTCAAAATCCTCAATTGGTGGTAAGGCAAAGTTATCTTCTATCTTAGATTCTACAGGAACCACCTTTACGTTGTTTTGTACTGCAAAACCATTGTAGTTAGCATAGAATGGTTCTGGTATAATAATTTCATCATTGGCGTCGGCAACGGTGCTTATCGCAAATGAAAGTGCTTCGCTACCGCCGGTGGTTACGATAATGTTTTCCGGACCGACCTCTATATTTTTACTGGTGTAGAAATCGGCTAGTTTTTGACGATACTCTAATGATCCGTTAGAAGCGGTATATGCTAAAGTTTCAATGGTATGATTGCGAACGGCATCCATTGCTACTGTTGGAGATTTTATATCGGGTTGTCCTATGTTTAGGTGATATACTTCCTTACCAGCTCTTTTTGCTTCGTTAGCATATGGTGTAAGCTTACGAATTGGTGACTCTGGCATTATTAAACCTTTACTAGAAATTTTTGGCATAGCAAAGATGGGTTTAAAAGTTATTAATAAAGCAAATTCCTCATAAATATGAGCATGCAATAATACGCATATTATGACGAAATTTATACATATTGAATATAAACTAAAATAAAATAAAAAACCACCTAGGTAATTACCCAAGTGGTATTTTTATAGAGAATTAATCTTTAAATTCTTATTCGGTTACTTGACCTCTAATTTTAAGAGGAGTAACTTCTTGAACCGCATTGGAGTAAACAGTAACCGTACGGCGAATAGGACCAACTAGTTTGGTATTGTATTTTACTTCAATCTCGCCTGTATCGCCAGGTAAGATTGGTTCTGTTGGTCTTTTAGGAACGGTACATCCGCAGGTAGAGCGAACATTGCTTATTACTAATGGTTCGTCACCAGTGTTGGTAAACTTAAATACTCGAAGGCCGTCACTTCCTTTTTTAATCGTACCGTAATCAATTGTTGACTCTTCAAAAGTCATTTCAGCTTGAGCATAGGTAACCATACTCAATAAACCGAATAATACTAAAGCGAATAGTTTTTTCATAACATAAATTCTATTGTGAAGTTTAAAAGTAAGTAACCTTGTAATAATATCAAAACTTTACTACTCCTTTTATAATCTATTGGTTATCGTTATTTTTGTAAATTATTTATAAAACTGTAATACAAGACTATGGCCAATAATACAAAGTATAATTCCAAAGAGGTGGAACAAAAGTGGTATAAATATTGGATGGACCAGGGATATTTCCGCTCTACCGTTGACGAGAGAGAACCCTACACAATTGTAATTCCACCGCCAAACGTTACTGGCGTTCTGCATATGGGACATATGTTGAATAATACTATTCAAGATGTACTGATTAGACGTGCAAGGTTAAAGGGCTATAATGCTTGTTGGGTACCTGGTACCGATCACGCTTCTATTGCTACAGAAGCTAAAGTAGTGGAGATGCTGGCCAAAAAAGGAATAAAAAAATCCGACCTAACTAGAGAAGAGTTCTTAGAGCATGCGTGGGAATGGACACATAAACATGGTGGGATTATCTTAGATCAGTTAAAACACTTAGGTTCTTCTTGTGATTGGGATAGAACGAAGTTTACACTAGATGAAGATATGTCCGCATCGGTTATTCGAGTATTTGTAGATTGGTATGAGCAAGGATATATATATCGCGGACATCGCATGATTAATTGGGATCCAGAAGCGAAAACTACGCTTTCTGATGAAGAGGTGTACCACGAAAATGAAAAGGGTAAATTATATCATATCAACTATCAGATAGAAGGTACCGAAGATAATTTGACGATTGCTACCACACGCCCTGAAACAATTTTAGGTGATACAGGAATATGTGTTCACCCAGAAGATGAGCGTTACCAACATTTAAAAGGCAAGCGAGCCATCGTGCCAATTGCAAATAGATCTATTCCAATTGTACAAGATGAATATGTAGATTTAGAGTTTGGAACAGGATGCTTGAAAGTAACACCAGCTCACGATGAAAATGATAAAGTTTTAGGTGAAACCCATGATTTAGAGGTAATTGATATACTTAATGACGACGGAACGCTTAACGAGCATGGTTTGCATTATGAAGGAAAAGATCGTTTCGTAGTTCGAAAAGAATTAGTGGAAGAATTACAGAAGCTTGGGCTAATAGATAAAATAGAGGAAATAGACCATAGCGTTGGAAAAAGTGAGCGAACAGGTGCGGTTATAGAACCTAGACTTAGCGAACAGTGGTTTGTTCGAATGGAAGAGCTTGCTAAGCCAGCTTTAGAAGCAGTGCTGGAAGAGGAAGTGAACCTAGTTCCGAAAAAGTTTGTAAATACCTACAGACACTGGATGGAAAATGTTCGCGATTGGAATATTTCTAGACAATTATGGTGGGGACAGCGTATTCCAGCTTATTACTATGGCGATAACGAAGAATATGTTATTGCCGAGACAGCTGAAAAAGCATTGGAAAAAGCACGTGAAAAATCGGGCAATTCCGCTTTAGAACTTAAAGACTTAAGACAAGAGGAAGATGTATTGGATACATGGTTCTCTTCTGCAATTTGGCCAATATCTGTGTTTAATGGAATTTTAGAACCAGATAATGAGGAGATAAATTACTACTATCCAACGAATGATATTGTAACGGCGCCTGAGATTTTATTTTTCTGGATTGCTAGAATGATTGTGGCAGGATATTCCTTCCGTGACGAAAAACCATTTAGTAATGTTTATTTAACAGGAATAGTTAGAGACAACCAACGTCGTAAAATGAGTAAATCCTTAGGGAATTCTCCAGAACCGTTGGATCTAATAGAGGAGTATGGTGCAGATGGTGTACGGGTAGGTATGTTATTGAGCTCACCTGCAGGAAATGATTTAATGTTCGACGAAGAGCTTTGTAAGCAAGGAAGTGCGTTTGTAAATAAAATATGGAACGCATATCGTTTGGTGTCTGGATGGAAAATAGACGATGAATCGATAGATGGGACATACGAGGAAATTGCGGATTTATCTATACGTTGGTACGAAAATCAGTTTCAATCCGTGTTACAAAAGATAGAATCTCACTTTGAAACCTATCGAATCAGTAATGCATTAATGGATACGTATAAGTTGATTTGGGATGACTTCTGTTCTTGGTTTCTAGAAATGGTTAAGCCAAGCTTTGGAGCAACTATGTCATCTGCAACTCATAAGAGAGTTGTTGACTTGTTCGAAGATAATTTGCGAATTCTTCATCCATTTATTCCGTTTGCAACAGAGGAAATATGGCATCTACTTGGCGATAGAACCCCAGAGGAAGCGCTTATAATATCTACTTGGCCAGAAGCTAAATCGGTAGATAAAGAGCTGAAGAATAACTTTAAACACATGAGTGAGGTGGTTACCGCTATTCGCTCGATACGTAAACAACATAATATTTCATTTAGAGATGCATTGTCACTAACGGTGGTGAATCATGAGAATACATCAAAAGAATTCGATATAGTTTTACAAAAACTGATGAATTTAGAAACGATAACTTATTCAGATTCCAAGTTGGAAGATGCCTTGACTTTCCGAGTTAAGTCCAATGAGTACTATATACCAAGAGAGGGTGCTGTAGATGTTGAAGCGGAGTTGAAAAAACTTGAATCGGAACTTGAGTATCAAACTGGATTTTTAAAGTCGGTTCAAGCGAAACTATCTAATGAGCGTTTTGTGTCAAAGGCCCCAGAGCAAGTAGTAGCATTGGAACGCAAGAAAGAAGCAGACGCTTTAGCGAAAATTAAAACAATAGAAAATAGCATTGAAGCTTTGAAGTAAATAATCTATTGGTTAATTGGTTAGGATAAGCTGTAAGCGAATTATTTTAAATCTTTAAAATATTCGTTTACAGCTTTTATATATCTTTTCTTTGCCTCTTCACGGCTTAAGCCTCTCATTTGGAACAGTGCATTAGTTTTAAATGCATTGATGAGTGGATTTCGGCTATTAGGGCTTTTCCCCTGATTGCCAGTAGCATGTTTGTAGTATGCATATAGCCGCAATAGAAAATCAGCTGGAAAGGTATCGGTATGCTCGTTAATCTTTTTAACTGCTTTCTCGAACTCCTTGTCTAATTGTGATTCGTTTGCCATAACGGTTATTTTGCTAGTATGGTTACTCCGCCTTTTACTTTTTGGTTCAGGGTTACTTGAACCTTTGCATCCAAAGGTAAATAAATATCTACTCTAGAGCCAAATTTAATAAATCCACTATCTTCTGCTTGTATAGCTTGATCGCCTACTTTCGCATAGTTTACTATGCGTCTAGCCATTGCGCCTGCTACTTGACGGAATAGTATTGGGCCAAATGTAGTATTTTCAACTACAACGGTGGTGCGCTCATTTTCTTCTGATGATTTTGGATGCCAAGCAACAAGATATTTTCCAGGATGATACTTGGAGTAAATAACCTTACCACCTACAGGGTACCGGGTAACGTGTACGTTTAAAGGCGACATGAAAATGGATATTTGATACCTTTTATCTTTAAAGAACTCAGGTTCGTATACTTCTTCCATTACCACCACTTTTCCATCTACCGAAGCCAATACCTCTTTATCGGATCGAATAAATTTCCGTTTAGGATTTCTAAAAAACTGTAGGATTAAAATGAGTACTACTAAAATAGCTGCAAACAATATATTCTTTAGAAATATAATACTTACAAACTTGTCAACTATTAAGCTTATAACAATACAAGATAATAGTGTAATCAGAATAATTTTATGCCCTTCTTTGTGAAACATAATTAAATAATGAAATATAAATATGCATAAATAAATGGGCTGGCGTATATAATACTATCAAGTCTGTCGTATATACCACCATGCCCTGGCATAATCTTTCCGCTGTCTTTTACTCCAGCTGTACGCTTTAGCTTAGACTGCACTAAGTCGCCAATAGTACCTAAGGTACTGGTTAAAATTGCTATGATTATCCAATTTCCTATAGCGATACTCGGATATATCTTTAAAGCTACTATTATACTTACAAGTACAGCTCCTGACAAACCGCCAATAAAGCCTTCGACACTTTTATTTGGCGATACACTTGGGAATAATTTTCTTTTCCCAAAATTCACTCCGATTAGGTATGCAAAACTATCGCAGGCCCATATTAATAAAAATATAGAAACAAGTAGTTTTGATGGGTAGTTTACTAAATCAGCATCAGCTATTTTGGTTATAAACATAAAACCACCAATCAGATATAAAAAGCTAAGACCGTATCTGTAAAGTAAATTATTTTTTAGTTGTATAGATGTAAATAACTGATAAGCCAATATTACATTAAAAATACAACTGGCAATTAAAATTGCTGGCACAAATATAGTGTCCTTTTCAATATAAAGTAATACAAATCCTGTAAATAGTAATAGATAAGGGAGGAAGCTTTTAGACCGTAGAAGGTTAAGTAATTCATGAAGCGTTAAAAGCCCAAGGAGTCCGAATAAGACGACAGTCCAATTTCTATCTAAAAATAAAGTAGATAAGATGAGGGCTACATATATCAGTCCCGAAAGCGAACGTACAAGCAAATCCCTCATTTTACAAATCTTCCAATAATATAAGATATAGGTTCTTGTTAGAATTTCC
>Ga0209487_1001996_pt1 | contig 16855 bp, 21 predicted proteins | sample Poulit2012_FD_187524 | JGI IMG/M metagenome (GOLD analysis project Ga0209487, IMG submission 187524) | Agricultural soil microbial communities from Georgia to study Nitrogen management - Poultry litter 2012 (SPAdes) (version 2) | ecosystem: Environmental > Terrestrial > Soil > Agricultural land...
AAATCCACGGCATTGAGGGGGTGCTGGATACGCTGCACCGACTGCCTAAAGAGGTGGTGAGCAAGCGTGGTGGCCCCGTCGCGCGGTCGTTGGGGAAGGGGGCAAGGTTTATTCGCGACAGAGCAAAGGACAACTTGCGAGCACAGCTCCAGGGCAGTGATGAAACCACAGGCCTATTATTGAAGAACGTAGTCGCAAGCCGAGGCAAAGCCCCCCACGTCGGTAAGGGTGAGCGGTATCTAGTACGTGTGCGACGTATTGCGTACCCACGAAGGTACAAAGGCCGTGCACATATCGTGACGACTAGAAAGGCTGCTATGTGGAAAGAGTATGGCACAAGTGATCAGGCGGCAACGCCATGGCTGCGCCCAGCGGTACAGATGCATGCGATGTCAGCCATCAACATGATAACTGCTGACTTAAAACGACGTATTGATGCTGAAGTAATGAAGCTAGCGAGAAAAAACAGTGCTGCCACTCGTTTATAAGATTTTGCGCTCTAACACTGAGATAAAGCAGGCGGTAGGCGAAGCCATTTATCGTCATGGTATTGCGCCTTTGGATGCGCCACGGCCATACATTACATGGTTCCTCGTGTCCGGGCGGCCAGAGCAGCAGCTATCAGGCACTCCATGCGCAGATTTTGATTTGGTGCAGATAGATGTTTGGTCAGAGGATGATGCCGAAGTAGAGCGGTTGGCTCGGCTGGTAAGGGATACATGTGAGGCCGAGGGCCTTGCAGTCAGGATTGCAGTTAACGGCTATGAACCAGAAACGAAACTGTTTCGGCTTGGGTTGGAAGTGGATTTTATACGTAGTAGGTAGTTTTATATTTAGCAGGCAACGCCCACTTCGGTGGGCTTTTTTTATGGAGTAAGGCCATGTCTGTAAAGAGTCAAGGTACAGAGCTATTCTTTTTGGCTGGTGATCCAGCCACGGTTATGAAAATGTCATGCCCGACCGGGGTAAATGGGCTGGGTGGGTCACGTGACCAGGTCGAGACTACATGTCTAGATGACACGGAGGACCATCAGTACGAAGCAGGGCTGGGCACTCCTGGCACGGTTTCTGTTCCATTTATCTTTAAGCCGCAAGAGGCAAGTCAGCAAGAGCTATGGGATTTGCGCCAGTCTGGCGAAAAGATTAGCTGGATGGTTTGCTTATCTGACGGCGAGGACGCCCCAACTGATGGTACAGGTGGGTTGCAAGCACCAAGTGACCGCACCAGCTTAGAATTTGTTGCGTACGTCGCTGACCTCACTATCGACATCTCTACCAACGAAGTGGTGCGCGGCACGATGGAGCTGCAGCGTTCTGGCCCAGTAACCCCTCACTGGAAGTCTTAATATGCTAGATAAATCTTTGTTTGTCTCTGACACTATACATGAGCGTGAAGTAGAGCTGGCAGACGGCAGCAAGCACACGATGTATTTTCGCGAGCTGCCAGCCAGTGAGTTTCAGCGCTACAGTTTTAACCTGTACAGTGAGGATGAGCAAAAGAGGTTAGACGCTACTCCCAGGTTGATAGCGGCAAGCCTTTGCACTGAGGACGGCAAGCCTGCAATTACTATCGAGCAGGCTAAGAAACTCAAGGCTGGGCCATCGATGGCGATATTCAGAGCCGTACAGGATGTGAATAATCCGCAGGAAAAAAAAAGATGATACCTGGCGGTTCTGGCACATTTTAGCTTTAGCTTTGGGCAAGACTGTCGGAGAGCTTCAAGCCACGATGACTCATAGAGAGTTTATGTCATGGCAAGAATACTTTGCTGAAGCGCCGTTTGATGACCATCATCGCTACCATCGCCCAGCAGTTTTGGTATCACAGTCTATGGTGGGTGGAGAGGTAAGGCATAAGTTTGCCTTTCTTGAGCCCAGCAAGAGTGTGGAGGAAAGCGCTTTCGAGAGGACTTTGGCGGCTTTCGGAGTAGAGCCTTCTAGTGGTAACATTTAGTCATCAACGACTAGGAGGCCTCATGGAAATTATTGTTCTTTATGTGATTTTTGCTGCGATAGTAGGGGTAATTGCTGGAAGTTGGGGTAGAAGTGGCTTCTTGTGGTTTTTGCTATCTATAATAATTTCCCCGCTTTTGGGGATTATTATTTTAATTATTGCCGGGAAAGCCAGAGATAGGGGGATGGATAGGATATCGCCTTCCACTCATGTTATATGCCCGGATTGTGCTGAGCATATCCGGAAAGAGGCTAGGGTTTGCAAGCATTGTGGTTGCAGGCTTGCTCCAGTAACAGACTAAAGTAGATTTTTATCAAACGAGGCCGCTTGATGTTAACTAAGATTGTGCTGGCTATTTTGTATGCAGTGGTTTTCATTTCTTTGGCCCTATTAGCACTTGAAGTTTATTTTATTTTTTTTCTTTTAGAGGCAAAAATATCCGCAGGGTTTATAAGTAGGGATTTAGTTAGAGCAGGGGCAATAGCCACGATAGGTGTTGGGCTTCCGTATGCGCTAATACAGGTAATAAAGAAAACCAAGTAAGAACCTTACCCGCTTCGGCGGGTTTTTTTATGGGTGAATTATGGCTACTGCAGGTTCTATTGTTGTTGACTTGCTCATGCGAACAGGCTCATTTGAGACGGATACGAAACGAGCAGAGCGCCAGATGCGGCAGCTACAGCGCAAGATAGACAGAACAGTCAAGCGCATAGGTATGTATGGGCTTGCTGTAGCTGGCACATTCGCAGCCGCTATGAAGTCAGCCAATAACTATATGGCTGAAATTGGTATGGCAGCAGAGCGCACGAGTGTATCAGCCCAAACGTTTTCAGAGCTTGCATATGCTGCAGAGCAGGCATCACTATCGCAAGGTGAACTGGAAAGGGTGCTCAGACGCTCTACAGAGGCTATCAACCACGGCATCAAGGGAGGCTCTAAGCAGGCAGAGGCCTTAAAAAAGTTAGGCATATCAGCATACGACGCAGCAGGCAATGTAAAGACTGCTGACCAGATGCTAAGAGACATGGCCGAAAAGTTCTCACAGCTAGAGCCAAGCGCTCAAAAGACAGGGCTTGTCATTGATCTGTTCGGGATGCAGCTAGGGCAGAAGGTTATCCCCTTGCTTAATCAGGGCGCTGATGGGCTTGATGAGATGGCCAAAAAAGCTCGTGAGCTTGGCATTGTCATTGATGATGAAGCGGCTCAGGCAGCAATTGATTTTGAGACAAGCTTAGATGATTTGGCGAAAGCGGCAAGAGGGCTGGCCATTGATATCAGCCAAGATCTAATCCCCGCCATTACCTCCCTCATGGAGCAGATGAGTATTGCATCAAAGACTGATAATTGGTTTGGCTGGTTTTTTACTTCAGGTGATGAAATAAGAGATCCCATTAATGCATTGGAAGAATTAGACCAAAAAATAGCAAATGTCGTGGAGTCACTGAGGGTCCATAAGGAGGCTGCAGAAAGCAATTTTATTTCAAATTGGTGGCTTAAAGATGATGTGGCAATTCTTGAGAAACAGCTTGAGGGTATGTCGAAGCGCAGAGCCTATTTATATGAGCTGGCTAAGAAGGCGTTTGAAGAATCTTTCGTTGGGCCACGGTTGCCAACAAGGCGCATGGGGACCATCGATGTAACTCCCAGCGACACTAAGAAAGCAGCTCGCACAAGCGCAAGGATAGACGAAGGCCAGCGTTATATCCAGCAGCTGCACGAGCGGATTGCACTGCTGGGGAAAGAGACAGAGCAGGAGCGGTTGCTGGCTCGAATATCGGTAGGTTCGATTACTTTCAGGACACAAGCCCAAGAACAAGAGGCCATTGCTCAAGCGCAGACACTGGACTTCCTCGAAGAACAGATGCGTGCTGTTGAGGAGGCCAAGCGGCAGGCGGAAGAATACCAAGCCTTAATGCATCGCTTGTACCCTGAGCAAGCAGAATACGAGCGCTTTATCGCTGATGTTGAGCTACTGCATGCGGCACTTGAGGATGGCTATATCACCATTGAGCAGTATATAGATGCTATGGCGCGGCTTGAGGGTCAAAGCGATGAGACTTTTAACACGATGACGGCCATGGCTGATATGGCTTTTACAAGTGTGGGAAATTCGATTGCCGATATGCTGGCCACGGGCGAAGCAGACTTTAAGTCTTTTGCTGACGGTATCGTCCGAGAGATGATGCGCATGATGATGCAAGCCATGATTATCCAGCCGCTGATGCAGGCCATGGGTTTTGCCAGTGGGGGTTATGTTGGTGGTTCTACGGGCGGTGGTTCCAGTTATGCGCCTGATGTGAGCGGTTACTACGCAAGCGGTGGCTACACAGGCGATGGCGGTAAGTATGAGCCTGCAGGCATTGTCCACCGTGGCGAGTATGTCTTTAGCAAAGAGGCCGTCAATAAGCTTGGTGTAGGCACGCTCGAGCGCTTGCATAGAAACAGCAAAGGCTATGCCAGTGGTGGCTTGGTTGGTGGTTCAGCAGTTGGCACGACAAGCCCATCGGTTGAAGTCAACATCATCAACAAGTCTGGGCAGCCAGTCAGCGCAGGTCAACCAAAAGTGAGGATGGATAACATGGGCCGCATGGTTGTCGACGTAATGCTTGATGATTTACGGCGCAATGGGCCGTATGCAAGACAGCTTAAAGGGGTGATTGGATGACGCCAGTTTTTCCTGATTATGCCTGCATTCTTGTTGAGGGGTATACAGAAAGCCCTGACTACGGCGTTTTGCGTACTGAGATGGATGGCGGGCTTGCAAAGCAGCGTGCTCGCTTTTCCAAGCCCATTGTTACCCGTGAAGTCACCATTGTTGTTAAGTCAGACGAGGACAAGGAGGCCTTTGATACCTGGGTAGAAGAAGAGCTATCAGGTGCTGTGGGCTGGTTTAACTGGCAAGTGCCTCGCACGGACCGCACTGTTAAGGCTCGTATTGTCGGGGGCGAATACCAATGGCAAGAGCCACTAGGAAAGACGTGGCGAGCCGTCTGCCAGCTAGAGACGATAGGGAGGTAGGCCATGAGCTATTCGCCTAAAGCAAAACGCAACATGCTTGCGGTATCAGCAGAAGCGGACTTGCTCGTTGCGCTTGAAATCCATCATGAAGATCTAGAAGAGCCTATCCGAGTAGTTAACGACACCATCGATTTAGACGTAGCGTTATGGGATGGCGACGAGTGGCAAGAGATTAAATTCATCGCCTGCCCATTTGATTTGTCCTTGCCCGATGATGTGGATCAGCAAATCCCCAAAGCAACATTAACAGTAGACAATATCGGCCGCGAGCTCACACAGTGGCTTGAGTACAGCCGTGGCGGCAAGGGCGCTAAAGTGCGCATCCTTATGACCATGCGCAGCTATGTCGGTGAAGCATGGACGTATGGCCCGTATGCCGATGAAGTGTATATGAGCGAGGATTATGCGGATGGTAATGACGAGGACAGCTACAACCCTTGGGAGTTTGACATGACGCTTGATATGTCGGGCATCAAAGTAGATAACTTGGTGGTGCGTGCAGAGCTTGGTTTTCAAGAGAACTTTAGTCAGCCAGCAGTAAAGATGCGCTATGACCCACGAACAGCGCCGGGGCTTTGGTAAGGGTAAATACATGATTTATTACGACACAGTAAAGCGCCAGCTAACACAGCAAGAGCTTGATGGGAACCTTGAGCAGTTGATGCTACGAGCTAAGAAATTAGGGGCACAAGACATGCCAATCACACTACGTAAAGACTTAACAAGGCCGCTGACGCCACGTGAGATGGATACTAATTTTCAATCGCTTGATTTGGCGGTGAAGCGTGCCTTATATGGCGATGGACCGTATCCCGCTGCCGAGTACATATTTGATGGGGCTACTGTACTGCCTGCTGGCCTCACCTTCTCCCGCCCCTCTAAGGCATGGGGCCTTCGTAACGGAGAGGTTGTTGAGTACGAGATAGACGAACCCGTCTTCGAGTTCGGCGGGCTGAGGTTAGAGCCGCAGGCGACGAACTCATTAAGCCACTCAACTCTCCCAACGGAAAACACCTACGTTACAAGTGATGGGTTTACCGACGTGTCTAACGGGACTTCATTTGTTATTCCAGAGTGGGGGCAGAAATTTACTGTAGATGGCGAACATGCAGGCTTTGGCACCTCCACAACTGTTTCCCCCGACACCCTTGTGACGGCCCAAATTCTAGTTAGGGGCCTGACTGAAAATGCTGAGATGTCAATAAATAGTCATGGGACAACGGGGCAGCATCGTAAGATATACGAATTCTCGAATGGGGCGATTAGAGAAAAAACCTCAACAGGTGATTTCACACATTCTGAAATAAGGAGCCTCGGAGGGGGGTGGGAGTGGGTTAGGTTGGGGTGGAGGACTTTAGATTCTGATACAGATAGAAGGTTAGGGTTTACCTTTTATGGGGGGTCAACTTGGGAAGTTGCGCACATACAGCGAGAGATTGGTAACGGAATACCAACAAGCATAATACCTACGTTTGGTTCCCCCGCCACCCGCGCAGCCGACCAATTCCAATGGACAGGCAGCTCTTTCGACCGAGCATTTAATCCTCACCAAGGCGCTTTTATTTTCAAGATTGGGGAGAAGAGTGGGTTGCCGTATATCGGGAATACACCCCCGTATTACGGGGTGGCGCTTTGGACGGAGAGCGGTAGCCTCAGCGCTGCCCCTGCCGCAGGGGCTTGGTTTCGGGGGTCGGATGATGGCTACTTGAACGGCATTGGCGTGAAAGCTCCCAACGAGAGTAGACACAACACCGCCATCCCCCACAACATCTACCCCGACGATACCGTCGGCCTTTCTTGGCAAGGCGAAACCATATCACTATTCGTAAACGGCGCATTGGCTGGCAGCTTCACGCACCCTGATGTTGTGGGCGCTCTACAAGCTGTTGAGCGGTTCCACATACCCAATGCCCAGCATATGTATCTAGAGCGTATGTCCATGTTCTCTACCCGCCCCACCGACCAAGAAATGGAGGCCCTAACCCATGCTTAAACGCCGAATTTTCATCGCCCCCACAGATGCGGATTTCGACGAGCTAGATTTCAGCTTGGTCACTCCGATGCCCAGCACGGTATCCATAGACAATACTGTAATCATCGACAGCCTCGGCGGCACAGCCCCCGAGGACTGGCAGTGCATTTACGAAGGGGATATTAAAGGCAACGCCACTATCCCGCTCGACATGGACGCTCTCTATCCCTATCTTGCGCCAATAACGCTGTACGACGAAGAGGGCAACGAGATAGGAACAGAACCCGCCCCACGTAAAGTACCGCACAACTGGGCAGGCTGGCCAGCTTTATGAGCCACTGGAGCGATAAATACATAGGCAGGCCATATATTGCTGGGGTTGCTGATTGCATGCACTTGGCCGAAGAAATAGCGCTTGATGTGCTGAAAATCAATCCCAAGCTGCCGCAGTCACATGAAACATCATTAAGAAAACAAGCCGAGCAAATCGATAGATTAAAGGCCGATTATGCGATTAAGGTGTGTGAGCCAATCGACGGGCATCCAGTGCTTTTTATCGCTAGAGGGCGCTTTTATCACTGTGGGGTGGCAGCCATCATCAATGGTAATCCATGGATACTGCATAACGACCAAAGCGCTGGAATGGTTTTGAGACAGCGTATTCGAGACATAACGCTATTACACTTCAAACTCGAAGGCTTTTATAAATGGATAGCCAGTTAGTAGTCAAACCGCACCCGTTTACTTTTGAGGGGCATGAAACTACCATAGCGCCTTTTTTGCCTAGGGAAACCCTTGGTGCGTACATTGAGCGCAATGCAGTAGCGTTACCACGTAGTGATTTTGAGGTTTGGCATAACGGCCATAGAGTGCCCCATGCGCTATGGGATAAGCTGCGCCCACGTACGGGCGATACCATTGTCATTGCTGCTGTGCCCCGAGGTGGTGGGGGCGGCGGCAAGATACTCCGCACAGTGGCGATGATTGCGCTAGTGCTGGTTGCACCACATGTTGCGCCAGCGCTTGGCGTTACAGGTACGGTTGGCTCTGCGTTGGTTACCGCAGGTGTAATGATCGGCGGCTCATTCCTTATCAACGCTTTATTGCCACCACCAAAGCCTACCGTAGGACAGCTCGATAAAGGCCGTAAGTACGAAGTAAGCCCAACCTATAGCTTGTCGGGCGGCCGCAACTCAATGCGCCCGTGGGAGCCGATGACTGTAGTTTTTGGCGAGCACAAAGTAATACCTGATTTGGGCGCTAACTACTTTACCGAATGGGTGGGCAACAACCAGTACCTTAACCAGCTATTTCATTTTGGGCTGCATGACGATGATTTGGAGCTTGGAAACTTTCGCATTGGGGCTACCCCTTTAGAAGAGTTCAAGGACGTTCAGCTTGAAATTTCAAAACCAAACGGAAAGATAAATTTATTCCCAGGCAGCGTTGAAACCATCGAGGGCTTTGTGCTTGAAAGGGGTGTGCAAACAACACGCAGAACAGGTGATGGCGTTACGAATTTAGCGGTTGAGATAGCAGCTCAGCTTTACCGCATCGACGACAAAGGGAACTTCCAAAACGAAACAGTTGAGCTAAGAGTGCAGTACCGACGTGTGGGCACGAGCTCATGGACTGATATCGGCATGCTCAAAGATGCGATATACGCAACGCATTATTGGAGTTTGCGCCGAACGCCGCCTTCAGACTCGCCTTTTACGAGCCCTTTGTTTCGAGATAATCAGCAAGTAGATTACGGCAGCACGAACCCAAATCAGTACACAGAAGGCCAAGAAGGGGTTATAGAGCCTGCATGGCAAATCGGCCCGATCATCATTAGGCCAGCGGTTACAGGCACATGGCATTGGGTGCCTCACCCTCATGCTCAAGGCAAGCCTTGGCGAGGTGTAGCGCCTGACCCATTGATTGGTTACTCGACCAGCCCTGGGGTTCGACTGACAGGCAAAAAGCAAGAGCCCACACGCACGACAGTATCTGTAAATGTGCCTGCAGGTGAATATGAAGTACGTGTGTGGAAGGTGACCAACGACATTAAAGAAAGCAGGCGTTCAAATGAGGTGGCTGTAAACCAGATTTTAGCTTTCCGTGAGGACACCGCTGATTACAAGGGCCAAAAGCGTGTCGGTTTACGCATTCGTGCCACATCACAGCTTAACGGCAGCATTGATAGTTTGTCAGCTACTGCTATCGCACGGACGATGGTCTGGGAAAACGGCGAGTGGGTGTTTAAGGCTACTCGCAATCCAGCGTGGAGCTTTTTACGATTTGCACTGGGCAAGTACATTAACAATGAGCTAGTGTACGGCGCTGGTTTGGACGAGCATCAGATAGACCTAGACTCTATAAAAGAGTGGGCGCAGTGGTGTGACAGCAATGACCTAAAATTTGACTGGGTTCTTGATAGGCAAATGAGCGTGTTCGACGTGCTTGCTACTATTGCACGTGCTGGACGAGCATCACCTACATGGAAAAAAGGTAAGCTGGGCGTTGTTTGGGATGCCGCTAATTTACCCGCTGTTGCCATGTTCGGGCCATTCAATATCAGGGCAGGCAGCTTTGAGGTTTCATACCTAAACTCTAACGGTATTGCTGATGAAATTATCGTTAACTTCGCCAATAGAAGTCGTGATTATCAAATGGACGAGGTGCGAGTGCAAGTGCCTGGCACTACAGGGCACAAGAACCCACTGCAGCTTGATTTGGAGGGGGTGACAACGGCATCACAGGCAGGCCGTGAAGCTAACTTGATTGCAGCAAGTCAAGCGTGGCATAGACGTCGCATCACGTGGGAAACAGATATTGAAGGCTGGGTTGCGTCTCGCGGTGATGTGGTGCAGTTTAGCCATGATTTAACCGTATGGGGCTATTCGGGCCGAGTGCTGGCACGTGATGGTAATGAGCTTGTCTTATCGCAATCCATACCTGATCCGAACGGAACAATGATGCTGCGTGACCCCGAGGGCAATATGGTGATGGCCACAGTTACAGGTGAAGGCGGTGAAACCGATACCGTGGTTGTTATTAGCGATTTGGACGGTTTCCCATTGCCCGGTGATGAGGGGTTTGAGGATTGCGAGCCCATGGATTGGGCGTGGTTTTTTGACCCCGAGGAAACACCTGGGCGCAGATTTAAAATCGTTGACGTTCAGCCTGCAGGCACTGAGGGTGTTCGATTTGAGGCCATTGACGATGACCCCGAATACTACTTATCCGAGGATGACCCCTATCAGTACACGCCCCCACGTGATGGCGCTTTGCTCGCTGGTAAGGTTTACAGCATCCGTGCAAGTGAGGGCTATGTAAATACGCTCACGGGGGTTGTGCCAGTCACCTTTAGCTGGAGCATATCCGTTCCTGCTTTAGTTGATGTTGAAGTGCGGGTAAACGGTGAGAGCAGGCCAACGCAGCGAGGAATGTTTGATAGCATCGTGGTTGATGGCCGTGCAAGCGATGAAATTGTAATCACCGTAACCCCTATTGTCGCCACGGGAAGCGGTGAAGGGCGCTCGTTTGAGTACGAGGTTATCGCCGAGCCCAGCAAGCCAACACCAGTAGGTGCAGTCACAGCTGAGATTGAAGAGACTATGTTGCGTCTACGATGGGCCACCAACCCCGAGCCAGATATCGTGGGCTATGAAGTAAGGGCAAGCGACAGCGGCTGGGGTGGAAGTAACCCTTTATTCAAAGGCAGTGCTGATACGTGTACAGTAGCGCCTGGCAAGCCAGAAGTTGCAAAGAGTTGGTATATCCGAGCATATAACGGTGCAGGGCTTTATTCAGAGACGTCACGCATAGTTACGCACACTTTAGAAGCGCTGCCAAACGTAACTAGCATTGAAGAAAAATTCCAAGACACAAGTCTAACTAACGCAACAATCACGCTACGTTGGGATGGCGTAGAGCCACAATTGGGGCTTGAAGGTTATGTTGTCTCATACGATGACGAGAGCGAGTTTACTGACAGCACGACGATTACACTGCCTGCGGATTGGATTGGCAACAAGACTTACACGGTTTGCGCCAAAGATAAGCGTGGCAACTTATCGAGCGGCACGCAAAAATCAATTCAAAAACTGCTGCCTAATCCACCTACCGATATACGTGCGCAGGTGATTGATAACAACGTACTGCTGTACTGGAAAAAGCCTGAGCCAACGACTTTGCCCTTTGATCATGTTCTGATTAAAAAAGGCGAGGACTGGGAAACAGCAGCTGAGATGGGGACCCTTGGGGGTGAGTTCACGTCTTTCTCTGAGCTTGAGGGGGGCGAGCACACCTATTGGCTTGCAGCAGTAGATACCGACGGCTGGCAATCTGAGCCAATTAACACGATTGTGAACGTCAGCGAGCCGCCAGACTTTGTATTCTTTGGTGAGCTTAATGCGGAGCTTACCGGCGACTACAGCAATGCTTATTTGCTTGAGGGCCGTGGCGTGCTGCTACCAGTGAACACAGAGGAAACGTGGCAAGAGCACTTTACCGATAACAGCTGGGGCAGCATTGACGATCAGGTTGGCGCAGGTTATCCGCTTTACCCGCAACCAGCAGTGATTAGCGGCAGCTATACGGAAGTCTTTGACTTCGGCACGACGTTAGCATCAAGTCGTGTATCGCTCTCTTTGAGTGACAGAAAAATAGCCCAAGGCGCTGTGGTATCAACGCATATCAGCACATCGCAAGATGGCAGTACGTGGAAGCGGCATACAAACACGCTTGACGTATACGGCGTTAATTTTAGGTACGTGCGCATTGAGATAGAAGCGCAGAGCGACGGCAAGGGATTGGTGTTAGTAAGTGGCTTTGCTGTACGGCTGTCTTCAAAGCTCAAGAGCGATGCAGGTCACGTTGAGGCGCTTGCAAGTGACACAAACGGAACAATAGCAAACTTTAACGTTACGTTTTTGGATGTTGCGTCCATCACGCTTACACCAGCAGGCACGCAGCAACGCAGCGCAGTGTATGACTACAAGGATGTGGTTTATGAGGGCACGTATAGCTTTAGCGGCAACGTGATTACCGTCAGCGTACCCAACCATGGGCTGCTAGAGGGCATGGCGGTACGACTGAGCTTGCCGGGGCGTACACCTGTAGTCACAACAATCACCAGCGCAAGCGCTAACAGCTTTAGCGCTCAATTGGCGGGCAGCGGCAGCGGTTCAGTAGAGGTATACGCACAAGGCATGGCGATTTACTTATTTGACGAAGCAGGCCAGCGAGTTGACGGCCGTGTTTCATGGGCAGTAAGAGGGAGTTAAATATGGCAGATCATGATAAGCCAACAGTAACGAGTAATTACCTGGATTTCGTAAATGAAATGCACGGGCGCATGGATGATTTGGCGGTTGGGTTCGACCCAGCACGCACGAGCGCTACTAACGTTCCCAATTACTCCATTCGCTGGAGCAGTGCAGCCAAGAAATGGCAATACTTGGATGGTAGCAGCTGGAAAGATTTAACCGGTGAATACGATATCAATATCCGAGGCCATGCGTCTAAACTTAAAACACCACGCACAATCCAAATCACAGGGGGCGGAACGTCCGATGCTGTGCCTTTTGACGGTTCGGCCAACGTCCAAATATCGCTTAACAGCTTGAACTTAGCCAACCTTACGGGGCTTGGCAGTGCTGCTACTAGGGATGTTGTTAGTAGCGCCACCGACACCAGCGGTGGAAATAAACTTATCACTCAAGGGTGGATGGGGTTGGGGACACCGCTCAATGTGAATTGGAGTGTCCTCAATGTACGAGCAGCATTTAATGGCGCCGCTGGGGCGGTTCCAGACACACCACTAGGGAATTTCGTGCTTGGTTTTACGGTCTCCAACGGACCTGATAATACCGTCCGAATTGCTGGGCGCAGAGACAATGGAGGTCTTTGGTATAAGGGTTTTTCGGAAGGCAAAGAAAACCTCCCATGGCTCGAGATCCTGACAGAGGGCAACATCCTCAAAACCACGGGGAATAACGATAATTTCCCGATGAGCCAAAAGGCGGTTACGGATGCGCTTAACAATATTATTGTAGCGCCGATTGGCATGTGCTACACCCAATACCCCGGCACTGAAACACCATCAACACTGTTCGGCGGCACGTGGACGCTGATGTTTAATACCGAGGGCGTGTTTTTCAGGACTGAGGGAAATAACGCTAGTAATTTTGGAGGGGGGATTCAGGGGGATGCGATTAGGAATATTACGGGCGGGATACAAACGGACGTATCAGGAGGCAACGGTAACTTTGTAGGCCCGAGCGGTGCGTTTACTGTCTCAAACGGCGGAAGGAGGCCAGCGCAGGCTTACGGTGGCTCCTCAGCAGGAAATAGGAACGCTCACTTTAGCGCCTCCAATGTCGTACCCACCGCCTCAGAAAACCGCCCCCGAAACCTTACTGTCCGAGTATGGCGCAAAACAGCACACTAAAGGAGCAGAACAATGTTAATGGCAAAAATTGTTGATAATAAGATTGTAGAGTTCATTGATACCGATAAGCCAGAGGACTACCCAGATTTTGTTGAGATACCCGAGCATGTGCCCAGTAATGCTGATGTGCGGTTTTTTCATACGGATTGGACACCTAAAACGGAAACTGAGCTGCTTGCTGAGGGCTTAATTGAGCCTGAACCAGAGCCTGAGCTAGAGCCAGAGGAGCACGAACCGTCAGCCGAGGAACAAGCTCGCTGGAAGCGTGACGGTCTTTTGTATGAGCTAGACGCAATCGTATCTAGCCCGCTGCGATGGAACGGTTTCACGGAAGCCGAGCAGCAAGAGCTAGCACTGTATCGACAGGCACTGCTTGATGTTCCCCAGCAAGAGGGCTTTCCCGATGATATTGATTGGCCGCAAAAGCCAGAAACGATAGCCGCTAACTAAGAGGGTTTTTTACGCCCGTAAAAGGAGTGACTATGAAGTTGATATCTAATTGGCGAAAGTGCTGGCGCATGTTCTCAATGTGGGCCTATGTAGCGGCCGGCTCATTACAAGGTACTTGGGTGATGCTTGCGCCCGAGCAAAAGAAAACTATCCCTGATGAATGGGTCTTTTATTTAACTATCGCGATCATGGTGCTAGGAGCGATAGGGCGCCTTGTCTACCAACCAAAAACCCACGAGTGAGACCGTCATGCCAGACACAGATAGACAATTGGCAGAAGTGCGCCTGCAGCTTCAGGAGGTGAAGGAGCAGCTGTGCGAAATACATAAAGAAACTAAAGACATCATTGAGCTGTTCAAAGCGCTTGAGGGCGGCTTTAAAGTGATCAAGTGGTTGGGCAAGCTCGCAACACCGATAGTTGCCATTGCAGCGGCGTGGACAGCTATCAAATCAGGGTTCTGGAGGTAGATGTGAAAGAAGCACCAAAAGACAAAGTGCTCATTGCACGCTTCAAAGATTGGCACTACTGGACAGCGGTTGAGTGGGATGAAGAAAAGCAGGCATGGTCCGTGGTTGGCCATGCTTTGGGCAGATGGTTTCCAGCCGAGGATATTTTAACGTGGGAGGTCAAAGGTGAAGCTCCTAGAGTTACTTAAAGCTATTTTCATGCGGCACAGCCCGAATGACATTATGAAAACCTCTGAGCAAAGCATGCCAGCCCCAGGTTCAAAGGTAAACTTTGACAAGGCTTTTGAAAGGCTTATTGGCCACGAGGGTGGGTACGTTAATCATCCCAATGATCCGGGCGGAGAAACAAACTGGGGGATAACTAAACGCACAGCACGAGAGGCAGGCTATATAGGTAGCATGCGGGAATTGACTCGTGAGCAGGCACGTGAAGTATACCGTGATGCCTATTGGAATAGGGCTCGCTGCGATGAGTTTGATGGCGCTATCGCATTTCAAGTTTTCGACGCAGCGGTGAATCACGGTATTGGTAACGCAATCCGCTTTCTGCAACGTGCAGTTGGTGTTGCTGATGATGGGGTAGTAGGCCCAGTAACGATGGAAGCAGTTAAGGCAATGCCAGTGACTGATGTCTTGGCCCGCTTTAATGCTGCTCGGCTGACCTTCTATACCAACCTCTCAACTTGGCCAGATTTTGGCCGGGGTTGGGCCAGGCGCATTGCAGGGAATCTTAACTATGCTGCTGATGACACTTAAAAAGCTTTGGGCAAGAGTGAAAGGGGCTGCGGCTTTAACTAGCGCTCTTGTTATTGGGATTTTTGTTGCGCACAGGTCTGGCAAGAGGGCAGGGCGCAAGGAGGAGGCTAACCGCCGCCTTGAGAAAAGACTAAAAGATGAGGGCAAGATTCATGAGGCTGACAGCAAAGTGGCTCAAATGGATGACGATGACGTGCGTATTGAGCTTCGCAGCTGGGTGCGCAACGACGACGATTGATACTTATTGTGAGCGCACCTTTATATTAGAGCCGAGCGAACGTGACGTTGAGGTAATCTCTATCTCGCTAGCACGGCAGATAGTGCTACATAATTACCGCAGAGAGTCAGTGTGTGAGCAGTAGTTATTCATTTTTCCACTCAAGGAAAGTGTTTCCTTTGTGCTGATAAATCGCAAGTTGCATTCCAGGCCCGCACTGCTCACAACGAAAATGAATAAGCACTCCTTGTCTACGAGCACTAGGGTTTTTTTTGCATGTTTTATCCTTCATTTTTTAGATGTTAGCCAAGCGTGCATAAGCGTGCATAAGCGTGCATATAAGTTATCATGACATACGTTGAGAACATTTGTCTTTTGGGAATCACAGCTGCGACCTCTTGCGAATAAGACTTTGACGTAATTTTGACATAAAAGATTCAAAATAGGCTAAAATCAGCCAAATAGACTGCCAGTGGTTTTTAGGTTGTCGCTGCAAGCCATTGAATTTAAATGATTTATGTTTAAATGCTTTTGGTGCTTGTAGGACTTTTAATCCGTTGGTCGCGCGTTCGAGTCGCGCACGGCCCACCAAAAAATACTAATAAAATCAAGCAACTAGGCTGCCAGTGCTGGCGGCCTTTTTGTTTTCACGTACCGACTTTGACGTAAATTTGACGTGATTTGCGTACTGGCTCAGGTGCTCGGTGCTTAAATGAGCATAACGCTTGACCATCTCCAACGTCTGCCAGCCACCTAACTCTTTTAAAACAAACAGTGGGGTACCGGCTTGAGCATGCCAGCTGGCCCAGGTATGTCGCAGGTCATGAAAGGTGAAGTCCTCTGCGCCTGCTGTTTTAAGTGCTTGGTTTAGGTCCCTGTAGTCTATGTGTCGTATCTGTGGCCCTTGAGGGACTCGAGTAAACACATGCTTAGGGTGCAGGCCATGACGTTTGCGCAGGACATTTAATGCGTCGTCACTTAGGGGTACAGTCCTGGCCTTGCCTGATTTAGATAGGTCACTATGAATCCATACCACCTTTTGCTCGATGTCGATAGACTGCCAGCTAAGAGACAGTATCTCGCCTTGTCTACAACCAGTAGCCAGGGCAAAGGCGCAGATGTGACGCATCCATTCTAGGCTAAGGCTTTCTAAGAACAGCTGCGCTTGCTCATGCGTTAGCCACTTGATGCGGCTGTTTGTTTCTCGTCGTGCCCTTAGCGTGGGGGCGCTGGCAATCCAGCCGGCCTCCACTGCTAAAGAAAGCATACGCCTGATAGTAGACAGATACCTGTTTTGTGTGGCCCTGCTAAGTGGCTGGGCACGTCTATCCCGTCTCGTTTGATGGGTGGGCAGTGCATCAAGTATCATCTGAGTTGTTAAAGAACATATTGTGTGACCTGCAAAATGCTTACGCCAGTACCTCACATGTCGCACTTTAGTTTCGTAGTCAGCCTGCCCTTTGCTTTCTCGTAATAATAAAACGCAGGCTTCCTCAAAGTAGTGCTTGGGTTTATCCCCAAGCTGCTCTTGGCGCCAGAGCTCAGCCTTTATTTTGTCGTGCAGCTCTTGCGCTTTTCTTT
>Ga0209487_1001997_pt1 | contig 16842 bp, 12 predicted proteins | sample Poulit2012_FD_187524 | JGI IMG/M metagenome (GOLD analysis project Ga0209487, IMG submission 187524) | Agricultural soil microbial communities from Georgia to study Nitrogen management - Poultry litter 2012 (SPAdes) (version 2) | ecosystem: Environmental > Terrestrial > Soil > Agricultural land...
GTATTTTTTTATTTTCCATTTTCAACATTCTATTTACTTGATCATTAGCCTTTTTTATATAACCTTCATATTTCACTTGTATCTCTACTTGTTCTTTTACTTCACGAGGTAACTCTATCGTTTCACCTATCATTTTACTTATTAATTCATAATTAACTTCAGGACGTTTTAATAAATCTAAAGCTCGAACAGCATCTTTTAATGGTGTTGAATTAGCACTTTCTAAAATCGCCTGAACATCGGTTGTTGCTTTAATAATCGTATTAAACAATCGTTCTTTTTCATCTTCAATTTGTTGCAATTTTTGTAAAAATTTATTGTATCTTTCTTTTGATATTAAACCTAACTCATAACCAAATTTTGTTAATCTTATATCTGCATTATCATGACGTAACAATAAACGATACTCTGCACGTGAAGTTAATAAACGATATGGTTCACGTGTCCCTTTTGTTACTAAATCATCAATTAAAACACCGATATAACTAGTTGAACGATCCAAAACGAAAGGATCTTCATTAGTTATTTTTAAATGAGCATTTATACCAGCGACAATTCCTTGTGCTGCAGCCTCCTCATATCCAGATGTTCCATTAATTTGACCAGCCGTATATAGTCCGTCAATTTGTTTTGTTTCCAAAGTTGGCCATAATTGTGTCGAAATGACTGCATCATATTCAATCGCATATCCAGGACGCATCATTTCCGCCTTTTCCAAACCAGGAACAGAACGTACGATCTCTGTTTGTATAAATTCAGGTAATGAAGTAGATAACCCTTGAACATACACTTCTTCAGTATTTCTACCTTCAGGTTCTAAAAAAACTTGATGTCTTGGTTTATCATGAAATCGTACAATTTTATCTTCAATCGAAGGACAATATCTCGGACCTGTTCCTCTTTTCATACCCGAATACATCGCTGAAAGGGTTAAATTATCATTAATTACTTTATGAGTGTTTTCATTTGTATGGGTTAACCAGCATGGTAGTTGGTCTGTAATATATTCTGTTGTTTCATAGGAAAAACTGTATTGTTCATCATCACCTGGTTGAATTTGTGTTTTAGAATAATCAATGGTATGACTATTTACTCTCGGAGGTGTTCCAGTCTTATAACGGATTAAATCAAATCCAAGTTCCTCTAAATTTTCGGATAATTTTATAGAAACACGTTGATTATTTGGTCCACTTTCATATTCCATATCACCGAGTAATACTTTCCCTCGCATAAAAGTACCTGTCGTAATAATGACTGCCTCCGCGTAGTAAGCAGCTCTTGTTTCTGTGATAACTCCTTTACAAACACCTTCTTCTACAATTAATTCATTAACCATCGCTTGTTTTATCGTTATATTTGGTTCATTTTCCAAAATTGTTTTCATTTCTTGAATATAAAGAGGTTTGTCTGCTTGAGCACGTAATGCTTGTACAGCCGGTCCTTTTCTTGTGTTTAACATTCTCATTTGAATATGAGTTTTGTCAATCACTTTCCCCATAGCACCACCAAGGGCATCTATTTCTCGAATAACAATTCCTTTTGCTGGCCCACCTAATGATGGATTACAAGGCATAAACGCAATCATGTCTAAATTTAATGTTAAAATTAATGTTTTTGACCCCATTTTTGCTGAAGCTAATGCAGCCTCACATCCTGCGTGTCCAGCACCGATTACAATAACATCATAATGTCCCGCATCAAAAGTCATTAAATCACTCCTTTCAAAAATTACTTTCCTAAACAAAATTGTGAAAACAACTGATCGATTAATCCTTCACTAGCAGTTTCCCCTATTATTTCCCCTAACAATTCCCACGTTCGTGTTACATCTATTTGTACCATATCTAACGGAATATCCATTTCTAAAGCATTCATTGCTTCTTCTAAAGCAGATTTTGCTTCTTCCAAAAGATGAATATGCCTAACGTTGGAAATAAAGTAATGTTCATTAGATTTTACTCTTCCAGATAGAAATAATTGAGCAATTGAATGTTCTAATTCATCTATTCCTTTATCATCTTTTATAGATGTGTAAATAATTGGGTTATTTTTAGCGAACTCTTTTACTTCATCTATATCTAATTGCTCGATTAAATCAGTTTTATTAATGATCACAATATATTTTGAATTACTTAATGAACTAAAGATTAATTTTTCATCTTCAGATAATGCTTCATTATAATTGAGCATAAATAATACTAAATCCACCTCTTGCATCACTTTTTGTGATCGTTCTACACCAATTTTTTCAACTAAATCGGTTGTCTCACGTATTCCAGCCGTATCATACAAAATAAGTGGTATATCTCGTACTTTCACTAATTCTTCTAACGTGTCCCGGGTTGTTCCTGGTATATCAGTTACAATTGCTTTATCCTCTTGAATAAACGTATTTAATAGAGAAGACTTACCAACATTAGGTCTCCCAATGATAGCAGTTTTTATACCATCGCGAAAAACTTTTCCTTGATGGGCAACATTTATTAGTTTATTTATTTCATCATATACTTCAGCAGTTTTTTCAGCCATCATTGCTTGTGACATTTCTTCTACATCGTCATATTCGGGGTAATCGATATTCACTTCAACATGTGCGATTGTTTCAATTAATGTTTGTCTTAATTGTCTAATTAAACGTGATAAACGTCCATCTAATTGCTCTAGGCCGATATTCATTGCTTCATCAGATTTTGCCTGAATAATATCCATGACTGCTTCCGCTTGGGATAAATCAATTCTCCCATTTAAAAAAGCCCGTTTTGTAAACTCTCCCGGTTCAGCTAAACGGGCTCCTGAAGATAACATTAATTGCAAAATTCTGTTAGTAGCTACAATACCACCATGACAGTTGATTTCAACAATATTTTCCCTTGTATATGTTTTTGGCCCATGTAAAATAGAAACCATTACCTCATCGATTTGTTGTTTTGATTTAGGATCAAGTAATTTTCCATAATGGATTGTATGAGAATCAACCTCGATTAAACTTTTCCCATCAAAAAATTGATCAACTATAGCAATAGAATCAGAACCACTTAATCGAACAATAGAAATGGCACCTTCACCTACCGGTGTAGAAATTGCAACAATTGTATCGAGCTCCATTTAACTAACCCCTATTAAAAATTTTATTAATATAATGAAAGAAAGTAACTAACGGTTTATATTAACATATAAACAAGTGAAAATAAAGTTTGTTAAATTAATAAAAAAACCTCAGATAAATAATATATCTAAGGTTAAAAATTCTATCCTATTAAGGTTCTATTATAATTGAACGATGTGGTTCAATACCATCGGAGTAAGTAGTCACATCATTTCTTTCCTGCAATGTACTATGAATAATTTTCCTTTCATAGGCAGGCATTGGTTCTAACATCACTTTACGTTTTAAATATAATGCTTTTTCCGCCATTTTATGCGCTAATTCAACTAATACTTCTTCTCTTCTTTCTCGGTAACCTTCCGCATCAACTGTTACTTTATAATATTCTTCATTCTTTTTATTTAATACTAAATGTGTTAAATATTGTAAAGCATTTAACGTTTTTCCTCTTTTACCAATAAGAATCGCAATTTTATCACCAGTTAAATTGAAAGTAACATGTTGATCTTCTATTTCTTTTTCTATTGAAATATCTAATTCAAGATGTTTCATAATATTATTTAAATATTGTTCAGTTTCCTCAATCCTATTTGTCTTTTCCTTTACTTTAACAACAGATATGGAAGAACCAAATAATCCAAGGAATCCTTTTTTCCCTTCGTCTATCACTTCGATGTTTGCTTCCTCTTGAGTAATGTTTAACTGTTCTAATGCAGATTGAATTGCTTCTTCAACTGTTTGTCCACTAGCAGTTACTTCTCTCACTTATTGTCGCCCCCATCACTTGAATCTTTTAACATTGGTTTACGTATTAATAATGTTTGAGCTACCATAAAGATATTTCCAACTACCCAATAAAGTGCCAAAGCAGCTGGAAAGAAAAACGCAAAAACTGTAATCATTATTGGCATCATATATAACATAGCAACCATTTGTGGATTTTGTGCATTAGCACTACCAGCCATCATTAATTTTTGTTGTAAAAATGTAGCTGCTCCAGCAATGATAGGTAGTACATAATCAGGTGAATCTAATGCAAACCATAAAAACGATTGACCTTCTATTGCCTCAGTTCTCATGATAGCATGATAAATCGCAATTAAGACAGGCATTTGGACAAAGATTGGTAAACAACCAGCTAAAGGGTTCACACCATGTTTTTGAAATAATGCCATTGTTTCTTGTTGCAACTTTTGTTGTGTTGCAGCATCTTTAGAGCTGTACTTTTTTTGTAATTCCTTAATTTCTGGTTGAATTTCTTGCATTGCTTTTGAACTTTTTAATTGTTTTACGTTTAAAGGTAACAATATTAAACGTACAATCAATGTCACAATAATAATAGATAAACCAAAACTGTTATTTAAATTTTCAGCAAAAAATATAATAACCTTGGACATTGGATAGACAAACCATTCATTCCATATCCCAGTACTTTCAGCATTAATTGGCTCCCTTATATCCATACATCCAGATAGCAAAATCATCGCTGAAACTAATAATATAGGAATTAAGATTTTTTTACGCAAAAGGACTTCCTCCTTACTTTATAAATGAAATAATATTTACTTTAATAGACGTTGTTTATGTAATAAATGCAAAATACTCTTTTTAAACTGCTGTAAATTCATTCCTTTAGTGGGATTTCGGGCTATAATTATTATATCTATATTTTCAATAATTTCATTTTCAAGTTCCCTAAAAACTTCTCTAATATATCGTTTAATTTTATTTCTAGTAACAGCGTTTCCTATTTTTTTACCAACAGATATGCCTACTCTAAAATTAAACTGATTAGATTTTTCTTTATAGTATATAACAAACTCCCGATTTGCAAATGAATTCCCCGTATCAATTATATTTTGAAATTCAATATTTTTTTTAATACGGAATTTTTTTTTCATCTAATCACCCATTAAAACAAATTAATAAAAGAAAAGAGAAACTCAAAAAAGACCACTGTACTAAATTCCAGTGGCCTAAGCTGATAAATTCTTTCTTCCTTTTCGTCGACGGCGAGCTAAAATTTTACGTCCATTTTTAGTACTCATTCTTGAACGAAAACCATGAATTTTTTTTCTCTTTCTAGTATTCGGTTGAAAAGTTCTTTTCAAAATAAAAACCTCCTTACATCAAAACAAAATATACATAAATTTAATCAATTAAATATAATATCTAAAGATCAATTCATATCAAACATTCTTGACTATTATAAGCAAATTAAATGTATTAGTCAACATGTAGCCCGTGTTTTAAAATAATTTATGAAATAAATAATAGATAATAATTATATTCAACAAAATATAAACAATTTAATCACACAAATAACAGCCATGTATAACAATATTAACATATAAACAAAATTGTTAATAACTCATAAATTAATTGCAAATATGAGCAAATTTTGATATTCTTTATTTACTCATTATTGTTAATAACTATTTTAAACATAAAACTTATCCACAGATTGTGAGTAAAATGTTAACATCATTTTTCCTCTATTTTATCCTATCAAATTTACTGAATTAATTCATTTAAGTATTTTAATTAAATAGATCATTTATTTATAATTCATTATTAAAATGACTTAATAAACTTCCTTTCATTCATTAATATTAAAGAGGTGTAATAACTTGGTAACTAAAAATGACCTATGGAAAATTATCGAGAGTAAACTGAAAGAAAATATAAGCAAACCAAGTTATGAAACATGGCTACAAAAAGCATCACTAAAAGAATTAACTAGTGAACAATTAATCATAACAGTCCCAGATCCGTTTATTAAAGATTGGCTAGATAAACGATATCGATTATTTATAAAAGATGTTATCTATGAAGAGATTGGTTCAGACTTAGAAGTTTTGGTTGAAATTAATGAAGAAGAAAATAATGAACCAATCGAGGAAATACCTATACATACTAAAGAAAAATCAAATAGAAATAATGGTAATTTACTTAATCCTAAATATACTTTTGAAACATTTGTCGTTGGGACGACAAACAGATTTGCTCATGCTGCTTCACTAGCAGTAGCTGAAGCACCAGCACAGGCATATAACCCTTTATTTATATATGGTGGCGTTGGATTAGGTAAAACACACTTAATGCAAGCTATTGCACATTTTGTTCAAGAACATCACCCAAATAAAAATGTGATGTATTTATCTTCCGAAAAGTTTACTAATGAATTTATCAATGCCATTATGGATAACAAGGCAGAATCTTTTAGAAATAAATATCGTAATGTCGATATACTTCTCGTAGATGACATTCAATTTTTAGCCGGGAAAGAACAAACACAAGAAGAATTTTTCCATACTTTTAATACATTACATGAAGAAAATAAACAAATTATAATATCAAGTGATCGTCCACCAAGGGAAATTCCTACTTTAGAAGATAGATTAAGATCTCGGTTTGAATGGGGACTGATTACTGATATATCTCCCCCAGATTTGGAAACAAGAATAGCTATATTAAATAAAAAAGCCAAATCTGAAGGATTAGAAGATCTGCCAACTGATGTTATTCTCTATATTGCCAACCAAATTAATACAAATATTAGAGAGCTAGAAGGAGCATTAATCCGGGTTATTGCTTATTCATCATTAGTAAATGCGGATATAGATGTGCAACTTGCAACAGAAGCGTTAAAAAGTATTATACCTGCAAAACAACCTAAAAAAATTACAATAGAAGGAATTAAAAAATACATAGCACAAAAATACAATATATCTATTAATGATATAAACTCTAAAAAAAGAACGAGAACTATAGCTTTTCCACGACAAATAGCCATGTATATAAGTAGAGAATTAACTGATAATTCATTACCTAAAATTGGTGATGAATTTGGAGGTAGAGATCATACTACCGTCATACATGCTCACAATAAAATAATGAAAATGATAAAAGAAGATAGTGAAACAGATTCATTAATAAATAGCTTTATTACAGATTTAAAAGAACAATTATAATACAATAATATTAACAATCTAATCACAACGTTAAACTGATAGATAGTATACATAAAAGTAACTTATCCACAAATTAACAAGTATTATTACTATTATTAAATAATTAATTAATAAATATAAGGAGGAAATTCATGCAATTCAAAATTCAAAGAAGACATTTAGCAAAAAGATTACAACAAGCAATACAAATTATTTCATCAAAAACTGTTATACCAATTTTATCCGGTTTGAAATTAGAATTAAATGAACAAGAATTAATTTTAACAGGCAGTAATTCAGATATAACAATCCAGGCAAAAATTCCTCAAAATATTGATGGTGAAGATATTATTACTAATATACAACCAGGTTCAATCGTATTACCTGTGCCACAATTACCTGATATTATTAATAAATTGCCAGAGGATATCGTCGATTTTACTGTTGATGAAAATTATAAAACAGTTATTAAATCGGGAAAGGCAGTTTTTAGGTTATATGGTCAAAGTAGTGATGAATATCCAAAATTATCATTACAACAAAATAAATCCCAGTTATCAATTAACATAAAAGATTTGAAAAAAATGATTAGACAGACTGTATTTGCAGTATCAACGATGGAAACAAGACCGATTTTTACTGGAGTAAATATGATACTAGAAAATAATCAATTAACATTTACTGCAACTGATAGCCATCGACTATCGAGAAAAACAATTGCTATAGAAGAACATCAATTAGATCAAACAAATATTGTCATTCCTGGAAAGAGTTTACAAGAACTAAATAGAGTCTTAGATGAAAAAGATGAACATGTTCAAGTTTCACTATTAAATAATCAAATTATTTTCTCAACAGAAAATCTCTTTTTATCTTCGAGGTTATTAAATGGACAATTTCCTGATACAAATCGTCTTATTCCACAAGATAGTGAAACAACGATGAAAGTACATGTCAATGAATTTATCCATATGATTGAAAGAGCAGCAGTTTTATCGAATAAAGAACAGAATAATGTGATTGATATTGAAACGGAAGATAATCTAATCCGTATATCCAGTAAATTAGTAGAAATAGGAAATGTTAATGAACAATTAAATGCTATTTCTATCGAAGGAGAACCAATCAAATTATCATTTAGTTCGAAATATATGTTAGATTCATTAAAAACAATCGATTCAGATGTAGTAGATATTTACTTTTCAGGACCAATGAAACCATTTATTATAAAAACACCAAATGATCCACATATTTTACAATTAATTTTGCCTGTAAAAACATTTTAAAAAGTATTAACAAATTCATTACATATAATAGGCTATTTAAACGTATTTAAATGGCTTATTTTTTTGTTTTCTAAACATATAAAGGGTAAACCTTTCATTACATTAAAAACTTTAGTAAAATAGATTTAAATGCTTTATTATAATATATGTGGAAATCTATTTAAAATGATTAAAAAAGGAAAATAAATTTATGAAGGAAATATATATTAAAGATAACTTTATTACAGTAGGTCAAATATTAAAATTATCTAATCTATTTAGCTCAGGTGGAGAAGTAAAACATTATATTTTGACAGAAGGTGTCTATATAAACGGTAAAAAAGAACACCGTCGTGGAAAAAAAGTATTTGCAAATGATATTGTTTCTTTAAAAACTAGTGAATCTTTTATAGTAAAGAGAAGTTCACCAACATGATCATTTTAAATGAGGAAAATTCATGTATATTAAAAATATGAAGTTAAAAGACTTTCGTAATTATGAAAAATTAGATATAGACTTTTCTAATAAAGTAAATGTTATCATCGGGGAAAATGCACAAGGTAAAACAAATTTGTTAGAGGCTATCTATGTGTTAGCATTCACAAAATCTTATCGAACATTACAAGATAAGGAATTGATTAATTGGAATAAAGCCTTTGCTAAAATAAATGGCATCATACAAAAAAGTAATCAAACAATACCATTAGAAATTATTTTTCATCATCAAGGGAAAAAAGCAAAAAAGAATCATATCGAACAAAAGAAATTAAGTGATTACATTGGCTTATTGAATGTAGTCATGTTCGCTCCGGAAGATTTGTCATTAGTGAAAGGTTCACCACAATTCCGTAGAAGGTTTTTAAATATGGAAATCAGTCAAATCGAACCTATATATGTTTACCATTTATCACAATATCAACAAATTTTAAAACAGAGAAATCAATTATTAAAATTTTTTCAACAACAAAAAAGTAATGACGAATATTCACTAGAAATTTTTACGGAACAGCTTATCCAACAAGCAACAAAAATTATTAAAAAAAGATTTGAATTTTTACATTTATTAAAAAAATGGGCTATCCCGATACATAAAGAGATAAGTAGACAAAAAGAATTACTTAATATTAATTATTCATCATCTGTCAAAGTATTAGAAGATGATGATGAGGATAAAATAAAAGAAAAATATAAAATTGCCTTTGATTCAATAAAACAAAATGAAATTAGAAGGGGAACAACTTTAATAGGTCCTCATAGAGATGATTTAACGTTTCAAATAAATGGAATAGATGTAAAATTATACGGTTCACAAGGTCAACAAAGAACAACTTCCTTATCATTAAAATTAGCAGAGATAGATTTAATTTTTTCGATTAAAAAACATTACCCTATTTTATTATTAGATGATGTATTAAGTGAGTTAGACAATTACCGACAATCTCATTTACTGAATACGATACAAGGTAAAGTACAAACATTTGTAACAACAACTAATGTTGACGGTATTGATCATGACACGATAAGTGAAGCGATGTTATATGAAGTAACAAGTGGTAAAGTAAACATGATATAAGGATAGGTAGAACAATGTATATTCATATTGGAAAAAATGAAATTATAAATAACGAAGAGATTATTTGTGTGTTAGATTATCATATCGTCCATTTATCTCCTAAATATAAACAATTTATTAAAGAGAAAAAAGATAAAATTATTTGGATTGATCATAAAAAAAATATTAAATCCATTATTATTACAGATAAAAATATATACTATAGTCCATTTTCCACAAGGACAATAAAAAAACGAGAAGATATTTATGAAAAAGCGATAGAATAAATTTGAAAATGAAAGAATAATAACCCGAAATGAAGGTGAATTTGATTGGCAGAAGATAAATTAATAAATGAACAAACATATGATGCTGAACAAATACAGGTTTTAGAAGGATTAGAAGCAGTAAGAAAAAGACCAAGTATGTATATCGGTTCGACAAGTGAAAATGGATTACACCACTTAGTATGGGAAATAACCGATAATAGTATTGATGAGGCATTAGCAGGGTATTGTGATGAAATTACTGTAACGATAGAAGAGGATAATAGCATTACTGTTGAGGATAATGGTAGAGGTATCCCGATAGATATCCATGAAGACACAGGTAGACCCGCCGTTGAACTTATTCTAACCGTTTTACATGCCGGTGGAAAATTTGGTGGGGGTGGATATAAAGTATCTGGTGGACTTCATGGTGTAGGTGCTTCTGTTGTTAACGCATTATCTACAGAATTAAAAACTTACGTTCATCGTGACGGTAAAATTCATTATTTATCCTTTAAACAAGGAATTACTCAAGGTGATATTCAAATAATTGGAGAAACAGATAAAACAGGAACAATTATTAATTTTAAACCTGATCCAACCATTTTCACTGAAACTATTACTTATGATTATGATATTTTAAAAAATCGTTTAAGAGAGTTAGCTTTTTTAAATAAAAAGTTATCGATTATTTTAGAAGATAAACGACAAGAAGAAAAGAAAAGTGATACCTTTTATTATGAAGGTGGAATTATTTCTTATGTAGAATATATTAATCGGTCGAAAGATGTATTACATGATCCAATTTATGCAGAAGGCGAAGTCAATGACATATCTGTAGAAATTGCAATTCAATATAATGATGGATTTGCAAGTAATTTATATTCATTTGCTAACAATATTCATACACATGAAGGTGGTACACATGAAGCTGGATTTAGAACAGCTTTAACTCGTGTCATTAATGATTACGCTCGAAAGAGTAATTTAATTAAAGAGGAAGAAGATAATTTAACTGGTGATGATGTTAGAGAAGGTATGTCAGCGATAGTTTCTATAAAGCATACAGATCCACAATTTGAAGGGCAAACAAAAACAAAACTAGGTAACAGTGATGCTAGAACTGTCACTGATAATATATTTAGTGAAGCTTTTTCAAAGTTTTTATTTGAAAATCCTTCTGTCGGAAAAACAATTGTTGAAAAGGGAATTATGGCTTCCCGTGCACGTGTAGCAGCGAGAAAGGCACGTGAATTAACGAGAAGAAAAAGTGCATTAGAAATTTCTAATTTACCAGGGAAATTAGCAGATTGTTCTTCAAAGGATGCGGAAATTAGTGAATTATATATCGTTGAAGGTGACTCTGCAGGAGGTTCAGCTAAATCTGGTAGAGACCGTCATTTTCAAGCGATATTACCTTTACGAGGGAAAATTTTAAATGTCGAAAAGGCTCGTTTAGATCGAATTTTATCAAATAATGAAGTAAGAATGATGATCACAGCATTAGGTACCGGGATAAGTACTGATTTTGATATTACAAAAGCAAGATATCATAAAATTATCATTATGACAGATGCTGATGTTGATGGAGCGCATATTCGAACTTTATTATTAACGTTTTTTTATCGTTATATGAGACCATTAATTGAGCATGGTTATGTTTATATCGCTCAACCACCATTATATCAAGTGACACAAGGTAAAAAGTCACAATTTGTTTTTAATGATGCAGCATTGGAACAATTGTTAAGTGAATTGCCAGCAACTCCAAAACCAGGTCTACAAAGATATAAAGGTTTAGGGGAAATGAATCCCGACCAGTTGTGGCATACAACGATGAATCCTGAAACTAGAACACTATTACAAGTAAAATTAAAAGATGCGATTGAAGCAGATGAAATTTTCAATATTTTAATGGGGGATAAGGTAGAGCCTCGTAGATACTTTATTGAAGAAAATGCTCAATATGTGAAAAATTTAGATATTTAATTTTTACTTCATTATTTATGTTTGAAATGAAACCTATTGGAGGTTAATTGAGTGGAACAAGAAAAATCAAATGTAAAACAAATAAATATAAGTGAAGAAATGCGGACTTCTTTTCTAGATTATGCAATGAGTGTTATTGTATCCCGTGCATTACCAGACGTAAGAGATGGTTTGAAACCAGTTCATAGACGTATATTATATGCGATGAATGACTTAGGAATGCATGCGGATAAACCGTATAAAAAGTCAGCTAGAATCGTTGGTGAAGTAATTGGTAAATACCATCCACACGGTGATTCAGCAGTATATGAAGCAATGGTTAGAATGGCACAAGATTTTAGTCATCGTTATTTATTAGTTGATGGTCATGGAAATTTTGGTTCAGTTGATGGTGATTCGGCTGCTGCAATGCGTTATACAGAAGCAAGAATGTCTAAATTATCGATGGAACTTTTACGAGATATTAATAAAGATACGATTGATTATCAAGATAATTATGATGGTTCAGAACGAGAGCCAGTTGTATTTCCAGCACGTTACCCAAACCTTCTTGTCAATGGGTCTTCAGGAATTGCTGTCGGAATGGCAACGAATATTCCTCCACATAATTTAGGAGAAACGATTGATGCTGTATTAGCATTAAGTGAAAATCCCGACATAACAGTAGACGAATTGATGGAAGAATATATATTTGGACCTGACTTCCCAACGGCTGGTAAGATTTTGGGAAAAAGTGGGATCAGACGAGCATATGAAACAGGTAAAGGATCTATTACAATAAGGGCTACTGATGAAATTATTGAAAATAAAAATGGCACAACAACAATTGTCATTACAGAAATACCATATCAAGTTAATAAAGCGAAATTAATTGAGAAAATTGCTGAACTTGCTCGTGATAAACGAATCGATGGAATTACAGAATTAAATGACGAATCTGACCGTAACGGAATGAGAATAGTCATGCATTTGCGACGTGATGTCAATGCTAATGTTGTGATGAATAATTTATACAAATATACTGCATTACAAACAACATTTGGTATTAATTTATTAGCGTTAGTAAATGGTCAACCAAAAGTTTTATCATTAAAAGAAATTTTACAACATTATTTACAACATCAAATTGAAATTATTCGCAGGAGAACACAATTTGAATTAAATAAAGCAGAAGCGAGAGCTCATATTTTAGAAGGATTACGTATTGCATTAGATCATTTAGATGAAGTCATTCAATTAATTCGTCAATCCAAAACGACAGAAATTGCCCGAACAGGGTTAATGGATACATTTAATTTATCTGAAAAACAAGCCCAAGCAATTTTAGATATGAGATTACAACGTTTAACAGGTTTAGAAAGAGAAAAAATTGAAAATGAATATCAACAGTTACTAAAATTAATTGAGGAATTAAAAGCCATTTTAGCGGATGAAGAAAAAGTATTAGCTATCATTCGCGAAGAATTAGTTGAAATCAAAGATAAATATAATGATGATAGAAGAACTGAAATAGTGACAGCAGGATTAGATTTTATAGAAGATGAAGATTTGATTCCTGAGGAAGAAATAGTCATCACACTAACACACCAAGGGTATATTAAGAGATTACCTTTATCTACTTATCGAACCCAGCATCGTGGTGGCCGAGGCATCCAAGGGATGGGAACACATGACAATGATTTTGTTGAACATTTAATTTCCACATCAACACACGATACATTGTTATTTTTTACAAATAAGGGAAAAGTATATCGACTAAAAGGATATGAAATACCTGAATTTGGTAGAACAGCTAAAGGTTTACCTATTATCAATATTTTACAAATAGAAACAGATGAATGGGTTAATACTGTTATTACTGTTAAGGAATTTTTAGAAGATCATTATTTATTTTTCACGACAAAAACTGGTTTATCGAAACGTGTTAACTTACCTTTATTTTCAAAAATAAGAAAAGGTGGATTAATTGCTATCAATCTTCGAGATGAAGATGAATTAATTTCAGTAAGACTAACAGATGGATTAAAAGACATTGTTATTGCAACTAAAAATGGCTTTATAACTCGTTTTGATGAAACAACAGTTAGATCAATGGGTAGAACCGCTGCTGGAGTACGAGGTATCAATCTAAGGGATGACGATGAAGTAGTTGCAATGGATATAGTTGATGAAGGAAACTATATATTACATGTAACTAATAAAGGTATTGGTAAACGGTCAGAAGAAAGTCAATATCGAAAAACTAATCGTGGTGGTAAAGGATACTATGCATGTCATCTAACAGAAAATACCGGTCATGTCGTTGCAGTTAAAGTAGTTGAAGGCAACGAGGATATCATGTTAATTACTGTTGCCGGGGTTTTAATTAGAATACCAGTAGAAAGTATTTCAATTACTGGAAGAAATACTCAAGGAGTTAGATTAATTAGAGTACAAAATGATGAAGAAGTGGCTACAGTTGCTAAAATAGTGGAAGAAGAAATAGAAGAAGAAACGGTTGAAGACATAGAGGAAATAGAAACAGAAGAATGATATGTCACAAAAAATGTTTAAATAGAGCTTTGTCATCATAGACAAGTTCTATTTATTTTATAAAATAATGATAAGAAAGGGAGGCATGTAAAATGGAAAACAAATTTTCAAAAGAAGGATTAACTTTTGATGATGTATTATTGATGCCAGCTAAGTCGGAAGTTTTGCCTAAAGAGGTAAATATTCATACAGAATTATCATCTACGTTAAAACTAAAATCGCCATTTATTAGTGCGGGAATGGATACAGTAACGGAATCTGACATGGCTATTGCTATGGCTAGACAAGGTGGATTTGGTGTCATCCATAAAAATATGTCAATAGAAGAACAAGCTGAACAAGTTGACCGGGTTAAACGTTCAGAAAGTGGTGTCATTACTAATCCATTTTTTTTAACTCCAGAACATCAAGTATATGATGCAGAACATTTAATGGCGAAATTTAGAATATCGGGTGTGCCAATTGTTAACAATGTGGATGATCAGAAACTAGTCGGAATTTTAACGAATCGTGATTTAAGATTTATTGATGATTATTCTATTGAAATTTCAAAAGTGATGACGAGTGAAAATTTAATTACTGCAAATGTAGGAACAACATTAGATGAAGCACAAAAAGTTTTACAAAAATATAAAATAGAAAAATTACCATTAGTAGATAAAGATAATAATTTACGTGGATTAATAACGATAAAAGATATTGAAAAAGTAATTGAATATCCTAATTCGGCAAAAGACGAACATGGGCGTTTAATAGTAGGTGCTGCTGTAGGTATTTCAGGCGATTCTATGGAAAGAATTGAAAAATTAGTTGAGGCTGATGTTGACGTCATTGTCATTGATACAGCTCATGGTCATTCACAAAGTGTTATTGACCAAGTGAAAAAAATACGTCAAGCCTACCCAAATTTAAATATTATTGCAGGGAATGTTGCCACTGCTGAAGCAACTAGAGATTTAATAAATGCAGGTGCAAATATTATTAAAGTAGGTATTGGACCAGGCTCTATTTGTACAACAAGAGTCATTGCAGGTATTGGAGTACCACAAATAACTGCTGTCTATGACTGTGCAAAAGAAGCTAAGAAACATAACGTACCTGTCATTGCGGATGGTGGTATTAAATTTTCAGGAGATGTTGTAAAAGCATTAGCCGCTGGAGCTCATATAGTCATGCTAGGTAGTTTATTTGCAGGGGTGACAGAAAGTCCTGGAGAAATGGAAATTTTTCAAGGAAGACAATTTAAAGTATATCGTGGGATGGGATCCATTACTTCGATGAAGTCAGGCTCAAAAGATCGTTATTTTCAAGATGAAAATGATGTTAAAAAGTTAGTACCTGAAGGTATTGAAGGTAGAGTAGCTTATAAAGGTCCATTAAAAAATACGATGGAACAATTAATTGGTGGCTTACGTGCGGGAATGGGATATTGTGGAGCTAAAGATTTACAATTTTTACGTGAAGAGGCGAAATTTATCCGTATTACAAATGCTGGTTTAATTGAAAGCCATCCACATGATGTTCAAATTACAAAAGAAGCACCTAATTATTTATTAAATAATTAACAAATATTTTACTTAAAATTTTTATTAAGAAAAATTTTGTGATAAAATATGTATTGTTTAATTTTATTTGGAGGTAAGTACGTTGAAAGAAATCACCCAACTGAGAAAATTTTTAGTCATCATTGCATTGGTCATTGCTACTATCATTAGTTTGCCAAAAATATCGAATGCAGCCATTGATACCGTAGCAGAAACAGCAATAATTGTCGACGTTAATACTGGTAAAATATTGTATGCAAAAAGCGAAAATGAACCATTACCTCCAGCAAGTATGACAAAAATGATGACAGAATATATTGTGTTTGACCAAATTGATAAAAACGAATTATCGTGGGATAAAAAAACTGAAATTAGTGATTATGTTTTTGATATATCCGCAAACAATAATTTTTCTGGAATAGGTTTAAGAAAAAATATTGATTATACAGTAAAAGACTTATATGAAGCAATGGCAATTAATTCGGATAATGCAACAACGATTGCTTTAGCTGAGTTAATTTCGGAAACAGAAGGTGAATTTGTAAAATTAATGAATGAAACAGGTGAAAAAATGGGTTTACCCGATTTTCAATTCGTTAATTCTACAGGGTTAGATAACGATTCTAATGGA